>ENA-ORRH01001297-ORRH01001297.1-human-gut-metagenome-genome-assembly--contig:-NODE-1297-length-11701-cov-3.27992_pt1 | contig 11701 bp, 10 predicted proteins | sample MGYA00242173_ERZ509130 | MGnify/ENA primary metagenome ERZ509130 (study PRJEB26280, sample SAMEA2338633) | human gut metagenome | biome: human gut; feature: human-associated habitat; material: faeces... | reverse complement strand
TCCGCTCTTCTCGAAGCTCTCCCCCGAGGATCTCGACCGCTACAGCACGATCCGCTCGCGCATGACGCAGGCGGCCCTCACGCCCGGCGCCGACAAGGAGTCCATGGCCCGCACCTTCCTCGCGCTCGTTCACGGCACCGCGCCCGACTCCGTCCCCGATTCCCGCGTGAGCGACACCGCCGGCCACATCGGCATGTCCATGGGCCTCTTCAAGCGCCTGCTCGACATCTCGCTCAACTCTCCGAACTCCTGGGTTCGCGCCAAGTGACGCATCCCGCGCAAGGTGAATGCCCAGGCGCCTGACGGGCGGCTCGATCGAGCCGTCTTTTTTGCGCCCGCCAAAAACGGGACGCAGGCGTCGCCATGCCGCCTGCGCCCCTCTTTCTTTTCCGGGACGAGTCCTACTTGCCGCCCTTTTCAGCCTTCTCGGCCTTCTCGGACTGTTCCGTCTTTTCGGCCTTCTTCAGCTCGGCGCGCTTCGGGAACACGAGTCCGAAGAGATCCTCGAGCTCGGCCACGACCTTCTTGCGGCGCCCCTTCATCAGCTCTTTGAGAACACCGCGACAGACGGCGGCGAGCTCGGCGGGATCGAGCCTCAGGTCATAGGCCTCGCGGCGGGCGGCCTGCCTGACGGCAAGGCTCACGCAGAGCGCGGTGTAGCGGTTGCCGTCGACAGCTGCGAGTCCCGTCAGGAAGTCGAAGACGGCGCTGCGGCGCTCGGCAGGCGTGCGTGCGGCGCCCACGGTCTCGACGAGGGTCTCAAGACCCGCGAGCTTCTCGGGGTCGACCTTGTCCATGATGACGGGCACGAGGCCGCAGACAAGATCGGAGACGGCGTCCTCGAACTCCTCGGCGGGCAGCCCCGCGACGCTCAGAAGACGATCGGCGCGGTCGGCAAGCTCCTCGGGCGTGACGCTCCTCACGGTGGAGCCGCCGTGCTTGACGCGCTCGAGCACGCCCGCCTGATTAAGGGCCTCGATCGCCTTGCGAACCTTGTAGCGGGTGACGCCGAAACGCTCGGCAAGCTGCGCCTCGCTCTCAAGCTTGAATCCGGGCTTGGCGAAGCATTCAAACATGTAGGCGTCGAACGCCTCCCTGAAGGCCGCATCGGCTGCGCGGCGGGCCTGCGCCCTTTCTCTGACTGCGGCTCTGGTCATGATTGTTCCTCCTTGCATGACGGGCTTTGTTCGCCCATTGTAACCCTCCCGTTGAGCATATTTCGACTTAACATGAGCGTTTTTTGATCCTGCCGTGAAAGGCCTCAGGAAAACATCGTGTTCGATGAGCCGGAATGCGAAAAAAACGCCGCGACGCGATGGCGTCCGGCGCTTTTTTCGACATTTTCGACTCCTTCGACTCTTGGATAGTCTCGTTCCCCGAGCCCGCATCAGCGGGACGGGACGGAGCCGTCTGAGGTTACTGCGGCAGGTTCATCTTGACGTCGTCGTCACCCGAGGCGGCGATGCGGCGCTCGATGGCCTCGGCCTCCTCGGACTTCTTCTCGGGCCTGGGACCCGGCTCGAGCACGGCGATGGACTCGACGTGGCCCGTGTGCGGGAACATGTTCATGATGCCGGCTGCGCGGATGTGCCAGCCGCCCTCATGATGAAGGATGGCGCAGTCGCGTGCGAGCGTCGCGGGGTTGCAGGAGACATAGACGATACGGGCGGGACGCTTGTCGGTGGCGGCGAGCACGCGGGAGAGCGCCAGGGCGCCTTCGCGCGGCGGGTCGATGAGGACGCGGTCGATGCCGCCCATCTTCTTCCAGAGGGCCTCCCAGTCCTGGTCGCACCACGTGAAGAGGTTGCGGGCCACGAAGTCGGTCTTCTCGGCGAGGCCGTTGTCGGCGGCGCCCTGACGGGCGCGGGCGACGAGCGCGTCGGAGCCCTCGATGCCGGTCACGTGCGAAGCGCACGTGGCGAGCGGGAGCGTGAAGTTGCCCAGACCGCAGAAGAAGTCGGCGACCTTGTGCTCGGGTTCCACGCCGAGCAGGCGAACGGCGCGGCTCACCATGGTCTCGTTGAGCTCATGGTTGACCTGCGTGAAGTCGGTCGGCTTGAAGTTGATGCGAACGCCGAACTCGGGAAGCTGGAGGCCGAGCGCGTTGATGTTGGCGGGATCGACCGGGTGGGCGGAGTCCGGACCCTTGGGCTGGAGCCAGATGTCGGCCTTGTGCTCGGCGCCGAAGGCGTTGAGCAGGGCCATGTCCCCATCGGTCGGCTCCTCGAGCGTGCGGAAGACGAGGGCCGTGCGTCCGTTGCCGCCGACGGCAACCTCGATCTGCGGCATGCGCTGGCGGATAGAGAGCTTGGAAACGAGCTCGCGCATCGGCATGATCATGTCGGAGACGTTCTTCGTGAGGATGTGGCAGCCCGTCATTTCGGCGACGTAGGAGGAGGACTTCTCATGGAAGCCGACGAGCACGCCGCCCTTCTTGGCGACGTCGCGGACCGTCAGGCGGGCGCGGTGACGGTAGTTCCAGAACGGACCGTAGATCGGCGTAATGATCTGTTCGGGACGAACGCGGCCGATGTGCCAGAGCGTGTCGATGAGCGTGCGCTCCTTGTAAGCGACCTGGGCGCGTGGCTCAAGGTGCTGCATGGCGCAGCCGCCGCAGCTGCCGGGACCGTGGCCGAACTTGGGGCAACGGGGCTCGACGCGCTGAACGCTCTCGCGGTGAACCTGGGCGACGCGGCCGATCTCGAAGCTGGTCTTGTTGCGGATGCGCTCGTAGGTGACGAGCTCGCCCGGAAGGGCGCCCTCGATGAAGACGACCTTGCCGTCGTGATGACCCACGCCGCGGCCTTCCTGGTCGAGGCGCTCCACCTCGACGGTGAAGTATTCGGGGGTTTTCTCTTTGCGTCGTGCCATGACTCTTGACTCTCTATGTAAAACGGGGATCCCTGGGCGGCCGACTTCATCCGGCCGTCCTCAAAAATTCAGGTAGGAGACTTTACCAAAAAGAAGAGCGCCTGGCGGTGAAGCCGGCGCTCTTTTTTGACTGACTCTCCGAGGATCAGCGCTTGTTGAGGTACTTGAGCGGATCGACGCACTTGCCGGTCTCGCGGACCTCGAACCTCAGCGTGTCGCCCTTGAGGTCGGCGAGCTTCTGGCCCGACTTGATCTTCGAGCCCTGGGAGACCGCCACGTTCTCAAGGCCGCCGTAGGCGGTGATGAGCGTCGGGCTGTGCTTGACGACGGCGAGCGTGCCCGAGTAGCCCTTGAGCGTGCCCACCCAGATGACTTCTCCCTGCATGGCCGCGACGACCACGTCGCCCTGCGTGCCCGCGATCTCAAGACCGAAGGTGTTCTTCGCGAAGTCGCTCTTGATCTTGCCCCTCACGGGCCAGATCATGCGCTGGCCCGGCGTGACGGCGTTGAGCTTCTGCTGGGCCTGGGACTTGGCCGCTTCGGCCTGGGTGCGGACCTTCTCGGCGGCAGCTTCGGCCTCGGCCTTCTTGCGGGCGGCTTCGGCGGCGTCAGCGGATGCAGCCGACGAGGTGGCGGTCGTTTCACCCGCAGCGGGCACCGTCTCGGCATTGCGGATCGGCGCAGTCTCAAGCGCGGTGTCGTTCGTCACACGGTTGACGCGGACCTGCGGATTGCCCGTGTAGGCGCGGGGCGCGTTGACGGAGGCGGGAAGCCTCAGGACCTGCCCCAGACGCAGCTGCGTCGGATCGGTGATGGCGTTGAGCTGCTGGAGCTGTTCGGCGGAGAGGCCGTAGCGCACGGAGATGTTGTAGATGGTGTCGCCCACGGCCACCGTGTGGGTGCGGCCGGAGTCGACGATGCCGCCCGGCAGCAGGCTCGGCGTCTGGACGGGCGCGGTCGCGGCGCCGTCGCTGTAGGTGGAGTGGTCGACGACCGTAGCCGGGCCCATGTCCACGGAGGAGCAGCCCGACAGGAAGGCCGCGGCGGCGGCCGCGACGGAGATCGACAGAATGCGTACGGTTTTGTTCATGTCCTTGAACCTTCTTTCCTTTCCGTTCTATCCCTTGAATGTGCCTTGCGGATCTCAGACGGCGGGGCCGTCCATCCAGCCTCGGACCGTCGGGACCTGCTTGTAGTTCGTGAGGTCGACCTGCAGCGGCGTCACGGAGACATAGCCGTGGGAGGTCGCCCAGAAGTCCGTCCCCTCCTCTGCGTCGGCGGGCTTGCCCGCAGCGCCGAGCCAGTAGATCGGAAAGCCGCGCGGGCTCATCTCGCGGATGACGCTCTCGGCGCAGTTGCGCTTGCCCAGACGGGTGCCGCGGATGCCCTTGAGGGCCTCGACGGGCATGTTGGGCATGTTGACGTTGAGCAGAACGGCCCTTTCGTCCTCGCGGCTTTCAAGATAACGCTCGACGACGAGCTGCGCAATCTTCGCGGCGGAGTCGAGTTCGGCCCAGCCCTTGTCGATCTGCGAGAAGGCGATGGAGGGAACGCCGAAGAGGTAGCCCTCGATGGCCGCCGCGACCGTGCCCGAGTACATCGTGTCGTCGCCCATGTTGGCGCCGCAGTTGATGCCTGAGACGACGAGGTCGGGCTTCGGCAGAAGACCCGTGAGCGCGACGTGCACGCAGTCGGACGGCGTGCCCGAAAGCACGTATAGGCTGTCGCCGTCCTGATGCTCGACGGTGAGCGGACGGTTGAGCGTGAGCGAATTGGAGGCGCCGGAGTGGTTGTGGTCGGGCGCGACGACCGTCACGCGGCCGAAACGGCGCATGGCCTGCGCGAGCGCCTGAATGCCGGGCGCGCGGTAGCCGTCATCGTTGGAGACAAGAATGTGCATGGAAATCCTGCGGACTTCGGTGAATTGGATCGTCTGATTTTAGCCCATCGCGCCAGCAAGGGCGCGCCCGAACGGGCTCCGATCGCAGGATGCCGCGTCCGTTCTACAGATAGCGGCCCGAGAAGATCCTCTCCTCGGGGAACCTGAGCATGAACTTCGAGCCTTCGCCCGGAGTCGACTCGATGGAGAGCTCGCCTCCCGCACGCCGCATGACGTGCTTGACGATGGCCAGACCGAGGCCCGTGCCGCCCGTGTCCCTCGAGCGCCCCTTGTCGACGCGGTAGAAGCGTTCGGTGATGCGGGGCAGGTGCTCGGGCGGAATGCCGATGCCCGTGTCGGCAACCGTGAGGACGGCGCCCGTGCCCGTGCGCTTCCAGACCACCCTGATTCGGCCGCCTCTGGGCGTGTAGCGCACGGCGTTGGTGATGAGGTTGAGGACCGCGCTTCGGATCTCCTCGGGATGTCCGAGAAGCGAAAGGGGCTCGTGTGCGACCTCGAACTTGTGCTGCATCTTCGAGTAGGCCATGCCCTCGCGCACGGCGTCGTCGATGAGCGCGGACATGTCGATGAGCTCGGGCTGGTCTGTCCCCCGCTCGTCCCTGTTCTCGAGCTTCGAGAGCATCAGCAGGTCGTCCGTGAGGCGCTTCATGCGGGCCGTCTGGTCGCGCATGAGGGCGAGATGGCGCTTTCTGAGCTCGGGCGGCACGTCCATGTCCGCCAGATCGAGAAAGCCCGCGATGACGGTGAGCGGCGTGCGCAGCTCGTGGGAGACGTTGGCGACGAAGTCTCGGCGCATGTCGTCGACGCGGCGGCGTTCGGTGACGTCGTGCGTGACGATGATGGTGTGGCGCTCGTCGGGCGCGACGACGGCCGCATCGAGCAGCACGGAGCCGCCCGCGGTCTCAAGCGCATAATGGCGCGAGAAGTCGCGCGAACGCAGCCACGCGCAGAAGGCGGGCTGCGAGGCGATGAGCCTGTCGGTGAAGACGCTGCCGACGTCTTCGGACGTGATTCCCAGATGAACGCCCGCCATGGTATTGACCCATTCGATGACGCCGTCCTCGCCCTTGAGGATGACGACGCCCTCGGGCAAGAGCTCGAGCGTCTGGCGGTAGCGCGCGTCGCGCGCCTCGAGCCTTGCCTGCATGTAGCGCTCCTCGTCCACGATGAGCTTGCCCGCGTACACGGCGAGAAGCGCGAAGAACGAGACGCCCATGCAGAAGAAGATCGCGGCCGTGCCTGCCGCGACGCTCAGCCACAGGACGGCCGAGACGAGCGCGACCAGAATGAGGCCCCCGACAATCAGAATGCCGAGGAACTGCGTGCGGCGTCCACGAGCCGACAGTGCTTCGGGCATGGTGTCTCCTTTCTCAATCCTGTGCATGGGCGCGTGCTCGATCGTGCGGGGCGGTCGGGATGCGTGCCTGCGGGAGGTCAGTCAAGCGGGCGGCAGCGGTAGCCGACGCCCCTGACGGTTTCAATGAGGTTTTCCGCGGCCGTGCCAGCGAGCGCCTTGCGAAGACGAAGCATGTGCACGTCCACCGTGCGCTCGTCGACAAAGGAGTTGCCCCAGATGTTTTCAAGGAGCTGGCCGCGCGTGAAGACGCGTCCCGGACGGGAGGCGAACATCAGGAGCAGCCTGAACTCCTTGACGCTGAGCTTGAGGGGCATGCCATCGGCCGTCGCCTCGAAGCGCGTCTCGTTCATGAGGAGCGGACCGCAGCGGACGATCTCCTCCTGGCGGTCGTCGGCGGGAGGCACTGCGGACTCGCGCGCCCTGCCCTCGGCGCTCGCGCGGCGAAGGACCGCGCGGATGCGGGCGGTGAGCTCCCTGGGCATGAAGGGCTTGACGACGTAGTCGTCGGCGCCTGCGTCCAGTCCCTCGACCCTGTCGGCCTCGTCGCCGCGGGCGGTGATCATCACGACGGGCACCGAGGCGCTGGCGGCGTCGGTGCGGACTTCGCGCAGGAAGTCGAACCCCGAGCCGTCAGGGAGCATCACGTCAAGCAGAATGAGGTCGAGTCCGCCCCGGCGCAGCGCTTCGCGCGCCTCGGCCAGGCTGGCGGCCTTGACGACCTCGTGGCCGTCTGTCTCGCAGATGAAGGCGAGGAGCTCGCGGATGGCGATTTCGTCCTCGACGGTGAGCAGTTTTGCCATAGATGCCTTGTCGCAATTGTTGATGGGCGGATCAGCCTTCGGCAGAGCCGTTTCGGCAGGATTCCATTTTGCCAGTATAGAACTCGTGACGCACGTCCGCACCTTCCTCAATGTAGATGACGGCCTCGCAGACGTTCTTCACGTGGTCGCCCGTTCGTTCGAGCGAGCGGCCGATCCAAGTGAGCGCGATGGCGCCCTCGGTGGAGGACGGATCCTGCATCATGTGCACGATCAGGCTCCTGAGCGTCGTGCGGTAGACGTCGTCGACGAGCCTGTCGCGTGCGATGACCTCGCGGGCGAGGTTCGTGTCGAGTCGCGAGAGCGCGAGGATCGAGTCGTCGATCATGTGGGCGACCGTGTTGACGGCCATGATGATGGCGGAGCGGTTCTCAAGGAGAGAGTCGTCGAGTCCCTTGAGCTCTAGGACGCTGCCTGCCATGTTGCGGATTTCGTCACCCATGCGCTCGAAGTCGACGGAGACGCGGCTCATGCCGATGAGCGTGCGCAGGTCGCGGGCGGCAGGCTGGCGGCGGGCGAAGACGGATTCGATCTTCGCGTCGACGGAGACCTCGTAGCCGTTGACCTCAGCGTCGCGGGTCATGACGGAGCGGGCTTCGTCGGCGTCGAGCTTCTCGAGGGCGTCGGCCGCCTTGACGAGCTGCTCGCGCACGAGCCTGCCCATGGCGATCACCTCGCCGAGGACCTCCTCGAGGTCGCGGTCGTAGCTTTTGACGATGTGGTTCATGATGTCGTTTCCTTTCGTTTTAGCCGAAGCGGCCGGTGATGTAGTCCTCGGTCGCCTTCTTCTGCGGACGGGTGAAGATGTCGGTCGTGGGACCGGTCTCGATCAGTTCGCCGAGGTAGAGGAAGGCCGTGTAGTCGGAGACGCGGGCGGCCTGCTGCATGGAGTGAGTGACGATGACGACCGTGTAGTCGTTCTTGAGCTCCTCAATGAGCTCCTCGATGCGGGCGGTCGAGATCGGGTCAAGGGCCGAGCACGGCTCGTCGAGCAGAAGGACCTCGGGCTTGACGGCAACGCCGCGGGCGATGCAAAGGCGCTGCTGCTGGCCGCCCGAGAGGCTCGTGCCGGGCTCGCGCAGCTTGTCCTTGACGTCGTTCCAGAGGGCGGCCTTCTTAAGGGCCCACTCGACGCGGTCGTCGAGCTCGGACTTCGAGACGTTCTCGCGCAAGCGGATGCCGTAGGCGATGTTGTCGTAGATGCTCATCGGGAACGGGGTCGGGCGCTGGAAGACCATGCCGACACGGCTCCTGAGCGTGCAGTCGTCGATAGTGCCCGAGAGGATGTTGACGCCGTCGAGCATCAGCTCGCCTTCGGCGCGCTGGCCCGGATAGAGGGCGTACATGCGGTTGAAGGTGCGCAGGAGCGTCGACTTGCCGCAGCCCGACGGGCCGATGAAGGCTGTCACTCGGCCCTCGGGTATGGCGAGCGTGATGTGCTTGAGGGCATGGAACTTGCCGTACCACACGTTGAGGTCGTTCACCGCGATCTTCGTGGGAAGACCGTCAAGGTTCATCGCGGTCATGCTGTTCAGATCAATGCTGGTCATGTTCGTGTCTTTTCAAATTCGGTTCAATGTCGGCCGCATCCGTCTCAGCGGGAGCGGCGGCGTTCGCGCAGGATGATGGCGCCGAGGCTCATCAGGAAGACGAGCGCGACGAGGACGAGCGAGGTGCCGTACTGCAGGTGGCGGGTGCCCTCGATGTTCGTGCCGGAAGTGGCCATCACGTAGACGTGGTAGGGAAGCGCCATGACGGGCTCGAAGAGCGAGACGCCGTCCTTCTGAGTGAAGAAGACCGTGCCCGTGTACATCACGGCGGCGGTTTCACCTGCGGCTCGGGCGAGCGCGAGGATGGCACCCGTGAGGATGCCGGGGAGCGCGTTCGGCAGGATCACCTTCATGATCGTCTCGAAGCGCGTGGCGCCCAGGGCGAGCGAGGCTTCGCGCCAGTCCTGCGGGATCTGCTTGAGGGCCGTTTCCGTCGTATTGATGATGATCGGCAGGCTCAACACGGCAAGCGTGAGGATGCCGGAGAGAAGGCTCACGCCGAAGCCGCAGAAGACCACGAAGAACGTCAGGCCGAAGAGGCCGAAGATGATCGACGGAACACCCGCGAGGTTCGCGATCGAGAGGCGGATCACGGTGATGACGGGCGAGTCGAGGTTGTACTCGTTGAGGAACACGGCGCTCATGACGCCGAGCGGCAGCGCGATCACGAGGGCGCCTGCGGCGAGGAGGAACGTGCCCACGATGCAGGGCCAGATGCCGCCTTCGCTCATCATGTTGCGCGGGGCTTCGGTGAAGAACTCCCAGGTCATGGCGGGCATGGCGTTCCAGAAGATGACGCCGAGCATCGAGACGAGCGAGAGCACGCACACGAGGGCGGCGCCGCGCATCACCGTGAAGCCTGCGAGGCCGGAGAGATTGCGCATCTTGAGATCTTTCATCATGCGCTCCTGAGGGAGAGACGGCGCGTGAAGTACCACGCGGCGAGGTTGAAGGCGAAGGTGATCAGGAAGAGGAGCAGGCCCGCGGCGTAGAGCGCGTGGTAGTGCTCGCCGCCCACGGCGGCCTCAGCCATTTCGGCCGCAATGCCCGCCGTCATCGGACGGACCGGATCGAAGATGCTTTCGGGGATGATGCCCGCGCCGCCCGCCACCATCAGCACGACCATCGTTTCGCCGATGGCGCGCGAGAGGCCGAGCATGACGGAGGTGCCGATGCCGCCCATGGCCCAGCGAAGCTCGACGCGGCAGAGCGTCTCCCAGCGAGTGGCGCCAAGGGCGAGCGAGGCCTCGCGAAGCGCGCCCGGCACGTTCCTGAGCGCGTCCTCGGAAATCGAGGCGATCGTCGGGATGCACATGAAGGCGAGCATCAGGCCCGCGTTGAAGAGGTTGAGGCCGGTCGGGAGGTTGAACGTCTCCTGAAGCCACGGGGCGACGATCACCATGCCGATGAAGCCGATGACCACCGAGGGCAGCGCCGCCATCAGCTCGATGACGGGCTTGAGGATTCGGGCGGCCCAAGCGGGGACCGCGCAGTGAAGGGCCGCGGCGGTGAGCACGCCGAGCGGCACGGCGATGACGGCCGTGAGTACGGCAGCCGCAAAGGAGCCGACGATCATGGCGCCGAGACCGAAGACCGGCGGTTCGTCCGTCGGGTACCAGTCGGTCGTGAAGAGGAAGTCCCCGATGGGAACGTCCTTGAAGATCGGAAGGCCCTGTGCGAGCAGGAAGAGCACGATGGCCGTGAGCGCAAGCACGCTCACGCACGCCACAGTGCCCGAGGCCCTTCTGAACAGCGTGTCTGCTGATCTGTAGTTGAGCATGAGGGATCCTTGGAAAGGCTGGATCTTTTCTGGAGCAAAAGAAACGCCGGCCGAATCGAGGGCGATCGGCCGGCGTGCTTCAATCGGTTTTTCTGACCGCTTGCATCTCGCCGGTCAGGCAATTACTTGAGCGGAACGAAGCCGGACTTGGAGACGAACTGCTGGCCTTCGGCGGAGAGCGTGTAGTCGACGAGCTTCTTGGCGTCGCCCTGCGGCTGGCCGGAGGTGAAGAGGTAGAGTTCGCGGGAGATCGGCCACGTGCCGTCCTGAGCGGTCTTGGCACCGGGCTGGACGCCGTTCACGACGAGGCCCTTGATCTGGCTGTCGAGGTAGCCCACGCCGATGTAGCCAATGGCGTTCGGATTGCCGGCAACGGCCTGAACGACGCCGCCGGAGGAGCTCTGGAGGAGAGCGCGCTGGGACACGCGGGTCTTGCCCATGACGAGTTCCTGCCAGGATTCGAACGTGCCGGAGGAGGAGTCGCGGCCGACCACGACCACGGGAGCGTCGGCACCGCCGAGTTCCTTCCAGTTCTTGATCTTGCCGGCGAAGAGGTCGCGCAACTGCTCCATCGTAAGGGAGGCGACGGAGTTCTTCGGGGAGACGACAGGGATGATGGCGTCAAGGGCGACAGGGATCTTGACCGGATTGATGCCGTGGGCTTCGAAGTCCTTCTTTTCCTTGTCCTTGAGGTCGCGGCTCGACATGGCCACATCGGTCATCTTGTCGCGGAGCGCCTTGATGCCGTTGCCGGAACCCGTGCCGGAGATCGTCACGACAACGCCGGGGTTCTTCTGCATGAAGGCTTCGGAAACCTGCTGCATGACCGGAAGAACCGTCGTGGAGCCGTTGAGGTTGACCGTGCCGGCGGCAAACGTCGTACCGCAGGCGGCAAGGGCGGAGGCGGCGCAGACGAAGGTCACGACGCGGCGGCGGGAAAAGATGGTGTTCTGCATGATGAATAAGTGTTCCATTCAGTTTTAAAAGTCGTACAGGTGCTGTTCTCCTGTACGTGAACGCAGTATGAACACCCGGCTTGACGCCTCCGTGAACATTTCATGACGATTTCATGACACCCGAAACCCCGCCGCAGGGCCCCTTTTTGCTTAAAAGCACTTAAGAAACGTTCTCATTTATTGAGCGAGATCAAATCCCGAGTGATTTGGTCGGATTCTTATTCGGGGCTTAACCACCCCCGGTCCGAGTCGGGTTAGCATGTGTCACATGGAAAGGGACATCAGGGGTTCCAATCTCCTCCCCTTCGCTCTGCCAGAGGCCGGCAGCGCGATTGTTCCTCTTCCGGTCCTTTAGCGGAATCTGGTAGTTCCGCGCCCCTTCAACGCCCGACCGGCATTTGGTCGGGCGCTTTTTTTTGGTTCATCTCGGAAGTCCGTGGAACGCGGCCTTGACTTTTAAGAAAAAGTA
>ENA-ORRH01001296-ORRH01001296.1-human-gut-metagenome-genome-assembly--contig:-NODE-1296-length-11704-cov-12.1527_pt1 | contig 11704 bp, 8 predicted proteins | sample MGYA00242173_ERZ509130 | MGnify/ENA primary metagenome ERZ509130 (study PRJEB26280, sample SAMEA2338633) | human gut metagenome | biome: human gut; feature: human-associated habitat; material: faeces... | reverse complement strand
GCGTACCGTTCGGTACACGGCGGTTTCAATAGTTGACGTGCACAGACTGATAGGCTGTGGCTAAATCGTAAAAGCCACTGTTTATCAGTCTTTCTTTATTCAGCGCCCAAATCACAGCTTTGTTATTACTGATATACCAATACTTTCTGCGACTGTTTGCTATTGTTGCCGCATAGTGTTCTGGAATTCCCAGCTTGACTAGATTCTTATATTTCGTCCTCGGTGTCTTCCACTGTTTCCATATACACATACGTATTCTGTGATAGAGCCATCCATTGATGTCATCTATGTTGTTCTTCATACTTGCAATTCCGTAGTAGTTAAGCCATCCCCTCGCATACACCTTGATTTTCTCAAGGCTTGGCTTGATTGACTGCCATCGCTTACGGGAAGATAACTCTTTCAGTCTGGACTTGAACTTCTTCCATGCCTTCAGATGAACTCTGACATAAATGCCTTTTCCGTTCCTTCCCAATGCAAAGCCAAGGAATTTAAAATTTCGGATTGCAAACACGCTGACAGTACGGCTCTTTTCTCGGTTGACTGTAAGTTTCAGCCTCTCCTCAAGATATTTTGTACTGCTTTCCAAGAGTCTCTCTGATGCTCGCTTGCTCTTTGCAAGAAGCACGATGTCATCTGCATATCTTATGCATGGAACACCTCTTTTCAGGAATTCCTGGTCGAACTCATTGAGGTAGACATTTGCCAGCAATGGTGATAGGTTTCCACCTTGTGGTGAGCCTTCCTCTGTGTCAATGACTACTCCGTTTTCCATTACACCGCTTTTCAGATAGCGCTTTATCAACTGTACTACACGTTCATCTTTTACATTCTTTCGGAGAAGATTGATGAGAATTTCGTGATTAAGAGTATCGAAGTACTTTGACAAGTCAAGGACTACAGCAAATGTATAGCCTTGTTCTGCATACTCCTTAACCTTAAGTATTGCATCTTTTGCACTTCTGTTCGGACGATAGCCATAGCTACCCTCTGCAAACAGCGGTTCATAGATTGGCACTAACTGTTGGGTTATTGCCTGTTGGAGTGTACGGTCTACCACTGTTGGTATGCCAAGCTTTCGCACACCACCATCTGGTTTGGGAATCGTGGCTCGTCTTACTGGAGATGGAGTATACTTTCCACGATAAATGCGGTCGGTTATCTCTTGTTGATGTTCCTTTAGATATGGAAGAGCCTCCTCAATGGTCATGCCATCAATTCCCGGTGTTCCCTTGTTTGCCTTAACTCTCTTATACGCTCTGTTAAAGTTGTCTTTATACAGTATCGCTTCCAAAAGTCTCGGCTGTGCACTGTCTCTTTCTTTCCATATCCGATTGAATGACCTGGACGCTTTCACATACCCTTCATGTTCCGCATTATCTCTTTGCGAACAGCCATTGTTTTCAATGTTTTCTGCCATAGACGGTCATTCCTCCTTTCTCGGTCATACTCAAGACTCCTACTGATTCGGTCCTTCACCTCGAACGGAACTTGTTCCGTTTGGCTACTATGACCTCTGCTGACTTCTGTGCGTTCAGCATTGCTTTATGCAATGGTTGCCTCTTTCAAGGCGTACCACACAGACCTCCCTAGGTACCACACGTTTCTTCCTCTCCATCCATCTGCCTCATTTATCATGCATGATTCCGTGTAGTTATTGGGCTTCGATTTGGCGTGCAACCTTACCCTCATGCATAACCTCATATAAGATTTCTGTCCGTCAGACCAGAGATTTGCCCATGAGTTAGTATGTTCCTCACATCCAGCTTCCTTCAGATTCCATCTCACGATGGACACCCTTGCTTTCGGCTATATCCTTCCCACTACCGGGTGGATTCGGGACTTTAACCCGTTAGAAACGTGCGCCGCTAGGCGCACACGCAAAACGGAACCGGCACAAGCGCCGATTCCGTCTTCTCCGGAAACCCTTTTAGGAATTCAATATCTTCATAAATTCTTCTCCGGTAATGGTCTCTTTTTCATATAAATACTGGGACAGTTCATCCAGTTTAGCACGATTTTCCAACAGGATCTGTCCTGCCTTCTCATGCTGTTTTTTCACCAGCTCCACCACTTCTCTGTCGATGGCAGTCTGGGTCTCCATGGAGCAGGTCAGGGAGGAATCTCCACCCAGATACTGGTTCGTCACGGTCTCCATGGCTACCATGTCAAAATCTTTGCTCATACCGTAGCGGGTGATCATACCTTTGGCAAGCTTGGTAGCCTGTTCGATATCATTGGAAGCTCCGGTGGTCACAGATCCGAAGGCGATCTCTTCCGCGGCACGTCCGCCGGTCAGTGTAGCGATCTTGTTCTCCATCTCTTCCTTGCTCATCAGATAATGATTGCCTTCCTCTTCCACCTGCATGGTATAACCCAGTGCACCGGAGGTACGGGGCACAATGGTGATCTTCTGCACCGGTGCGGAATTAGTCTGCTTCGCTGCTACCAGTGCGTGTCCAATCTCATGGTATGCCACGATCCGCTTTTCCTTATCTGTAAGGATGGCATTCTTTTTCTGATAACCGGCAATGACTACTTCAATACTCTCTTCTAAGTCTGCCTGGGTTGCGAACTTACGTCCATCTCTGACTGCCCGAAGAGCTGCCTCATTGACGATATTGGCAAGCTCTGCACCGGAGGCTCCGGAAGCCATACGGGCGATTTTATTAAAATCTACATTATCTGCGACTTTGATCTTACGGGCATGCACTTTCAGGATTTCTTCTCTTCCTTTCAGGTCGGGAAGCTCTCCCGGCACACGTCTGTCAAAACGTCCGGGACGTAACAGTGCAGGATCCAGACTCTCCGGACGGTTGGTGGCCGCCAGGATGATAACACCGTTGTTGCCTTCGAATCCATCCATCTCGGTCAACAGCTGGTTCAATGTCTGTTCTCTCTCATCGTTTCCGCCCACCTGTCCGTCACGCTTTTTACCGATGGCATCAATCTCATCGATAAATACGATACAGGGAGCCTTTTCCTTCGCCTGTTTGAACAGATCTCTGACCTTGGAGGCACCCATACCTACGAACATCTCCACGAATTCCGAACCTGACATGGAGAAAAAGGGAACATTGGCTTCTCCGGCTACTGCCTTGGCTAACATCGTCTTACCGGTTCCGGGAGGGCCTACTAAGAGGATACCCTTCGGCATGGAAGCACCGATCTCTTTGTATTTGTCGGGGTCATGCAGGTATTCCACGATCTCTGTCAGATTTTCTTTCGCCTCGTCCTCTCCTGCCACATCGGTGAACTTGATACCGTTGGAAGACTTCACATAGACCTTCGCATTGCTCTTGCCCATGCCTCCCATGCCGAACATCATGGAGTCGCCGCCGGCCTTTTTCGCCATCTGACGGTACATCAATTGTCCGAAGCCAATAATGATGATCAAAGGCAGCAGCCAACTGATCAGGAAGCTTAAAATCGGCGATGCTTCCTCCACGATCTCACTGGAGAATTTTGCCCCGCTGTCATACAGTCTCTGCGTTCTGTCCGGATCATCCATCAGACCGGTCTTGTAGATGGTCTTGTCATTTTTTGCCGTGAATACGATCTGATTGTCCTGGATTTGTACCTCATCGATCTGTTTATCATAAGTCATCTGCATAAAAGTGTTGTAATCCACTTCCTTCACTGCCCTCTGTACGATCTGAGGTACCAGAAGACTGTTGATCAGGATAATCACGATCAATGCAATCATATAATAGAATATGAACGGTTTTTTGTTTGGTTGTTTGACTTCCTGCATACATTTTCCCTTTCTCATTCCTGTATTATTGTCCAAATCTGTTGTAATAAATCAATCATAGCCACTTTTCATCAGACAATCAATGGATATTCTCTTACCTTATTCTAAAAAAAAGATAAACTTATGCGGTGAAAAGACTACGTTTTTCAAAATCTGTTTCTTTCCATTTTCAGGCAAAAGAGAGACAATCAAAATAGATTTTTACTTGCCAAAAGGTTCAAAAAGGAGGAAACGTCTGTGTCGGATACTACCAAAAAGAGATTAAAATTCGCAGGAAAGCTTCTGTTTGTCTGTCTGTTATTAGGTATCCTGTATTACAGCTTCCGGGATTCCATGGGAGATATGCTGACGGAGCTTGCCAATGTCTCCCCGCAAGTGGTCATGTCCCTGTTCCTGACCGTGATCCTCTACCATATCTTTGAAGGGCACATCACCTGGCTGATCGTGCATAAAACGCACCCGGAATATCCCCGCCTGAAGGGATTCTGTAATGCTTTCTACTGCTCTTTCTATAAGACAGCCACTCTGGGCAGCGGTTCCGGCATCGCAGGAATCTATTACCTGAACAAAGCCGGTATCCCGGTTCCCAATGCCACCGGCATGTACTTTTTCCAATATATTGTCCACAAGGTCTCTATGGCAGTCTATAGTCTGCTATTGTTTTTGGCAACCTATGGATTTATTCATGCTTCATTTGCCGATTATCAATGTTATATCCTGCTGGGATTTGCAGGAGTCTGTGTGATTGCAGGAGTTCTGTTAGCTGTCGCTACCGTACCCTGGATGCAGACTGCCTGTAATCTGCTGGCCAACCGGTTCCGTGCAAAGCATCCCTCCTGGGAGGAAAAACTCACCGGTGCCGGGCATAAGCTTGCCCTGCTACAGGCGGAAAGCCGGTCTCTGTTACAGGATCCAATATTGCTGCTTCACCTGTTCCTGTGTAATGTATTAAAGTTCACTATCTGGTATATCATCCCCTGGATCGTGTTCTGCAATTCTCTTGGGGGAGAATACGGCGATCTGCCTTTTTCTTTCCTGCAATGTTTTGCTCTGACCTCTCTCAGCCAGTCGCTGGCGGGTGTCATCCCCACCCCGGCGGGGATCGGATCCGTAGAAGCTGTCTTTACATTGCTGTTCCGGCGTCTCCTGCCGGAGGCCAAAGCCCTGTCTGCCGTGCTTCTCTACCGTTTCGCCACCATGCTGTTACCTTGTGCGATCGGTGCGTTCTTTGTACTGGGGGAGAGGATTATTTCTCTGCACAGGAAAAAGAGAACGGCAGACTAATATGCTTTCCTAAAATCTCCACACAAAACAAGCCACAACACAGTATTCTGTGTCGTGGCTCTTATTATGTTCCGTTATGATAAAACCAAATACTAAGTATTACTTTCTCTGTAAGAAATCAGGAATCTTCAGAGATTTCTCTTCTACGGAGCTTCTAATATCTGCAGGCTTATGAATGCCGGGTACGGGCTGTACGGGTCTCGTAGCCTGTCCTCCCTGTGTTGCGGGGGTAGCAGGCGCGGTGGGCTGCAGTCCCTTCAGAGAAGTCGGAGTCATATGGGAAGCGGGCTGTCTGAATGCAGCGCCTCCTCCCAGACGATTCTGTACACCGTTGTTGGCCTTGTCTTCCAGACCGGTAGCAATAACCGTAATGGTGCAACTGTCGGACTTGGACTCATCATACATGGCACCGAAGATAATATTTACATCGTCTCCTGCCAGCTCCTGAACATAGCTTGCCGCATCGGAAGCATCTGCCAGGGTAATGTCGCCGGAAATATTGATGATAACATGGGTAGCACCGGAAATCGTAGTCTCTAACAGAGGGCTCTCCACTGCCATCTTGACAGCTTCCATAGCCTTGTCATCGCCCTTGCCTTCACCGATACCGATGTGAGCAATACCCTTGTCCTTCATAACCGTCTGTACATCTGCGAAATCCAGATTGATAACTGCGGGAACATTGATCAGGTCAGTGATTCCCTGTACTGCCTGCTGCAGTACTTCATCCGCCTTCTTCAGTGCTTCCGGCATGGTGGTACGTCTGTCCACGATCTCCAGAAGCTTATCATTAGGGATTACGATCAGGGTATCCACGTGTTCCTTGATACGCTCGATACCGTTTAATGCATTGACCATACGGGCTTTTGCTTCAAAACGGAAAGGCTTCGTTACCACACCAACGGTTAAGATGCCCATATCCTTTGCAAGCTTGGCCACTACCGGAGCAGCTCCGGTTCCGGTACCGCCGCCCATACCACAGGTGACGAATACCATGTCTGCACCCTTCAGAGCTGCGGAAATCTCTTCTGCACTCTCCTCGGCTGCTTTCTCACCGATCTCAGGCTTGGCTCCCGCACCAAGACCCTTGGTCAGCTTCTCACCGATCTGTAACAGTTTCGGAGCTTTGCAGAGCTGCAATGCCTGCTTATCGGTATTCACCCCGATAAAATCCACTCCGTCAATCTTCTCATCTATCATTCTATTTACAGCGTTGTTACCCGCGCCACCTACACCGACTACGATGATCTTGGCAGCTACATCCGCGTCATTCGTCTTAATCTCCAGCAAGGTTAGTTCCTCCTTTTAACCTTTTTCAACTTCACATAGACTATCATATAATCATTTTACAAATTTAGCAACCTATTTTTTCAAAATGTTTCACAAATGTTTCACGCGTCCGGTTTGAAGGTAAATTTACCCTTTCCTTCCTCGTAGTTTTCCATTTGCAGGGTTCCGCTTTTACCCTGTAACTTCTCCAGGAAGTCCGGCAACAACTGCAGCTTGTCCTCTATATGGCTGTTGTCACTGCCCATGGACACCTTGATCTGTCCGAAGTAGATCGTAATGTCACCGGAAGAATGCAGATAGATCTTGTCCGCAGCCAGTGAATATTTGTTCAAAAGCTTTGTCAGATCCATGATCCTGGAAAACACCTGCGGATCCTCCACCGGCAGCTGCTCTCCCAGCACCACATGGTCGAAGGAAAGCCCCGTGATCTGCGGTATTCCCTGGGTGCGGATCCCGGAACTTTCCACCACATAGCCGTCTTTATCAAAATACATATAAGTATCCAGATATTTCACATATCCCGCCAGTGCTTTTTCATATACAGTGATCTTGATCGTGTCGGGTGCCAGAATCGATACATTCATCACATCCACAAAGGGAATGTCCTGAATCCCTCTGTCACGGTATTTCAGAGACAGATACAGGGAATTATCTCCCAAAGGTCCCGACATCACGATCTCCATGATCTCGTCCTCGGTATAATGCACATTGCCCTCCACATACACGGTACGTACCGTATACACGGAGTGCAATGCCACCGCACCACCGCCCAGTGCCAGCAGCAGGATGCCTATGATCACTATTCTTCTGATAATTTTGCTTCGGTCTCTATACACTGATGATCCGTGCTCCTAATTCTCTCAAGTCTCTGCAGATATTTTCATATCCGCGTTCTATAAAGTGCTGTCCTGTCACGAAACTCTCGCCTTCTGCCGCAAGCCCCGCCAGAACCAGTGCCGCACCGCCGCGAAGTTCACATGCTTCCATCCGGCTTCCCCGTAAATGCTCCACTCCGGTGATCACGGCATGTCTTCCGTCCTTCAGAACAATCTCTGCTCCCATGCCCTTTAGCGGTTCCGCAATACGAAAACGATTCTCGAAAATATTCTCTTCAATGCAGCTGCATCCTTCCGCTCTCGTCAGCACCGCCATTGCCACCGACTGCAGATCCGTGGGGAACTCCGGGTATGGCCCAGTCCGCAAATGTGGTATGGCCTGCGGCCTTTTGGAACACTGTACGAACAGGCCTTCCTCCGAGGCAATACACTGTGCACCCATTTTTTCCGCCACAAAGGTCACCGCTTCCATCTGCTCCCAGGGAGCCTCTGTCAAAAGTGTACTGCCTCCGCAGCCGATACAGGCGAACAGATACGTCCCGGCTACGATCCGGTCTGCCGGAACCGTGAACTGTGTACCATGAAGCGGTCTGTCACCATGAACCAATAGTTCCGTTTCTCCGATTCCTTCGATCTGTGCACCACATGCCGTCAGAAATTCGCACAATGCCGTCACTTCCGGTTCTCTGGCGGCCCCCAGTATCCTGGTGTCTCCGTCCGCCTTCACCGCAGCCAGCAAAATATTCTCCGTAGCTCCCACACTGGGAAACTCCAGTGTGATCTCTGCCCCGTGCATTTTCCCATCCTTCACCTGTGCAGACAGAAGCCCTTCTTCCTCCCGGAATTCGACGCCCATCTGCTGTAGTGCCCTGATGTGCAGATCGATCGGCCGTTCTCCGATGATGCACCCACCCGGATGCTCCATGGTCACATAACCACATCTTCCCAGCAATGCTCCCAACAGGCACAGAGATGAACGCATTCCGGTGATAGCTTCCCCCTGCATCCGTCTGGCCTCCGCTCTCTCGCAGGGAAGTTCTTCATTTTCTCCCGGCTGTACCCGGATCCCTTTTTCCTGCCAGTGCACCAGACATCCCAGTTCCCGAAGCAGATGCACGAAACAGTGTACATCTGCAATACGTGGGCAGTTCTGAATATAGGATACTTCATTGGTAAGAAGCGTTGCCGCCAGGATCGGAAGTACCGCATTCTTTGATCCCTGTATGCGTACCTTCCCCTGCAGCGGAATGCCTCCCTGCATGCGGATTCCTTTCATACAGCACCATCCCCGTTTTTATGATAATCTTATCTTATGTAGGAAGGCTCTGTTTCGTACCATGTCTTCTGAATATGTATTTTTCTACAGCTCTTTTAACTGGATCCTGCGCGCCACGCTTAATACCAGTCCGATCTCCGACAGCAAAAACAATGCCGAAGAACCACCGTAACTGATAAACGGCAGGGAAATTCCGGTGTTGGGAATGGAGTTGGTAACTACGGCAATGTTTAAGATCGCCTGGATTGCGATATGTCCCATAACGCCCACCACCAGCATGGCGCCGAACAGGTCCGGTGCATTATTGGCAATGACCATCATCCGCCACAACAGCATAATGAACATGAGAATAATGGCAACCGCTCCGAACAATCCCAGTTCCTCGCAGATAATGGAGAAGATCATGTCGTTCTGTGCCTCGGGCAGGAAGCTTAACTTCTGCATACTCTGCCCCAGTCCCTTGCCCCAGATGCCACCGCTTCCGATGGCATACAGTGCCTGCAGGGTCTGGAAGCCTTTATCCTGTGCCTGACTTTCCGGGTTCAGCCACGCCTGGATTCTTGCCAGACGGAACTTGCCACCGATCTTATCTCCCAACTGTACGACTGCGACTACCAAAAGTCCAGCCGCCGCCAGTACGCTGCCTCCCATGATGATGAATTTCTTGTAATCCGGGCTTGCCACGAATACCATCAGCACCGCAATACCCATAATAATAATGGCGGAACTCAAATTATCCGTAATGAGGTACACCGATGCTGCGATCGGCAGGGGTGCCGCCATCATGGTAAAGAAGCCTTTCATGGTACGGACGCTTTTTCCCATCTTGCATACCAGACTTGCCAGGAACAGGATCATACACAATTTCGCTACTTCCGCAGGCTGCAGGTTGAAGCCCGTATGTGGGATACCGATCCATCTGGTAGCGCCGTGGGAAGTGATACCCAGGGGTGTCTTTACCAGGAAGATCAGGATCATGGACACCACATATCCCAGGGTGGCAAACCGTTCCCAGAAGGTATACGGGATATTGGCAATGACCATCATGAAGACCAGACCAATGATATTGGCGATCAGCTGTTTCTTCATATAATAGGCGGCATCTCCATAGGAATCATAAGCCTCATAGGAGCTGGCCGAATAGATCATGATCAGTCCGAATCCCAGTAAAAACAGCACAATAAAAAGCAGGCTGTAGTCAAAAAAGTATTCGGATTGTTGTTTCTTTTTACGTCTTCTTCCCCGCGTTTCCGCCATGCCTGCTTTTACTCCTTACTTCTGTTATGATTTCTTATTCCGCCAGTCCGTGTACATATTCCTTGAAAAGCTGTCCTCTGACTTCATAGTTCGGGAACATGCCCCAGCTTGCACAGGCCGGAGACAACAATACAGCGTCTCCCGGCTGGGCCAGTTCGGTACACAGCTTCAGGCATTCCTCATAAGTGTCCGCAAAACGGATCTTGTCAAAGCCATGCTTTCTGGCACATTCGGCAATCTTCTCTCTGGTCTGTCCGATGAGGACAAGGCACTTTACCTTGCCATCAAAGCTGTCGATCCACTCATCGTACTCGCTCTGCTTGTCATAGCCTCCGCCGATCAGCACGGTAGGCTTGCTCATGGCTTTGATGCCCTGGATCGCCGCATCGGGATTGGTTCCCTTGGAATCGTTGTAATAGTCCACACCGCCCTTGGTAGCCACGAATTCGATCCGGTGCTCCACCGCATGGAAACCGCGGATCACAGTAAGGATCGTCTCCATGGGCACCTGCATACCTTCTGCAATGGCTATGGATGCCATGACATTTTCCACATTGCACAGGCCTACCAGATTCATATCCTTGTGAATATCCATCAGTTCGGTCTCTTCGCCGTTCACACTCTTGATAATCTTGTCTCCCCGCAGGAAGTAACCGTTTTTCAGCTCGTGATGAGAGGAGAACAGTACCGGAGTCGCAGGACATCTCCCTGCGAAATCTCTGGTATAATCATTGTCATAATTCAATACACAGATATCATTTTTTGTCTGGTGGGAAGCCACTGCTTCCTTGGCTGCCACATAGGCCTCCATGGTATGATGTCTGTTCAGGTGATCCGGTGTAATATTCAGGATGGCTGATACTACCGGATGGAATGTATGTATGGTCTCCAGCTGGAAAGAACTGATCTCTCCCACGGTGACACTATCCTTTGACGTCTTCGTTACTTCCAGTGTATAAGGGTTGCCAATATTACCCACTACAAAGGTCTTCTCCGCACCGAAATGAGCTTTCATGATCTCACCGGTCAATGTGGTGGTAGTAGTCTTGCCGTTAGTGCCGGTAATGGCGATCACTCTGCCTTGCTCTGCAAGGAATCCCAGTTCGATCTCTCCCAGAATCTGTACCCCGCGGTCCCTCATACGGTTCACCAGAGGAATATCCGTAGGTACTCCGGGGCTTAAAACGGCTGCCTGAATGCTCAGTTCTACCTCCTCCGGCAGTTCTCCGGCGATACAGACTGCCTTGCTTTCCCCGGGAAGCTTCGCCTCCAGATCTTCCTTTGTCAATTTATCACTGCTGTCATACAGAACCACGTCTGCATGGTATTTTTCCAATAAAGCCACTGCACCGATCCCGCTGATGCCGGAGCCGATGACCAGACATTTTTGTCCTTCTAACATTTTCCTTACCATACCTTTCTGTAAAAGTCCATTAGTTCATTATAACGCATTCCCTACAAATGGGGAAGAGATTTTTACAGGAGACTTACGCAAAGAAGCCCTCCAACATATATATGTCGGAGAGCTCCGGTTCATTCCAGTTTCTGTGTACAATAATCTTCGGTTCTACGCTTCTACGATCAGATATCTGCCGTCTCCGATATCGAATACTTCATCTGCCTCCAGAATCTCATCATCCACAGCGCCGTCCACATCCATGCCGGCCTCATCAAAATACTCAATGACATCCTCCACGGAATCTACCACGACTGCCATGCACTCTTCCAGAAAATCTTCTGCCTCATCCAGTGTCTCTGCTACAGCTTCCGGAAAAAGCTGGAGCTGTTTGTCCAGGAAGCATTCCAGTACCGCATCATCATACTCTCGCATGCTATTACCTCCAAATTCTTACAAAAATGTCTTATTTATTTTCATAATAATATGGATATAAGATTACGTCAATTAGCAATTCGATATAGATGTAAATTGAGAGTTAGTGAAATACATTGGCAAAATCCACGAACTCCCGGAGCATGCGATACACATGTCTCGATGTAAGGTCTCCG
>ENA-ORRH01001283-ORRH01001283.1-human-gut-metagenome-genome-assembly--contig:-NODE-1283-length-11858-cov-3.2357_pt1 | contig 11858 bp, 8 predicted proteins | sample MGYA00242173_ERZ509130 | MGnify/ENA primary metagenome ERZ509130 (study PRJEB26280, sample SAMEA2338633) | human gut metagenome | biome: human gut; feature: human-associated habitat; material: faeces... | reverse complement strand
CAAGTGCTCCGCCAGGCTCCTCGACGCGGGCGCCGCGACCACGCTCACCGCACTCGAGCGCATGCTCACCCGAAGCGAGAAGGCCCGCGCCACCCGCCTTGTGATGATCTCGAAAACCCCTAGGGTCCTCGTCGAGACCCTCATCCCCCGCCAGAGCCGCTGAAAGCCGCCCGGTGTTGCACAAGGCCCTCCCCGCCTGCGCAAAAAAAAGGTCAGAATCCCTGCAGGACAGGGATCTGACCTCAACAACCAAAAGCATATGGATGACGGACATGACTCCGCATTGCTTCGCCGGCATCGGCCGACTGATTCATTCTGCCACCGTCCGCTCTCCCTCTCAATGCCTCCAAACCGCTCTCCCGGGGCTTTTGCCTGCCCGACGGCATGCGGGATCAAGTTTCGCCTCCCTCTTAACACTTTTTTCTACCCCTGAAGTAGCATGGGATTTACCCTAACGACACTTCAAGGCGAAGCCTCCCGAGCTTTTCTCGAGTGCGTCCCGGAACAGATCGAGTGTTTTCACCTATGCAGCGGCGTACGGGATCACCTCCCCCAACTTCCCTGTGCCATAGGCGTTGCAAGGTCATATACAAAAAAAAACACAAAAATCCCCTTGCCCTGCAACAGGTTGCGAAACACCTTCACCAATAAAATCGCCCCCCCTCGAGGGACAATTTCCTGTCTTTCGCTGCAGGGCAGGGTTTTTGCTTGGGTTTACCTTTGGAGTCCGCATCGCTAAAATGCTTGGCATGCGAAATCACGGGATCTTTCATTCGCCTCTAGGAGCAGCATTTTCGCCCTTTTGTCGTTTTCAGGCACTCCCCTGATTCTTCAACGCAACCCCCAAAAATATTCTTCGTCCCCGCAGCCACATCCCTTTCAACTGACGGGGGCGGGCAGATCCACCAGGAGTGTTCAAATGAATCGTTTCGACCTCGTTGACCGCATTGCCGCACGCAACAACATTTCCAAAGCTGAAGCTGACCGTGTCGTCGTGAGCGTTTTTGAAGAAATCATGTCCGCCGTTACGATGGGCGATTCCGTGACTCTCATCGGCTTCGGCAGCTTCCGTGCCGTTGAAAGCGCTCCCCGCACGGGCCGCAACCCCGCCACGGGCGAAGCCATCCGCATTCCGGCGGTTCGCAAGCCGAAGTTCGTCGCCGGCACGTACTTCAGGGAAATCGTCAACAAGTACGAGGGCATCAAGGACGAGGAATGACGGCAGGGCTCTCCAAGCCTTCCGTCTGAGTTGAAGAAGGACCGCGTCGCACACTGCGTCGCGGTCCTTTTTTCATAGAAACTCGGCGCGGAAACCTCTGTCTTCAGACAGGGGGGTATTGCCCCATTTGACGGCCTTGGCTCAGTCCCGCCTGAGCGTGAAGCGCTCGAATCCCGAGCGGAGCTTCTCAAGCACGGGTTCGGAGGGCCATGCGGGATCCACGGCGCCGAACCTTGCGATGAGTCCCGGCGGCTTGCGGCAGATCTGGAGCGCATAGTCCTTCACGTTGCGCGCCCGAAGAAAGGCGGCCGTCTCCAGAAGCTGCGCCTCGCTGAAGTAGTCGGGATGCGCCGTCGTGCGGCACTCGAAGGGAACGCCCGAAGCGAGAAGTAGCCCAAGGCTCTCGGTCCACTTGTCCTGCGCGCTCTCAACGCCCGTCACCTTCGCCCAGTGAGCGCCGTCGGCGGGCACCGCCTTGACGTCGAGCCCCACCCAGGAGAGGTCGGGGAGCACCTCGGCGAGCCTCGCGGGGTAGCTGCCGCCCGTGTGCAGGCCGACCTCGTACCCCATCTCCTTCACGGCCCGCACGGCGGCGGGGAGCGCAGGATCGAGGCAGGGCTCGCCGCCCGAGAAGACGACGCCGTCGAGAAGTCCGTGGCGCCGCTTCAGAAGAGACTCCAACTCCTCCCAGGACGAATGCTCGAGCCCGGGATCGAAGCTCCTCTGCTGCATCCAGCTGTTCTGGCAGTAGACGCACCGCCAGGGACAGCCCTGCACGAACGCCACCGCCGAGAGTCTGCCCGGCAAGTCGATGGTCGTAAAGGGCGTGAGGCCCGCGAGCTTCAGTTCCGAAGCCGCGGGCCCGTTTCGGTCATGACCGTTCATGCCGCGGCCTTATTCGGCCTTCCTGCACTTGCAGTCGTGTTCGGCCGCGCGCTTTTCCGTGAAGCAGACGCGTTCGGCGAACTCGCCCTTCTTGCCGGTGTTGAATGACTGCACCGGACGGTGGTAGCCCATCACGCGGGTCCAGACTTCGCAGGGCTGGCGCTCTTCATTCGTGAGTTCAACGTCCTTCTTGACTTCGTTGGTCATTTTCGTGACTCCTGATAAAAAAGTTGTTTTCCTTCGGAGCCCCCTCAGGAGGCCTCCTCCCTTGCGGCCTTCGCGCGCTTCTTCGCCAGCAGCTCGGCGTCGCACTTCGGGCAGAAGTCATGGCGGCCCGAGAGATAACCGTGCTTGGGACAGATCGAGAACGTCGGCGTCACCGTGATGTATGGCAGGCGGAAGCGCGTGAGCGTACGGCGCACGAGGTCGCGGCAGGCCTCGGGCGAGGAGACCGCCTCGTTCATGTAGAGGTGGAGCACCGTGCCGCCCGTGTACTTGCGTTGCAGGTCGTCCTGACGCTCGAGCGCCTCGAACGGGTCGTCCGTGAAGTTGACGGGCAGCTGCGAGGAGTTCGTGTAGTACGGATTCGCGGGCGTGCCTGCCTGCAGGATGCCGGGGAAGCGCTTGCGGTCCTCCTTGGCGAAGCGGTAGGTCGTGCCCTCGGCCGGCGTCGCCTCGAGGTTGTACATGTGGTCCGTCTCCTCCTGGAACTCGACGAGGCGGGCGCGAACATGGTCGAGCAGGCGCAGCGCAAAGGCATGGCCCCAGTCCGTCGTGATGTCCTCCCTGTCGCTCGTGAAGTTGCGGATCATCTCGTTGATGCCGTTGACGCCGATCGTCGAGAAGTGATTGCGCAACGTGCCGAGATAGCGCTTCGTGTACGGGAAGAGACCCTGGTCGATGTGGCGCTGGATGACCTTGCGCTTGATCTCGAGGCTCGTCTTCGCAAGCTCGAGCAGATAGTCGAGGCGACGCAGAAGCCCCTCCTCGTCATCCTTGAAGAGGAAGCCCAGACGCGCGCAGTTGACCGTCACCACGCCGAGCGAGCCCGTCTGCTCCGCGGAGCCGAAGAGGCCGTTGCCGCGCTTGAGCAGCTCGCGCAGGTCGAGCTGCAGGCGACAGCACATCGAGCGGATCATGTTGGGCTTGAGCTCGGAGTTGATGAAGTTCTGGAAGTACGGCAGACCGTAGCGCGCCGTCATGTCGAAGAGCCTCATCGCATTGGGGCTGTCCCAGTCGAAGTCAGGCGTGATGTTGTAGGTCGGAATCGGGAACGTGAATACGCGTCCCTTCGCATCGCCCTTGAGCATCACCTCGATGTAGGCCCTGTTGATCATGTCCATCTCGGCCTGCAGCTCGCCGTAGGTGAACGGCATCGTCTCGCCGCCGATCATCGGATGCTCGGCGCGCAGGTCCTCGGGACACGTCCAGTCGAACGTGAGGTTCGTGAACGGCGTCTGCGTGCCCCAGCGGCTCGGCACGTTCAGGTTGTAGATGAGCTCCTGCATGCACTGGAGCACTTCGGCGTAGGGCAGGTTGTCCTTCCTGATGAAGGGCGCGAGATACGTGTCGAAGCTCGAGAACGCCTGGGCGCCCGCCCACTCGTTCTGCATCGTGCCGAGGAAGTTGACGATCTGACCCGTGGCGGACGAAAGGTGCTTCGGCGCCGCGGCCTCGACCTTGCCGGCCACGCCGTTGAGGCCCTCGTTGAGGAGCGTCCTCAGAGACCAGCCCGCGCAGTAGCCCGAGAGCATGTCAAGGTCGTGGATGTGCAGGTCGGCCTCGCGGTGCGCGCGGCCCACCTCGGGCGGATAGATGAAGTTGAGCCAGTAGTTGGCCATCACCTTGCCGGAGACGTTCAGGATGAGGCCGCCGAGCGAATAGCCCTGGTTGGCGTTCGCGTTGACGCGCCAGTCGATCTGGTCGAGATATTCGTTGATGGAGCTTTCGACGTTGACCCAGCTCTGCTTGGCGTCGCGAGCCTTCGTGCGGGTCTCGCGATAGACGATGTAGGCGCGGAGCGTCTTGAAGCAACCCGCCTCGAAGAGCGCGTGCTCGACGGCGTCCTGAACAAGTTCGATGCACAGCGTCGACTTCTCGTCCAGACGCGGCAGCACGTACGCGCAGACGAGATCAAGGGCCTTGGCCTCGCCGAACTCGCCCGTCGCCTTGCCCGCGCGCGTGACGGCGCTAACGATCTTCGTGACGTCGAAGGGCTTCACGCTGCCGTTTCGCTTGACGATGTGCTTGCCGGCGAACCGTTCACAAATCTCCATTTGCTTCTCCATTCTTTTCCTGTCACTTCGGGCGAAACACGTTCAAACACTATATATAGTATGTCTCACCCCGCCGAACCACGAGCTGTAGTGGTGCCGCGCAGAACGGGTCTAATGACTATAGCAAAGAGAATACGGAACCGCACCCCTCCATTCGGGGGATCCCGGGCTACCGGCGGCGCCCGAGAAGACGCCCCTAAAGCGCCGGAACGCCTGCGGGCAAAGGATTGTCAGTACATGCGGAGAGGACGTGCGGAGTGCCCGTCGGCCCAATAGGTGATTTACCTAGTGCATAGAGAGTGCCTTATGAGTAGAATAGGGCTTAGTCAGACGGTTCTGCCTAACCGGATCTCTTGTTTGTGCGTAGAGAGCATCCGCAGAATTCGTCGGACTCCTGTCTTCGGCGTCCGAGGGGCTGCATCGGCAAGATCAGCGTTGTCTTTCCGATGCAAGCAAGTATGCCTTGACAGTTTTTTCACCCGCAACACATTTGTTGCGGGTTTTTTTTATCCTTTTTTCCGCCCTCTCCTCCGATCCGGGCCGTCCTTCCCCGTCTAGTCACTTTGTCTCATTCGACTCACTTCGGCCCCGGCGAAAATCTGCGTATCTTTACTTACAAGATCCTGCCTATGCCAAACGCCCCCGAAGACGGGGAAAACCCGAAAAAAGACTCGATTTCAGGTGTTTTTTGCCCAAAAAACGCACGAAACAATGACAAAAGTCAAATTGCACGGGCGCGTTTACACTTATTCGACGCATTTTTTCACCCACCAGCGCCCGTCTTCGGCCCGGGATTTCGCCCTGAACAGCCCCCTGGGCCCGATCGTCTTCCGCCCTTTTTCATAGCGGGAGGCTGCGCCCGCACGTCGGTGTCTCCCTCTCAGGATCATGCGCGCCCCTGCGGCGTCGTCGGAGGACGGAGTGAGGGAACGAACCGTTCGACGTCGCGCGTGAGGGCGCGCAAATGAAGAGAGGGGCATTGGGGTGCATGGAGGTGTGCAGGCCCTTCACTGGAAGCGCACCGGGCGTGCATGAGGCCTGCATGAGGGGCGCACGAAGGGCGAACGCCGCCCGCGCGGCAGTGCGCGACGGCACGGAAGGTGTGGGAGAGAGGAGGACGAGGATGCAAAAAGGCGCGCCGCGAAGCAGCACGGCTCCGAAACGCCTGCAGGAGAGGCACAGGAAGGAAATCAAGTGCGAAGCGCGGATAAACTAAAGGGGCTGATCGGAACTCCCTTTCAATTCCAATCAGCCCCCTAGCAGAGGAACGCGGAGTGTTAACGAGGCAGGACCAACCACATCGTCAATCTGCGTTTGAGGAGGAGCAATGAACTTTTGTTTTCTTGCTTGCAGATAAAGTTACTCGCATTTACCTCAGGTTGCAAATGTTCTGAAAACGGCTTCCAAGGCGGCTTGCAGGCTCTCCGGACGACAAATTCATACGATTTTTGAAAAAATATGAGCACCACTAGCGATGTTCGTAGGCGTCATTTTCTGCGTATAAATACGCAACTCGTATAACTTTTTCTTTCCTGTCCGAATCTCCCGCACATCATCCGCACGGATGACCCTGACCACAAATGCAGGGGGCTTGTCTTATCATTTATTATTTGCGCCAGAAGCACGCTTCCGGTCCCGGATACTGACAAGACATAGTCAGGCAGCCGGCCTCCGTCCGCCCGAACACCCTCCGGGCGGGATTTGAGCGGACGACGCCCCCCCGATTCGAACTAGGACTATTAACAGTGAGCTCCAATCCCCAGAACCTTGCGGACGACGGCCTTGAACGCATCAAGGCGCTTGACGTCCTTACGACGCTTCCCGAACTCTTGACGCATCACCTGACCGTCAGGCCCGACGACGTTGCCTACAAGGTCTACGACAATGCGTCCAAGTCCTGGAAGGATCTCACCTTCAAGAACGTCTACGATCAGGTCCACGCCTGGCGCCATGCCTTCGCGGCGCGCTCCGAGCTCGTTCGCGGCGACCGCGTGGCGATGCTCCTGCCAAACTGCCCCGAAGCGGTCTTCTTCGACCTCTCCGCGCTCTCGAACACGCTCGTGCCGGTGCCGTTGCACGCCATCGACACGCCGAAGTCCTCCGCCTTCATCCTGAACGACTCCGGTGCCAAGGTCCTCGTGACCAACAAGCTCCTCAAGTGGAAGCAGATCCGCGAAGCCGCCGAGACGCCCGAGATCCGCCTCGTCGTCATCACCGACGACAAGGACTGCGACGATCTGGAGGCGCCGATTCCCGTCATGACCAAGGAAACCTTCCTCAAGCTCGGCGAAACGAGCCAGCTGCCCAAGGAGGCTCCCAAGGCCACCGACCTCGCCGCGCTCGTCTACACCTCGGGCACCACGGGCAACCCCAAGGGCGTGATGCTCACGCACCGCAACGTCATCTCGAACATCCAGGGCGTGCTCAAGAACCTGCAGCCGAGCGGTCACGAGACCTTCCTCTCGTTCCTGCCGCTCTCGCACACCTTCGAACGCACGACCTCCTACTACCTCGCGCTCGGTCTGGGCTACACCACCGCCTTCAACCGCTCCATCGCGAACCTGCAGGCCGACTTCCGCGAGATCCGCCCCACGGTCCTCATGTCCGTGCCGCGCGTCTATGAAATGATCTACGCGAAGCTGCAGGACGGCCTCGCCAAGAAGTCCAAGTTCGTCCGCTACCTCTTCGACTGGGCCGTCGAAGTGGGCTGGCGCCGCTTCTGCCGCGAGAACGGCCTGCCCGTCGAGTCTTCCTCCCGCGCCTGGCTCGACCCCTTCGTCGCAGGCTTCCTCGACAAGAAGGTCGGCAGCCAGCTGCGCGCCGTCTTCGGCGACCGCATCCACCTCTACATCTCGGGCGGCGCAGCCCTGAGCCCCGCCGTCGCGCGCACCTTCTTCGCGCTCGGCGTGCCCATCTATCAGGGCTACGGCATGACCGAGACCTCCCCGATCATCTCGGTGAACAAGGTCGGCCACAACCACCCGAACACCGTCGGCCCCGCCCTGCCCAACATCGAGGTCCGCCTCGGCGAGGGCGACGAGCTCCAGGTCCGCGGTCCCACAGTCATGAAGGGCTACTGGAACCGCGAGGAGGCCACCAAGGCCATCTTCACCGAGGACGGGTGGCTGCGCACGGGCGACGTCTGCACGATCTACCCCGACGGCAACATCCGCATCACGGGCCGAATCAAGGAGATCATCGTGACGAGCACCGGCGAAAAGGTGCCGCCCGCCGACCTCGAGTCCGCCATCACCTCCGACCGCCTCTTCTCGCAGTGCATGGTCGTGGGCGACGACCGTCCGTTCCTCGCCGCCGTCGCGGTCGTCAATCCCGACGAGTTCAAGACGGTCTGCGGCGAGCTCGGCCTCGATCCCACCAAGCCCGAGTCGCTTCAGGACCCCGCCTTCCGCAAGGCCGCCCTCAAGCGCATCAAGACCTCCACCGCGGGCTTCCCGAACTACGGCGTGCCGCGTCAGGTCCACTGCACGCTCGACGCGTGGACGATCGACAACGGGCTCCTCACGCCCACGCTCAAGATGAAGCGAAACCTCATCCGCCAGCGCTACACGGCCGAAATCAACGCGCTCTACGACACCCTCGTCAAGCGCTGATCCCCGCCTTCCGATGCCGCCCAGACGCCCCGCCGTCGGGCGGCATTTTTCAGCCTGAGGGGAACTTTTTACGGATATTAGGGTATACCCCGATTACTTTATCCGCATCCGCAGGCCATTTTTGAAGAAAATTGATCCGCTGACCCGCGGCGCCCAAGTGCCGCGGCAACGAGACACCTTTCGCTTGAGAGACTCACGTGACGAACACCCGATCCTTTGTCGACGACTTCCGCACCATTCCGGACATGCTCCGCCACACGGTCGCCGCCTGGCCCGAACGCGAGGCGTTCCGCCAGTACGACTATGCGGAGCGCCGCTGGTACTCCATCACCTGGCGGACGTTCCACGAACAGGTGATGCGCTGGCGCCGCGCCTTCACGCACATGGGCCTTGTCAAGGGCGAGCGCGTCGCGATGCTGCTCACCAACTGCATCGACGCCGTCACGTTCGACGAGGCGGCCCTGTGCGGCGGCCTCGTGCCCACGCCCCTTCACGCCATCGACACCGCGGGCTCCTCCGCCTACATCCTCAGGGACTCCAACGCGCGCTTCCTCGTCACCACGTCGCGCGCACGCTGGAACGCCATCGCCGAGGCCGCAGGCGAGGAGGGCCTGCCCGATATGCAGCTCGTCGTCTTCACGAACGAGCAGGTCGAGCCCGGCTCCGTCACGCACCTGGGCGGCAGGGATATCGTCCTTTCGAGCCTCGAGGGCTGGCTTGCCACCGGCGAGGGCGTCTCCGACGACGAGCTCCCGCCCGAGCCCTGCGCCGACGACCTCGCGGGCTTCATCTACACCTCGGGCACCACGGGCCGCCCCAAGGGCGTGATGATCACGCACCGCAACATCGTCTCCAACGTCCAGCAGATCAACAAGTGCTACGACTTTAACGAGGAGGACGTCTTCCTCTCGTTCCTGCCCTTCTCGCACACGTTCGAGCGCACCGTCGCGCACTACAACTCGCTCGCCAACGGCGGCGCCATGGCCTTCGCCCGCAACGCCGCGCAGATCGAGAACGACCTGCGCGAAGTAAGGCCCACGCTCATGTGCTCGGTGCCCCGCATCTACGAGAAGATCCACCAGAGGCTCCTGCACGAGCTTGCAGAGAGCTCCGAGGAGAAGCGCCACCAGACCGCTTGGGCGCTTGAGACCGGCTGGCGCCGCTTCGCCGAGGCCAACCACCTTCCGATCGAGCTCTCGCCCCGCGCACAGCTCGACGAAACCGTCTGGCCCCAGCTCGACGTCGAGATCGCGTCCGAAGTCCGTGAGATCTTCGGCGGCCGCCTGCGCGCCACGTTTGCGGGCGGCGCAAGCCTCAACTACGCCGTCGCACGCTTCTTCTGCGCGCTCGGCATCAACATCCTGCAGCTCTATGGCCTCACCGAAACCTCGCCCATCGTCTCCTTCACCCGCATGAAGGACAACCACCCCGACTGCGTGGGCCATCCCGTGCCCGACTGCGAAGTGAAGCTCGGCGCCAACGACGAGCTCCTCGTGCGCGGTCCCCAGGTGATGAAGGGCTACTGGAACCGTCCGCTCGACACGGCCGCGGCCTTCGAGGACGGCTGGTTCCGCACGGGTGATCAGGCCGACCTCTCCGACGGCGGCCGCGTGCGCATCAAAGGCCGCATCAAGGAAATCATCGTCACGAGCACCGGTGAGAAGATCCCGCCCGTCGACGTCGAGTTCGCCATCCAGGAGGACCGTCTCTTCGAGCAGGTCCTCGTCATCGGCGACAACCTGCCCTACGTCACCTGCCTCGTAGTCGTCAATCCCAAGCTCTGGCCCGCCTTCTGCGCCGACCTCGACCTCGACCCCGAGGATCCCGCCACGCTCCAGTCCCGCGACGTCCAGCGCCAGTGCCTGCGCCGCGTGCGTCATGCCTGTCGCGCCTTCCCGCAGTACGGCGTCCCACGCGCCGTCGCCATCACGCGCGAGCCCTGGACCGTCGACAACGGCCTGCTCACGCCCACCATGAAGCTGCGCCGCCCGCAGATCATGACGGCCCACGCCAAGCTCATCGAAAGGCTCTACGCCTCCCGCTGAGACCTGAGGCACACCTTCCCAGAGGGGCGTCCGAAAAGGACGCCCCTCTTTTTCATTGTGCGGCAGCGGTTTCGGGGACGCTCGAAAATATTTCATCCAAAATCCCACAAGCCGCAAAAAACGCGCTACACTACTGCCGCAAATCAATCTCCCAATTGCAGAACCGGTCGAGACCACTCCCGCTTCTGCAGAAGAGCAGGTCAGCGGATGCCAGATCCCTCCTGTACTGCGGGCGTTCAATTTCCTATTTACGCGCGCATCTTCGACCTTCGCATACACGTCGAGGATACGCACATATATTTTTTTTGTGCTTAGAGGTTGTTATGCGAATCCTTCAGAAGGCTCTCACCTTCGACGACGTTCTTCTCGTCCCCGCCTATTCCGAAGTCCTCCCCCGCGATACCCAGCTCGCCACGCAGCTGACGCGTAATCTCCGTATCAACATTCCGATGGTTTCCGCCGTGATGGACACGGTTACGGAAGCCCGTCTCGCCATCGCCATCGCTCAGGAAGGCGGCATCGGCTTCATTCACAAGAACATGTCCGCCGACCAGCAGGCCGCTGAAGTCCTTAAGGTCAAGCGTCATGAAGCCGGCGTTGTTGCCGAACCGATCACCATCGGCCCCGACATGCTCGTCGGCGACGTCATCGCCCTCGCCCGCGAAAAGCACATCTCCGGTCTCCCGGTCGTTGACGGCAAGAAGGTTCTCGGCATGGTCACCAACCGCGACCTCCGCTTCGAAACCCGCATGTCCGTTCCGGTCTCCGAAGTCATGACCCCGCGTGAACGCCTGGTCACGGTCAAGGAAGGCGCCTCCCTCGAAGAAGCCAAGGCCCTCATGCACGCCCACCGCCTCGAGCGCGTTCTCGTCGTTGACGACGACTTCAACCTCGCAGGCCTCATGACCGTCAAGGACATCACCAAGGCCACGGACCACCCGTTCGCTGCCAAGGACGCCTCCGGCAAGCTGCTCGTCGGTGCCGGCGTCTCCGTCGGCGGCGGCACGGAAGAACGTGTCGAGAAGCTCGTTGACGCCGGTGTCGACGTCATCGTCGTCGACACGGCCCACGGCCACTCCCAGGGCGTTCTGAACCGCGTCAAGTGGGTCAAGGAACACTATCCCAACCTGCAGGTCATCGGCGGCAACATCGCCCCTGCCGCTCTGGCTCTCGTTGATGCCGGCGCCGACTGCGTCAAGGTCGGTATCGGCCCGGGCTCCATTTGCACGACCCGCATCGTCGCCGGTGTCGGCGTTCCGCAGATCTCCGCCATCTCCAACGTCGCCGAAGCTCTCCGCGACACGGGCGTTCCCTGCATCGCCGACGGCGGCATCCGCTTCTCCGGCGACATCTCCAAGGCCATCGCTGCCGGTGCCAACGCCGTCATGATGGGCGGCATGTTCGCCGGTACGGACGAAGCCCCGGGTGAAGTCATCCTCTACCAGGGCCGCTCCTACAAGTCCTACCGCGGCATGGGCTCCCTCGGTGCCATGGGCAAGGGTTCCGCCGACCGCTACTTCCAGGACAACAACCAGGGCAACATCGACAAGTTCGTTCCGGAAGGCATCGAAGGCATGGTCCCGTACAAGGGCCCGCTCGCCCAGATCATCTATCAGATGATCGGCGGCCTGCGCTCCTCCATGGGCTACTGCGGCTGCCGCACGATCGACGAAATGCGCACCCGCGCCCAGTTCGTCGAAATCACGGCCGCCGGCTGGCGTGAATCCCACGTCCATGACGTGAAGATCACGAAGGAAGCTCCGAACTACCGTCAGGAACACTAATTCCGACGGCTGACAGGCTCTGACGTCAAGGCGCGGCG
>ENA-ORRH01001278-ORRH01001278.1-human-gut-metagenome-genome-assembly--contig:-NODE-1278-length-11890-cov-3.56215_pt1 | contig 11890 bp, 7 predicted proteins | sample MGYA00242173_ERZ509130 | MGnify/ENA primary metagenome ERZ509130 (study PRJEB26280, sample SAMEA2338633) | human gut metagenome | biome: human gut; feature: human-associated habitat; material: faeces... | reverse complement strand
TGACGGACATCATTCATATGCATGCCTAAAAGACCTGCCCGAAGCGCAATCACATTGCGGTCACGGCAGCTGATATGCGGCATTACTGCCACACCGGTCTTCTGCTGGATTTTCACTGCCAGCTGTCCGGCATCCATTCTCGCCCGCGCCATTGGGGAATCGGAAAGGGTAATCAGATCCACATTACATTTTCTTAAATCTTCTGCTCCTTTCATAACCTTGGATGCATCCTCGGAAAATGGCGGGTCCAATTCTACAATATAAGCCTTCTCCCCACGGGAAAGCTTCTCTTCAAAAATAGATGGAGTTCTTGTAACCTCCTGCGTTACTACATTTTCAATTTTCTTTGCTGCCTTCGGCACATCCTGTAACTCGCCAGAAAGCAAAGCAATATATTCCGGTGTGGTTCCACAGCAGCCACCTAAAATATCTGTGCCAAGGGCTGCAATATCCTTCATTTTTTCTGCATAATAGGATGCATTATTGGAATAAATTGTCTTTCCTCGCAAAGTATATGGGTATCCTGCATTTGGAAGTGCTGATACGAATTTGTCACTGGAGAACTTCAGGTTCTTCATAAACTGATACATGTGGGTACTGTCCAGTTCACAGTTAAATCCATAGGCATCCACATTTTCCATCTCGGAAGCTTCTACTGCCACACGCTGCATGGAAAGACCGGAGCGGGTGTATCCACTTTTGTCAAACGCAAACTGCACCAGAATAAATGCGTCTGATTTTTCTTTGATATATGCCGTCACCGGCTCAATATAGGTAAAGTCACTCTGTGTCTCAAATACAAAACAGTCTGCGCCACAGGAAAGGAAGGTGTCACAAATTTCTTTGTACTCCTGTAACACATTGTCATAGTCCTGATGGTCAAGATCATAAATCGGTCCTAAATCTGCTCCGATAAATACCGGAATCTCTTTTCCATTTTCTGCCTGAAATGCGGTTACTGCTTCCTTTGCAATCTCATAGCCCGCCCGGACTGTCTCTTTTACTTCCTGCATATCTGCAAGAAACATGGTATTTGCTGCAAATGTATTGGTGCGGATCAGCCTTGCTCCCGCACGCAGATATTCTAAATGAATCTCCTTAATCTGCTCCGGATTCTTAAGATTCTCCTTTTCTGCAATCACGGTATCTTCGCTGTATTTTTCCTCATAATAAGTGCCCATGGCACCATCGGTTATCAGTCTTTGTTCTTTGATATATTCCTTTATATTCATAGTATGCTCCAGTTTATCTCACATTTGAATTCCTACTAATTATATATGTAAGCTCCTTTTCCTGCAACTTAAAAATATAAATTTAATCCGGTGATTTGCTTTTTTCATTTTCTGTGCTACACTGTTATTCATTGACAATGATATTTTCAAATACAAAGGAGTACACTTGATGAATTCAGTAAAGCTAATTGCCTTAGACATCGATGGCACCCTCTATAATAAAGACGGTGTCATTACCTCTTATAATAAAGAAATGATTCGAAAAGCCGTAGAAAACGGGATTACCGTTATTATCTCCACCGGCCGGCCTTATATCGGTCTTCCTGTGGATGAAATGAAGGAGCTTGGCATCCAATACGCCATTACTGCCAACGGTTCTGCGGTATACCGCGTCCCGGAAAAGGAACTGCTCTTAGATGAAAGCATGGATACCGATTTAAGTGTCCGGCTGTTACGCAAGCTCTATACGCAGTCTCTTCATATCGATGCCTTTATCAATGGTGACGGCTATACCCAGTTTTCCACCAGCGAGCTTACCAACCTATTAGATATTCCGGATTCCTTAAAAAAATATATCCAGACCACCCGGAAGACGATTACTGACTTAGCTGCTTATATCGAAGAACATAAACTTTGTGTTTCAAAACTGACTTTAAACTTTGCACCGGATGCAGATGGAAGCTATACCACAAGAGAAAAAACAAAAGAAATCTTAGACACCTTCCCGGAAGTCACTTATGTGTCCGGCGGTTTTCATAACTTAGAAGTTACCAGATGCGGCATTGCCAAATCCAAAGGACTTAAATTCCTCTGTGATTACCTCCACATTTCCATGGAAGATACCATGGCGGTAGGTGACAGCGAAAATGATCTCGATATCGTCAAAGCTGCCGGCATTGGCGTTGCCATGGGAAATGCGCAACAGCTCTTAAAAGATTCGGCTGATTTCATTTCCCTTTCTAATGAAGAAGATGGTGTTGCATACGCAATCGAGCGGTTCTGCTTTTAACAGAACCGCTCGGTTTTTATTTTACTATTTTATTTAAAGTATGCTACTCCACTTTCGAACAGCTTCATATCCTGCTCGCCGTAAATGTTGACTGCAACAGACTCTGCATGTGCCATCTTACCAAGGACACGTCCGTCCGGACTGGTGATACCTTCGATTGCCATGTAAGAACCGTTTACGTTCCACTCTTCATCCATGGTTGGAACACCTGCTTCGTTTACATACTGGGTTGCCACCTGACCATTCTCGAAAAGCTTGTCTAACCACTCCTTCGGAGCAACGAAACGACCTTCTCCATGAGATGCCGGGTTACAGTATACGCCGCCAAGCTCAGCCTGTGCTAACCATGGGGACTTGTTGGTCACTACCTTGGTATATACCATCTTGGAAATATGACGTCCGATGGTATTGTAGGTCAAAGTCGGTGAATCCGGTCTCTGGTGTGTAATCCTGCCGTAAGGAACCAGACCTAATTTAATCAGTGCCTGGAATCCGTTACAGATACCAAGTGCAAGACCGTCACGCTCATTTAAAAGCTTGTTTACAGCTTCTTTCATCTTCTCATTACGGAATGCTGTTGCAAAGAATTTTGCTGAGCCTTCCGGTTCATCTCCTGCGGAGAATCCGCCTGGAAACATGATAATCTGTGCTTCATCAATTGCTTTTACAAATACATCAACAGAATCACGGATGTCTTCTGCATTTAAGTTCTTAAATACCTTTACGGTTACATCTGCACCTGCATTTTCAAATGCTTTCGCACTGTCGTACTCGCAGTTGGTTCCCGGGAATACCGGAATAAATACATGTGGGCAGGCAACCTTGTGCTTGCAGACGTAAATGTCTTTGGTATCGTAAAGTCCGCTCTTCACTTCTTCTGTTCCGGTGGTTGCTCTGGTTGGGAATACTTTCTCTAAAGTCTGTCCCCATGCTTCGATTGCTTCATCCATGGAAATGCTCATATCACCATAGATAAAGTTCTTGCTGTCATTTACTGCACCCACAACAGCTCCGTTTGCTGCAAGGCCTGCTGTTGCAAGGATTTCCTGTGCTTTTACAACTTTATTTTCCGGAACTTCTGCTACGATATTTCCAAAGCCCGGTGCAAATAATGTTTCTTTTGTTACATCTGCATTTACAGTAACGCCAAGTTTATTACCAAATGCCATCTTGCTGACTGCTGCTGCAAGACCTTTTCCGTCTAATGCATAAGCTGCTACGATAACGCCTGTCTCAGTCATTTCATGAATTGCATCATAAAGCTTCATAACCTGTGCGTAATCAGGCATATCATAAGCATCTTTTTCGATGGTAAATAACATCAGCTTATCATTTTCTTTCTTAAGCTCCGGTGTGATAACATCTTTTTCTTTTGCTACATCAACTGCAAAGGATACCAGTGTTGGCGGTACATCAATTTCATTGAAGGAACCGGACATGGAATCCTTTCCACCGATGGATGGAAGTCCGAAACCAATCTGCGCATTATAAGCACCAAGCAGTGCTGCAAATGGCTGGCTCCAACGACTTGGCTCCTCCGACATTCTGCGGAAGTATTCCTGGAATGTGAAACGAATCTTGTGGAAATCACCACCGGCTGTTACGATACGGGAAACAGACTCTAATACTGCATAAGCTGCTCCATGGTATGGGCTCCATGAAGATAAATATGGATCAAATCCGTAACTCATCATGGTTACTGTATCGCATTTTCCATTCATAACCGGAAGTTTTGCAACCATACTCTGTGTCTCGGTCAACTGATATTTTCCACCATATGGCATGTATACACTGCCTGCTCCGATGGAACCGTCAAACATTTCTACGAGACCCTTCTGGGAACATACGTTAAGGTCTTTTAATTCATTTAACCATGCAGCTTTCATATTGCCTGCTGCAACTGCTTCTTCTACAGCCTTTGTGCCGATTTTATTTAAATAATTCTCTTCTTTTACCGGAAGCTCTACCTTTACATCAGTCTCCTGATGTGCTCCGTTGGTGTCTAAGAATGCTCTGGAAAGATTTACAATTTCTTTTCCTCTCCAGGATAATACTAATCTTGGCTCTTCGGTTACAACGGCAACTTTCACAGCCTCTAAGTTTTCTTCTTTTGCATAATCTAAGAACTGCTGTGCATCTTCCGGTGCTACAACAACTGCCATACGCTCCTGAGACTCGGAAATAGCAAGTTCTGTTCCGTCCAGTCCGGCATATTTCTTAGGTACTTTATCCAAATCAACCTGTAATCCGTCTGCAAGCTCTCCGATTGCTACGGACACTCCACCGGCACCAAAGTCATTACATTTCTTAATAATGTGGGCAACTTCTTCTCTGCGGAAAAGTCTCTGAATCTTACGCTCGGTAGGTGGGTTACCTTTCTGAACCTCTGCTCCACAAGTATCAATGGATTCTGTATTGTGTGCTTTGGAGGAACCGGTTGCTCCACCACAGCCATCACGTCCGGTACGTCCGCCTAAGAGGATAATAATATCTCCCGGATCAGAAGTCAGTCTCTGAACGGCACGACGAGGTGCTGCTCCCATAACGGCTCCGATTTCCATTCTCTTAGCCACATAATCCGGATGATATACTTCTTTGACATATCCGGTAGCAAGTCCAATCTGGTTACCATAGGAACTGTATCCCTGTGCTGCGCCGCGAACCAGTTTCTTCTGAGGAAGCTTTCCTTCCATGGTATCTTTTACAGATACGGTAGGGTCAGCAGCTCCGGTTACACGCATTGCCTGATATACATAGGTACGTCCTGACAACGGGTCACGGATTGCTCCACCAAGACAGGTTGCAGCTCCACCAAACGGCTCGATTTCGGTTGGGTGGTTGTGGGTCTCATTTTTAAAGTTTACAAGCCATTCTTCTGTCTTGCCATCTACTTCAACAGGCACTACGATAGAGCAGGCATTAATCTCATCGGACTCTTCCTGATCCTGTAATTTTCCTTCTTTTTTCAGACGCTTCATTGCCATTAATGCAATGTCCATTAAGCAGACAAATTTGTCATCTCTGCCTTCATACATTTTCTTGTGTGTATCAAGATAATCCTCATATGTCTTTTCCATTGGCTCTTTGTAGAAACCATCTTCAAATGCAACATTTTTCAGCTCGGTAGAAAATGTGGTATGACGGCAATGGTCTGACCAGTAGGTATCCAGCACACGAATCTCGGTCATGGATGGGTCTCTATCTTCTTCTCCATGGAAATAGTTCTGAATATGTAAGAAATCCTTGAATGTCATAGCCAGTCCAAGGGAATCATAGAGTGCTTTTAATTCCTGCTCCGGCATATCCTTAAATCCGGTCATAATCTTAACATCTGCAGGCTCCGGGAACTCTGTTACCAAAGTCTCAGGCTTCTCCATGCCGGTCTCTCTGGAATCTACCGGGTTGATGCAGTGATGCTTGATTGCCTCTAACTGCTCAGCGTTGATATCTCCGTAAATAACATACGTTGTTGCGGTACGGATAACCGGCTCTTCATCCTCTTTTAAAAGCTTCACACACTGCTCTGCAGAATCTGCTCTCTGGTCGAACTGTCCCGGAAGGAATTCAACGGAAAATACTTTTCCATCCCCCATTTCAAAATTCTCCTCATAGACATCATCTACCGGCGGCTCTGAAAATACAGTCTGAACTGCTCTTTTATATACATCATCGGAAATGTTTTCAATATCATAACGAATCAGGACACGTACCTTATCTACTGCGCTGATTCCAAGATAACTCTTAATCTCTGCATGTAACTCTTTGGCGCGTACTGCGTAAGCGTCTTTTTTCTCTACATACACTCTTCTTACCTTACTCATCTTCTACCTCCTGAATGTTTACTTTCTTATGCTCATTATAGCACGGCATTATGAATAAGAACAATTAATATATTTAATTTTATTTATAAGAGTTACTAATGTTGACACAGTTATAAGCGTCACTTATAATAAAGGAAAATATGTAAGATATGCATTCTGATATGATAAAGGAGCCATTATGGATATTAATTACGAATTATATAAAGTATTCTACCACGTTGCTACTTCCTTAAGCTTCTCGGAAGCCAGCAAGCAGCTTTACATTTCCCAGTCTGCAGTAAGCCAGTCCATCAAGACCTTAGAAAAGAAATTAGAGCAGCCGCTTTTTATCCGGAGCACCAAGAAAGTCCAGCTTACTCCGGCAGGACAGGTTCTGTTAAAACACATTGAGCCTGCCATGAATCTCATCGCCCGCGGAGAAAACCAGCTCTTAGAATCCAATACTCTTGGGTTGGGTCAGCTTCATATTGCTGCCAGCGACACTATCTGCCGTTATTTTTTAGTACCTTATTTAAAAGAATTTCATAAAAAATTTCCCAGCGTTCCCATCAAGGTTACCAATGCAACCTCTCTTGGCTGCGTTGACCTCTTAGAGCAGGGAAAAGTCGATATTGCCGTTACCAATTGCCCGAATGTACGATTAAATCAATCCTACATCCGCAAAATGGTACTGGATGTATTTATTGCGAATCCATCCTACTTTAATTTAAAACAACAGGAATTAAGTTTCCGGGATTTAACAAAATATCCTCTGCTGATGCTCGATAACAAGAGTACCACCAGCGAATTCATGCACAATCTCTTCCTTTCCCATCAGTTGGAGCTGATTCCGGAAATTGAACTGAGCAGTAATGACCTTCTGATTGACCTTGCCCGTATCGGTCTTGGTATCGCCTGCATTCCGGACTATTGCTTGAAACATGAATCTAAGGATTTGTTTATTTTAAAAACTTTAGAACCTCTTCCACGAAGACAACTTGCTGTCTCCGTAAATCCGAATCTGCCGATTCTTACTTCCACAGAAGAATTCTTAAATCTGCTGCCGACATTATAAATGCTTTTCCTCCCAGAAGGCAGCCAGCTTTTCTTCCAAATTAGATAGCTGACACACGCTCCGCTGTTCCCACTCTCTTGGGAACAGCCGCTGATAATCATTCTGCAGAAAGCGTTCATCCAAAAGCTCGATAATTCCCACATCTTCTGCAGTCCGGATAACACGTCCCGCTGCCTGAAGTACCTTATTCATTCCCGGATACCGATAGGCATAGTCGAATCCCATGCCCTCTTTTTTGTCATAATACTCTTTCAAAATTTCCCGCTCATTGCTAATCTGCGGCAGACCGGTTCCTACGATAATTGCGCCAATCAACTGCTCCCTCTTTAAGTCAATTCCTTCTCCAAAGATTCCGCCCATGACACAAAATGCCACCAGTGACTCCTCTTTTTCTCCCTGAAATGCTTCTAAAAAAGCTTCTCTTTCTTCTTCCCGCATGCCGGATTCCTGACAGATGCAGGTAATTGTTTCATCCGTCCGCAGTTCAAATGCCTCATGCACTTTTTTCAGGAAAAGATAGGATGGGAAAAACACCATATAATTGCCCTTTTTCTTCTTTATTGTACGATAAATATAATCTGCAATCCTTCCGTATTCTTCCGGTGTTCTTCTGGTATATTTACTGCTGACATCATTTCCGATTAACAAAAGTCTCTTATCCTGAGAAAATGTTGTCTTTGCATAAACCGCATAATTATCCGTTTTATTCGTCAAAAGCTCCTTATAATACTGAACCGGCAGCAGCGTTGCCGAGAAGAAAATCGTAGCATTTCCCTTATCCAGACACTCCTGCAGATTAAAGGATGGATCCACGCAAAAAAGCTTTATGACAAATCTGCCCTCTTCATCATGCTGTCCGTAAATCACATAATGCTCATCCACACGCTCATAGATATTCAAGAAATTGCGCAATTCAAAATAAAAATCAAGAACCACATCCCGCCCCGGGAACTCCGGATTCTTCTGCATATATTCTTCGATTTTTGCTGCAAGACGCATACAGGAGAAAATGAGATTCGGAATGCTTTCGTAAATCTGATAATTTTCGCATTCTCTCTTATATTCCAACATCAGCTTATTGCATTTACCCAGTTCTTTCTCAATGGCAGAGCTTCTTGGCTTCATAATTTTCCGCACCGCAAGAATATCCTCTTTGACAAGGGCGGCACTATACATCTCCCGTCCACGTTCCACAAGATTGTGTGCCTCATCCACCAGAAAGATGTAATCACCCTTGATGCCATCTGCGAAAAAACGCTTTAGATACACATTCGGGTCAAAGACATAATTATAATCACAGATAATATTATCCGCCCAGGTTGCCGTGTCCAGACACATTTCAAACGGGCAGACCTGATATTCTTTTGCATGTGCCAGCAAAACTTCTCTTGTCATATTATTTTCTTTCTGTAATAAATCGTAAACCGCATCATTTACCCGGTCAAAATGCCCCTTTGCATAAGGGCAGCTTACTGGATTACAGTCCACTTCCTCACAAGGGCATAATTTTTCTTTCGCTGTAATCTGCACACTCTTTGCCCGATAACCCTTTTCACATAAAATGCCAAGGGTCTCTTTTGCCACATTTGCGGTAACAGTCTTGGCAGTTAAGTAAAAAATCTTATCACCTAATCCTTCTCCCACCGCTTTGATTGCCGGATATAATGTAGAAATGGTCTTGCCTACTCCGGTGGGTGCCTGAATAAACAGATTCTTTTTTCTGGCTATTGTACGGTAAACCCCGGCAGCCAACTCTTTCTGTCCCTCCCGGTACGGAAACGGAAATGCCAGTTCTTTAATAGATGCCTGCCGTTTCTTCCGCCACTCATACTGAAAATCCGCCCATTTCTTATATTTTAAAATCAAATCTGAAAACCATTCCTGCAGCTGCTGCATGCTATATTCATAAGAAAAATATTTTAAATCTCCGGTATCGAGATTTCCATATGTCATCTGAACATTGATTTTCTGTAAATCATTCTGGATTCCATATATGTACGCATAGCACTTTGCCTGTGCCAGATGTACCTTTACGGGTTCTTCCAATAAGTCAAGGCTTAAATATACGCCTTTTATCTCATCAATGGTAACTGTTTCTTCTATTATAATGCCGTCTGCCCGTCCCCAGATTCCAAGCTCATAATTTTCTTCCTCAATAATAATGTTTAAAGGAACCTCGGCATGGTAAGTGCTTCCCATCTTCTTTTGAATCTTCCGATGGAGTCTGCTGCCCGCCTGCATGGCTTCCATCGTATCAAGACTGGCTCTACGGTTATCAATGTCTCCGGAACGCAAGATAAACTCCACCAGATTTCGTACCGATATTCTTATCTGCTCACGTTCCATTCCGCTGTCACCTCATTTCATCCCATCTTATACTTATTTCTATTTATGCTATTCACTATTTTTTCTATTTATCAATTTTTGAAAAATCTCATTTTTCTAGCAGACTTCGAAGGAATTGAAACGTATTCTCATTTCATAATAACAAAAAAATACCAGATAGAAAAGACAATATCCAAATTGTCCGCTACCCGGTATTTCTTCTTACCTTATGAACCTGTATTTTCTGGCTGCCAGAAAACCTGTGCCATCATTTAAGCAGTTGCATACTTGCTTAATACATTCTCAAAGTTCATATCATGTCCGCCATACTTAACAGTAAGCTCTCGATTCAGATCAAGACTTAATACTCCAAGAAAAGACTTTGCGTCAATTATTACTCTATTGTATGAAATATCAATGTCAAAATCACATTTTCCTGCCTCACGTACAAAGTCTCTAACCTCTTCTGTGCCAGTTAATTTGATTTTCTTTTCACTCATTTTTTTCACCATCCTCAAAAAAATAACCTGATTTACTTTTGATTCTTGAGCATTATGACACCATTTCTTTTTTTTGTCAATTTTCGCTTACCATCTTAGTATATGAATTTTATGAGCATTTTACACAATAAATTTTTCTGTTTTTCTCCATTTTGGTCTTACCAAAATTAGTTTGCCTGTCACATTTTGTCGTTTTTTATGGTACTTTAGTCACATTTACAAGTTTTTTTTTACTCAGTCAATATTTTTTATCGTTTTTCACAAATTTTTGTGTCAAAAAATAAGGTAATAAGCCTCGCATTCCTTCAAAAGTCTTCAAAAAAGCTCCAAATTCCATCATTATTCCTAAACTTCTTTCTACACATAACATTTACATAATACTTACTATTGCACTTTTTTCCGTACATTCAGCTGTTTTCCATATAAGTGGACATTTTGTGTATTATAACGTGATTGTATCACTCATTAATTTCGCCGATTGTCAATCATGCAAATATGTTGACTCGCTTGCACTCATTACATTACGTCTTTCGAAGATATCCAGATCTGCTTTTTCTTGAAATATACTATCTCTATAATAATAAGAAGAACGGACACTCCGATTACTGCCAGATAACCATATTTCCATTGAAATTCCGGCATTCCCGGAAAATTCATTCCATACCAGCCTGTAATTAGTGTCAATGGCAAAAAGAGAGTTGTTACAATGGTCAGAATACTCATAATCCGGTTCTGGTGAATATCAATCTGCGTCTGATACATTTCACGGATTTGCTGTAAATACTCGCGGATTGTCTCTACGTAATTATGCAGCCGCTCCACACGATTCATATAGCGTTCCCAGCCCTGTTCCTCTTCTACTAAAGACTCCCGGTTCATATACATCTGCATGAAATCTCCCATATTCATCAACTGTTCATAATATGCCCGGCTCTCTGAAAGCTGCTTCCGATAACGCATAATTACTTCATTAAAATGCTCCGGTATCCTCTTAATTACAACATCCTCTACCTTCTCCAAATTTTCCTCTATCTTTTGCAGATAAAGAATATCATTGTCAATTAATGCATTACAAATAAAGAGCAGCACCATATGAAGTGTGCAGCCATCAAACATATCATTTTTGACCTTTGCCAATATTTCCTGTAATTCCTCATCTTCTTCTATTAAAAATAGTTTATTTTCAAAGAGATAAAAGCCAAAGGAAAACTCTTTTTCCTTTTTACTTCCCTGTTTTGGTACATGTATAATCCCCTGTACACATTCATGAAATGCCTCTACTTTGCTATAGCGGATAAAACGCATGCTGCTAATCAGATTCTTTCGATGCGGATAATTTCCTTCTAATTGCTGAAATTCTTCCATATTTAATAGTATTATCTGCGGTTCTGATTCCTTTTCTATATTTTTCCCATTATCCCTTGCTAAAGAAAGTTCTCCTGATGCCGCATGCAACCAATACCTGTTCATTTCTCTTACAGCTCCCTTCCTCATAATCCTGTTTTCATTCATCACATATTTTCTTCTTTGTCAGTAGACTGCCCTTTATAAAACTTCTCTTTCATTACTTTCTCTTAGATTTTAACACTCTTTGTCTATTTTATACCACTTTTCTTTTTTATACAAAATTTACTGCTAATAGCTGTTTGTGAATTCATGCTAAGTCTGCCGGTAGCTTCTTACGAATACTTGACACAATAAAAACAGAAAGTATAAAATATACTTTCTGTTTAAGAACAGGGGTGGAAGGAATCGAACCCTCCTCTGGAGTTTTGGAGACTCTTATTCTACCGATGAACTACACCCCTATATGCTAAAATGACGTACAAGTACGTCACAATAGGTTTGTTTTGTAACATACCTTCAAAACTTCATACAGATTGCTTTCCGAGTTGCTTTGGTCAAGCCCTCGACCGATTAGTAACAGTCAGCTCCACACGTTACCGTGC
>ENA-ORRH01001261-ORRH01001261.1-human-gut-metagenome-genome-assembly--contig:-NODE-1261-length-12047-cov-2.41469_pt1 | contig 12047 bp, 9 predicted proteins | sample MGYA00242173_ERZ509130 | MGnify/ENA primary metagenome ERZ509130 (study PRJEB26280, sample SAMEA2338633) | human gut metagenome | biome: human gut; feature: human-associated habitat; material: faeces... | reverse complement strand
GTTATTATGCGATACCTGTAGGAGCGGAAGTTACGATTGACGGGAAAAAAGAAGAAAGTTTCTATGTTAGGCGTAACTACAAATACGCGATCTCCTTAACCATCATCGGCCCCGGTTCCGAGATCCCATACGATCCGATGATCTCCGCCAATGTGAGCGCATCCGTGAAAGTGGAGCCATGGAACGTGAAGACTATCCATGAGGAAGTAGAATAAAGCAATATAGGGTAAAATAATTGATAAGAAAAAATTAGGATTATGAAACACATACTGTTTACAAAGGAATTGCTTCTCTCGGCTGTGGCTTTATTCGCTATTATTGCGACTAGCTGTATCAGGGAGGATTTGGATCAATGCTATACGCTCAAACTGAAGGTCGAGAATATCAAGGGAGACGATATAACGGAATACGGATGGATGGAATCTACCGACTTATATATTTTCGACGAGAATCTGAATTACTTGGAGAAACGTAGCTTGGATAAGAACTTTATCCGTTCCCGCAATGAGATCGTTTTGGATGGCTATACCGCCGATCGTAGTCTACGTATCGTGGCATGGGGCAACGTGAATGCCTTGGGTGAAAAGCAATCCGTATCGGAGGCACAGACCATAGAAGACTTGAAAGTGATGTTGAAAAGCCAAGATGGTTTGGCGGTTACCCCGGACAGCCTTTATTATGGTAGCGAACAAGTGTTTACAAAAGCCGGAGGCGTAGCGAAGGAGACTGAGATCGTGATTCGTCCGAAAGTGGGTACGGTCACGATCGAGACCCGAGGGTTGCAAGAGCAACTCGGCAGGATGGGGTTGAGAAGTTCCGTGGATTGCGACTTCTACTTGAATAATACATTAAGTGGTTTTGATTACCGTGGTACGCAGATTGGCGATAGCGTATATTATAATCCGGAAGGTGCGTGGAACGAGTCCGGGGTTGAATGGATAACCCCTACTATGCAAACCGCTTGTCCGGGACAGGATATGGCTGTGTCGATAAGCGCCAATGGAGTCTCGTTAGGCTCGGCCAAGGTAGACGAGAACGGTGATCCTATTTATACGAGCGCGGGAGAGAATACCCATCTGATCCTTGAATGGGGTGAGGGCGGAACCTTATCCGTCCGGGCAACCGTTCGTCCTTGGGGAGTAGTGGAAGAAGATATTCCGATGCATTAAAGGGTACCTCATCATATATAATTAAGAAATACGATACGAACATGAAATTATTAGCGAACATATTTTTATCCGGTTTGGCGATTCTCGCTTGTGTGAGTTGTTCTAAAGATGAGGATCCGGTTCTTCCCTTAGAAGGCGCTAAGCTGTCCGTCGCTGTCAAGGCGTCCGGTACGGCTACGAAAGCCTATAATCCCAATGACGTGAATGAGTTGGAGGGTGAGGCTTATATCAATAATTTGGCAGTGGTAGTATTTAATGAGACCGGCACGGAACTGCTCGGTTATAAATGGGAGGCTCTTTCCGGGGCGGAACATCCCGCCATAATAGCCGATGTGCCGACAACGAAGGCTGTCCGGGCACGGATCATTGTCTTGGCGAACGTACCGAGAGATTTATTATCTACCGTTTCTACATATGATGAGTTCCAGACTCGCTTGGTAGACCTCTCCTCGCAATCGCAAACGAACCTAACGATGAGTAGTCAAGTGATCGTTACAAAATCCACTTTATCTGAGGAAGATAACTATTTAGGATATACGGATCTTGGCGATCAGAATGTGGATGGCATCTCCGACCCGATCCTTTTGACCCGTGTAGCCGCACGTATTGATTTGGTGAATATATCCACTCGTTTTGCCGGAACGCCGTTCGCCGGACGTGAGGTGCGAATCGATGCGGTAGGCATCTACAATATGAAGACAAAGTCTTACTATTTCAGTGAGGCGGATTGGGGAGAGACAGAGGCTCCCGATGCCGTGCGAAATTCGGAAGATACCTCGTTCGAGGATCTGTTGGTAAATGATGGCACTTCGATATCCAATACGCCATTCGTTCATTATGTAATGGAAAATATGAAAAGCGACGATCACACGATGATCGCCGTAAAAGCTACCTTACGGGGAAATTCCAGTTATCAGGACCATACGAAAATCTTCACGGCGGTGATCAATGCGGGTGGCTTGCAGAACGGCTAAGATCATAATTTCATCCGTCGCAACTACGTTTACCGTCTCCGTATTTATTTTGACGGCGAAAGTTTCGACAATATTCCCGTAACGCCAGACCCGGGCCCAGGTCCGGATCCGGAACCCGAGGTAGATACCAACTTGAATATAGCCGTGCAGGTAGTAGGCTGGGGCCCGGTAATGCAGCATCCGGTAATAGACTAAGTAATGGAATCATAGGGAATGAAATTTAGTATAAACAAGAAAAAACAAAAGGATATGAAACTAAGACATTTATTATTAGCCTCCTTCGCCGCATGCACTTTTGCCTCCTGCTCGGACGATAGCTCGAATGGCATCGAGATACCGGAAGAGAACTATCAGATGATAGATGCGAACGTCTCTCTTACCGCTACGGCTTTGGATGGGATACAGACAAAAGGTGCAACGGAAGAGGGCGGTGATGCTGTGCTAGAATCTGGCAGTAATAACGAGCAATTTATTAATGAACTAACCGCCTATTTGTTTTATGTAGACAATGGGGTGAACGAGGAGGCATATAAATTCGCCGCAATGAAGACGGTATCCTCTGCTGCTGATGGTCATTCCGTAAAGACTATTGAGGATATCGTTGTCAAGGTAAAAGCTACGGCGGCCGGCGAACTTTCTGATACGCAATTGGCGGTGGTCTTTTTAGCGAATACGAAACTTGCTACGCCTCCTTCTAATTTGGGGGATGTGAAAGCAGCCAAACTTGAAAGTCTTGTTGATTTTATGCAAGTGCATCCAGTGCCCAGTGGTACGCAAACGTATGTACCGATGTTTAGCCAGATAGTTACGATCGGTGGAGGTAGTTCTAAGCTTCTGGCAGGAACAACATATGATAATTGGGTGAAAGGATCTACAACCCCTTCTATTACATATACAAACAATGCGGTAGTAGGTGCAGCACATAAGGAGATTGAGAAAAAAAGTGAAGCGGAAGGATGGACTGAAAAAAATTCCTCTTATGATCCGGCAAATATTCCAGATGATGATAAAATCCCATTAACCCGCCATGTAGCCCGTGTCCAACTTCAAGCTATTGATTGCGACTTCAAGAACAATTATGCAGACGCGTCATTTGAGTTGACACATGTATATATCGCTAACGCTAGCAATACTTCCCTTATCTATGCTGACGCAACAAAACCGTATAGTTTGGATAATGCTACTGCTTATTCTCATGGTTGTAGCTATGAGCGAGATGACTATTTCTTAGTGAATGGTACTAAAAATATAGCTTCTTTAGCTTGGACAATGGATGCAGGGGTAGACATCAAAATGACGGGTCATAGTCATTCTTCTAATTTGAACGGCGATGGTTCCATAAATTATAATGGTAGCAGTTGGTTCTCTTTTGATGACCAAACGATTAGTGGTGATGGATATGGACGTAAAGAGATGCCTCAATTTTATGTGTTTGAAATGAAGGGGGATAAACCGATGCTTGCAGATGATCTGAATAAAGGTGCTTCTCCATCTGGAAATATACAGACCATGTTAATTCTTCGGGGCAATTGGTATCCAAATGGAAAAACGAATGGAAAAACGAATGGACAAAGTAATGATGTGGTTAAAAAAGATCGCTACTACCGTATACCAATTAAGCAAGATGCGACTAGTGGCATTATTGGTGTACAACGTAATACCATCTATAAGATATACGCTACGATAACCGGTGAAGGCTCTAAGGATCCCGACACAAGCGAGTTGAACGCTTGTATCAGTTTCAGTATTAAGGTCGAGCCTTGGACGGTCATCACGCAAACTGAGACAGACGTGAATTGATTAAACTCTTTCATAACGATTAATAGCGAGAACGGGGTTCGGAATTTCCGGACTCCGTTTTTTTTGTCCTATGATGAATGGATTTGCACTCTGCATAGGTATCCCTATCTCCAAAGATAGCTTTAACCACACCCTCAAATTCAATATGCTAGTTTTACCCCTTAAAGTTGAAAGTTACGCCTATCGTGCCGAATAATGGATTCCTCTAATTTTGCTAGCGTAAAAACAAGAGAAAAATTCAATCCATTATGAAAATAAAGAATATACTAGCATTGTTATGCTTCCTTTGCATCGGAGTGTCCTGCTCCATGGAAGACGATATTTTGAATAACGTGGATATGGGAGGCGTTGGGACGAATATCGCAAACACCGAGGCCGTTTTTGCCTTCTCTCTTTCCGGCAATAGCTCTATGACCAAGGCTGGTGAAATAACGGAAAATCCCAATGATGTTACTTCTACGGAATCTTCTATCAGTAATTGTTTTGTAGCTATTATTAAAGATGACAATGTATTGTCTTCTTATTGGTACGCAACAAGCGATTTGCAGACGAGTAGCGAGTCCTTTACTACGGATATCAAGCGCCACATGATCGTGAAAGTGCCAAGTGATAAGCCGGCACTTACGGCTTATGCGGTGGCGAACCTGACACAGACGACTGCCGATAAGTTATTGGCTTGTACAACCATAGCGGGTATTCGAGATGTAGAGTTGGCAGAACCTAATTTTCTAGTAAAAGTAGGAGAACAACCCATTGGATCTTATAAAACAACTACTCAATTGGCTACTCACGATGACGTGAATTGTAACAAAATAACAATTCCCGTATCGCAGAGAGTTGCGGCGTTTGAACTGGCTTCCTTCAAGGTGGTAGACACGAGTAAAGAAAAGGTGGATGGTGAGTATCCGGTAGTACCGAATGTAGAGGTCGTTTCCGTACAGATGCTGAACATTAAGCTAAGCGCTAAAGTGGTAGGTGAGTATGGTAGCTCTTTTTCCGGAGTAGATGATAATATTCTGAAGCCAACCGATGTGAACCAGAGTGATCCGAAGAAAGACATTTACGGTACTTACGATAAGATCCGTTTTTATGGCTATGATAATACGGATGTGGATCGTCAGACTTCCATGAAAATAACCTATAAGGTCGATGGTGCGGTAATGGATCGTACCTATCCGATCAAGACAAAGCCGGGAGATGCGGTGAAGGTTGTTGGGGGGAATCTCTATAAGTTATCTGTGACAATAGGTAATGCCAGCGAGGATATTGATTTTGTAATTGAAGATTGGATACCGAATACCTTGAGTGTCGGTGATATTTTTGGAGAACCAGTTAAGTAAACAGGGTAAAATAAACATAACATGAAGCAGTTAAAAGATATAGTATTGACAGGATTTTTGGCGCTCTTGGCCTTTACCGCATGTACGGAAGAGAAGCTGATAGATGAGCGACCGATGGAAACAGGTACGGTTTCGATCTCTTTCTCTACTGAGGGCGTGGAGACGAAAGCGATAAATGCCGGTGGTACTTATCAGTACGCTACGGCGGATGAGCTTAACATAAACAATATTTTCGTCTCCATCTTCAAGAAGGTGGATAACGAGTGGAAATACTTGATTTCTAAGACTGGAACCTTAGGTGATGGCAGTTTTGTCGGGACACAAAGTTCCGGCTCTTTTAAATTGACCGGTTTAACCTTACCGCTTAACACGGAACTGAAGGTGGTAGCTATCGTGAATCCATTGGAGGACAAGGTTGCGTCTTATGCGGAAATGGATTATAATGGGTTAAGTGCCGAGACGGTAACTTATACTGGTACGTTGGGTGGAGAGGGTTATTATACATTCGATCCGAAAACCTTGATAAAGGCAGGCGAGCAGGATATGAAATTTACCGCTACTAGCGGTGTGATTTCTGGCGGCAAGGATGTCCATTTGAAGCAATTGGCGGCGAAAGTAGAGTTGGACTTGGATGTGGAGTTGCCGAAGATGGAAGGCTCTACGACTACGAGTAAGTGGACGTTGGATGGTTATTCTATGGATGACATTATCAATAAGTTATCTAAAAGAATGAGTAGCGCATCTAACAAAAATAAACCTGTTATTGTATATGTGGATCAGTCTGGTGCATTGAAGGCAACAGGATCGGGAGAAAAAGTTCCAGCTGGTGCTAAGGCGTTAGCGCGGGCATGGAATAACTCTGCGGATAAAGACTGTGCTAATCAACCTAATACTAGTAATAAATATGCGCATATAGAAAGTTTTTCTTCGGGAAACCCTATTACAATGGCGATAACTACTACAACTCCAACATGGTTGTTTAATTTGATAAGTGTTCAAGTATTGAATGTGAATACACAATCGAAACTGATTATCCCCACAAATCAATTGAATGATGCGATTGGTTTGAGAGATGGATCTATCCTAGGAGGAATGGCAGATACTAAGGTCAATTTATCTTTTTACACGTATGAAAGAGACAAGGTCAGTGATCTAACAAAAGCCTTGTCTGTGAAGATAGTTGGGGAATACGTTAAGGGTGATAAAAAGGAAATAGCAACTTATAAGTTGAAGTCTACAGGTTTTCATCCCACATGGGATGAAGATGGGGGCTGGGGAGAAGGTTCAAACACTAAGTTTATTATCAATACGGAAGAATTGGAAATGGGTGGAACCGTATCTAAAATAGATATAACTTCTACCGGAGAGAGTACGGACTATCAATACTCCATCCCAATCAACCCTGAATATAAAGCGGATGAATGCACGGACGGTTTGATCCACGGTAACTATTATCATGTGACAGGAATGTTGAAACAATCAACAGGTGAGTTTAATATATGGGTAGCTCCTTGGGTTGGGAAAGATGTTAGCGCAAACTTTAATTAAACAGTAAATAGAATATTATGAAAGCGATAAAAAATATATATGCCTTGTTCTTGGGCCTGTTAATGCTAGGACTAGGTTCCTGCATGGAAGAGACGGAAGTGAATGGAGGAGAGCAGAATGTTGATGGATTACGACTGTCCTTGAGCGTTTCCGCTAGCGACGTGATCTCTCCGCTCACGAAAGCCTCAGCTACTGATGCTAATGCTATTAGCGATTTGAATATCCTTGTGTATAATAAGGATAATAATCGCTTAGTTAAAGGATTGTATTTGACCGGTGCAGCCTTGAATGGCCTTACCGTAAATAATAACGAAGAGAATAAGGCGGTTAATTACGATATAGCTTTACAGAATGGTTCTTATCGTGTACGAGTAATTGCGAACGCAGAATCTGATTTGAGTGCGGAGCCGTTCGATAAGATAGATAATCTATCGTATGGAACGTTAGATAATTTGCCAAAGATGGTAATGAGCGCATCCGCTGATGATGTATCAGTTAGCGGAGGAAAAGGTTTTGCCATCCTTTCGTTAAAGCGTATTTACGCTATGATATCCGTATCTGTGAATACTTCTGGATTGAAAGATCGTACGATCAAGCCCCTAAAAGTATCTTTGCATCAAGTACCGGCTACTGGTAAATTGTTTATGAACAACTTAATCCCGGCAAATCCGTCACCTTCAGATTATATAACGGAGGCTGATATGATCGAATTTTCCAATCCGGTAGAGAATGTTAGTTCAATGAAAGATAACAGTGTTTTCTTTATGTATGAGAATAAGCAACCGGATGGTGTCTGCTTACTGAAAGACGGAAAGTATGTAGAGGCATATAAAACCCCGGCCAGTTTAGGTAACACCCCAATAAAGGATGTTGCCACTGTGGAAGCGGATAAGACTTGTTCTTATATTCGTGTGGAAGCGGAGTATTCAGAAATGGGTGCTAGTGGGAAGATTGTTTATCGCTTTTTCTTAGGAGATGACGCTTTTACCAATTTTGCGGTAGAGCGAAACGCCCACTATAACGTGACGCTTAATCTTACCGGTAAGGGCGGGGTTGACGAGGCTTCTTGGCGTGTGACGAAAGATTTTAACTGGGATTTTACGGTGGATGATATTTATATCGGGTATCGGATAGGCTCTATAAGTGATATCCAAGTGAAGTTGCCGACAGACCATGGTTGGTTTGATAATTGTACATGGAGTGTGGAAGGTTCAAATCGTGAGGATTTCCAGATTGGTGCGTATGATAAAAATACGAATACGATTCGAGTTATCACGAAGAAAACGAATATTAGTAGTAAGGATCACATAACTAATACCGTGACGATTACGGCTACAGGGAAGGACGGAAAATCAATCTCTAAAACTGTAACTGTCAATCAAGTTATCCGTTTGGTCGATCCGATAGCTTTCTATAAGAAATGGGACAACAGGGAGCTTGTCAAAGTTAAGGTGCGAGAATTTAATAAGGAGAAGAGAAAGTATGAGATATTGAATTCTATTGGCCCTTGGACAGCTACTATTACCGCTGGGGATTGGTTTACGCTATCTACAGATGACGGACAGTCTGTCGTCGGAACATCGAAGTCTGTTACAGGTACTGGAGGTGATATTGTTTTTAATTATAAACCGAATTCGAGCACAGGAAGTTCTTCCACCAATCGTTATGGCGCTATCAAGGTAACCTATCATAATAACCGTTGCGAGCATATGATTTATTTGCGTCAAGGTTATGCGGATACGCAATTGTTGGATGGTGGGGCAACTTGGTCTTTATTCAATTGTACGACAAAAGGCTCTATCACCAACGCTCCGACCCAATCTGGATATTTTTATCAAGGAGGGGCTTCAGATTCCTATTATACACCATGGGATGTGACTTATGGTAATAAGCATTTGAATTGGAAAGAAAAAACATCGGAGGACATGCGCAATGAAAAATACAAATGGGAGTATGGACAAGGTCCATGTCCGAGTGGTTATAAAGTTCCTGCGGCTAGCCATTACAGTGCTATTAAGAGTGCTACGGAGAAAAATACATTATTTACATATGGAGGATATGTGTATGATGATAGTTGTCCGGTTGAGAATACTCCTTTTGGTTGGCAGTGGGATTCAGAAGGCAATGCGGTTATAGATGAAACTATAGATTGCAATCCGGCTAAAGGGACATTAATGGTTCGTTCTACTGGAGAACCTGTCAATTTGTTCTTCTCTTATGGAAAGGCTGTTATGACTGAGCATGGGAGTGCTGCAGAGGATACAGGGATTGATGAGATTGGTATTGGGTATTTGGGTGGAGGTCGACTTCTCTATAATACAGCCCATCGATATGGGGCTTTTTATTGGTCTGGATCTGGTGACTCTAATGCTGATACGAATATGCTTTTTATAGATTTTTGGTATTCTCTGAATACCAATGTTCCTATTAATGTCGGAACATTAAATACGAATAACGGCATGTTTGTTCGTTGTGTGAGGAGTGAAAAATAAATTGATATATCTAGTTGTAGAGACGCAGCATGCTGCGTCTCTCTCTATTTAACAGAAATCAATCTGACACTTTGTATTCTTAACTCCCGGAGAATCCCTTTTTCCGTCCCGACCTACGGCTTGCCTCCAAATACGCAAGAAAAAAACAGTAATTGCTTAGCATATACGTAGATGCTGAAAAACGCCCATTCATTCTAGCTAAATTAGTTCATCGTAATTCATATCAAGTAGGGTGAAAAGGGGAAAAACAGGCTTACGACTGGGGTGTAACGGTACAAGAATGCCCATTCGCAACCGCTTATAACCCTATTAGCGACCGCTTACGATGCCCAACGGCACGGTAGGTGTTGCCCAACGCCACCGTATGTGTAGGCTTTTGCCTCCTAATGTGCGTTGAAAACCGTCCTTTTTTATCCTAAAACATGAATAAAGCGGCGCTCCACGCCTTTATTACGTGGCTTTCATTAAAAGGGAATGCCACGATATGCGTCTTATATTGATCAAAAGGATCAGATAATGTTCGTTTGGCTAACAGGTTGATCTTTGATACTAAAGTGATATGAATGGCTTATTTTATCTAGACGAGATTTTTTATTCGGAAAATAGTCCTTACCTTTACGGCATAGATACGTTTTCAAGTATTAATCAATCAAAACCCATACAAACTATGGAACATTACGTGAATATCATGTTGGATAGCGGCTTCAAGGCCGTCTTTGGAGACAAGCAAGTGATGATGGATTTCATCAACGCCGCCTTGTACGACGAGCGTGAGGTGGCCGACCTCAATTACATGGACAAGGAGATCTCCCCGGAGTTGTCGGACGGTCGTACCGTGATCTTCGACCTACTTTGCGAGGATACGGACGGTGCTAAATTCATCGTAGAAATGCAGAATTGCCCTCAGAATTACTTCTTCAACCGCGGTTTTTACTATATTTGTCGTATGATCTCCCGTCAAGGAGAGAAGGGCCCGGAGTGGAAATACGACCTGCTCCCGGTATATGGAATCTACCTGTTGAACTTCAGCCTTCCCGAGTTCCCTTCATGGCGAACGGACGTGGTTCTGGCAAACGAGCAAACAGGTAAGACTTTTGGGCGGATCCGGCTGAAACAGATCTATATCTCTTTCGAATGATTCGATTTGCGTTACGAGGAGTGCGTTACTCCGTTAGAAAAAACAATTTATGTACTGAAGAATATGAACCTGTTTGATATGTCTCCCTTAAAGGAGAAAGAGGCTCACTTCCGCCGTTTGCTGGACGTGGCGAACTTGGGTGCCCTCACCCCGCAGGAGCGTGCCATCTACGACGAGAACCTGAAGATCTACCGGGATTGGAAGGCTACGATGGAGTATGCGGTGGAGAATGCTGAGGCGAGAGGTGAGGCAAGGGGTGAGGCGAGAGGTAGCCGATTGACCGCTTTACGTACCGCTTGGAACTTAAAGAGGATCGGCTTGGAGCCTTCTGTGATCGCTCAATGTACGGGGCTTTCCTTGGAGGAGATAAACGATCTGGAAAACCTCATTCGCAAGGAAGAGATTAAGTGTTAGATGTGGATGATATGGTATGACTGATAAGGGGCAGGCTTACACAAGTCTGCCCCTTGCTGTCTTTATAAAGTGTCGGTGTTCCTATCTCCTTCTTTGAAATGAATAGGTGTTCTTATCAATCAAGGATAGTTGGTAGGTTTACCCTTTAAAGTTGAAACTCACACCTATCGTGCTAAGAAATGTTATAATCTATTTTTGTGATGCAAATTAAAAGTGAAAGGGATGAATAGGAGAGAACTCGTGAAAACATTGGCTGATAAATTGTCGGTTACGCAAGCGGAGGCGATGCGCTTTGTTCAAGCTTGGGAAGAGACTACGACAGAGGCTTTGGAAAGTGATGGTTCTTTGATGCTATTGGGCTTTGGAACGCTCTCCGCTTGGGAACAAACCGAACGGATCGGCAGAAATCCTAAGAATGGGGTGGCTTATATGATAAGAGCTCGTAAAAGCGTGAAGTTTAAGCCCGGTAAATTATTACTTAAACAGTTGAATGCGAGCTCGTCGAAGTGAAGGCATTCACGTATGTATAATAAAAACGAAAAAATATTCGATATGAAGAGAATTCTTTTCCTAGTCCTGCTCTTGGTAGCTACGACAGGCGTTTACGGCCAGAAGTTCGCGGTGAAGTCGAACTTACTCTATGATGCGACTGCTACGATCAACTTGGGTGTAGAGGTTGGCTTGGCGAAAAAGTGGTCGCTGGATCTATCCGGCAACTATAATGGATGGAAGTTTGGTGATGAGGCTCGTATGAAACATTGGCTGGTACAACCAGAAGCTCGTTATTGGTTGTGTGAGAAGTTTAATGGACATTTCTTCGGCTTGCATGCGCATTATGCGGATTACAATGTTGGAGGCCTAAAGTTCTTGAGCAAGAATATGGAGAATCACCGTTATCAAGGTAATTTGTATGGCGCCGGACTCTCTTATGGTTATCACTGGTTGTTAAGCGATCGGTGGAGCATGGAAGCCGTGTTGGGTATTGGTTGGGCGCATCTGGATTATGATAAATATCCTTGTGCCACTTGCGGAACCGTATTGAAAAGCGATACGAAAGATTATTTCGGGGTTACGAAAGCCGCTATTTCTATTATTTACTTTATTAAATGACCCAAGCGATGAACAAGAAGATAAATGCATATATGATGGCGGCTATGATGGCCGTCGTGTCT
>ENA-ORRH01001257-ORRH01001257.1-human-gut-metagenome-genome-assembly--contig:-NODE-1257-length-12064-cov-3.04955_pt1 | contig 12064 bp, 7 predicted proteins | sample MGYA00242173_ERZ509130 | MGnify/ENA primary metagenome ERZ509130 (study PRJEB26280, sample SAMEA2338633) | human gut metagenome | biome: human gut; feature: human-associated habitat; material: faeces... | reverse complement strand
CCCTGCCACGTCATCATCCGCCCGCACCCCCAGTCTTACAAGTCGGAAAAGGACATGATCGACAAGCTCATGGCCGCCTATCCGGACACGGAGGATCTGGAGTGGAACCGCGACAACGACAACTTTGACGTGCTCCGGCGCGCGGACATCCTCGTCTCCGATTTCTCGGGCGTGATCTTCGACTTCACGCTGGTGTTCGACAAGCCCGTTATCTACGCAGACACGAAGTTTGACAAGAGCCCCTATGACTGCTGGTGGCTCGACACGCCGTACTGGACGTTCGAGATCCTGCCGCAGATCGGCCAGCAGCTCACGGAGGACAACTTCGACACGCTCGGCGACATGGTGCAGCAGTGCCTGACCGACCCGAAATACGCACAGGGGCGCGACGCGGCCCGCGCGCAGACCTGGGTCTACCCGGGCGAGGGTGCCGTGCGCGCCGCAGACTATCTCGAGCAGAAGGTGCGCGAGCTCACCGCCGCCGCGACACATGAGGAGAAAGAACCGTGACATTTATTCAGATACTGGATTCGCTGCTGTTTCAGCCGCTGCAGCTTTTGTTTGAGGTCATCTATGTCAACGCCAACCGCGTGATCGGCAACCCCGGCCTGTCCATCATTGTGCTGAGCCTGGTCATGAACTTTCTGGTGCTGCCGCTCTATATGCGGGCCGACGCGCTGCAGGAAGAGGAGCGCGACATGGAGGCCCGCCTGCACCGCGGCGTGACGCACATCAAAAAGACGTTCCGCGGCGACGAGAAAATGATGATCCTGCAGACCTACTACCGCCAGAACCACTACAAGCCCACCTACGTTCTGCGCAGTGCGGTGTCGCTGTTTCTGGAGATCCCGTTTTTCATCTCCGCCTACCGGTTCCTGTCCGGGCTGGAGCCCTTCAGGGCGTGTCCTTCGGGCCGATCGCCGACCTCGGCGCCGCCGACGGGCTGATTGCCATCGCCGGGGTACACATCAACCTCCTGCCCATCATCATGACGGCGGTCAACCTCGTCTCATGCATCATCTTCACGAAGGGCTCGACGCCCAAGACCAAGATCCAGCTGTACGCGATGGCGGTGTTCTTCCTCTTCTTCCTGTACACATCCCCCGCCGGCCTGGTGTTTTACTGGACGCTCAACAACATCTTCTCCCTCATCAAGACCGTCTTTTATAAGCTCAAGCATCCGGGACGGGTGCTCAAGATCCTGGCCGCTGCCGCCGGTGCGGCGTTGCTGGTGCTCGGTCTCGTGCGCTATTCCTTCTCCGCGCGGCCGGTCGTCAAGGCCACGCTGCTGCTCCTGGGCGCGGCGCTGCTGCTGCCCCTGATCCTGGAGCTCATCCACCGGAAAAAGCCCGCTGCCGAAAAGCCCGCCGCCAAGCCGAACGCAAAGATCTTCTTCGGCTGCGCCGCGTTCCTGGCGCTGTTCATCGGCGGGTATATCCCGGCGTCCGTCATCTCGTCGTCCGCGCAGGAATTCGTGAACGTGCAGATGTACTACAGCCCGGTCTGGTTCATCGTCAACAGCCTGTGCCTCGCCGTCGGCACGTTCGTCATCTGGTTCGGCATCTTCTACTGGCTGGCAAGCCCGAAGGGCAAGGTCGCCTTTGAGAAGGTTTTGTGGATGCTCGTCGGCGTCGCCATCGTGGACTTCATGTTCTTCGGCAAGCGCCTCGGCGTACTCTCGTCCACGCTCAGCTTTGAGGGCGGCATGCAGTTTGCGCCGGCCGAGCTCTGGGGCAATCTGCTCGCGGCCGCAGCCGTCGCCGCCGTCATGTATCTGGTCTATCGGCGGTGGAGCAAACATGTATTCAAGGCAGCGATCGCGTTCGTTCTGGCCATTGCCATCATGCTGCCGATCAATATCGGCAGCATCCACTCGCAGATCAAGAGCATCCGCCAGACGATGGAAGAGAGCGGCGGTGTGCCGGAATACACCATGAGCAAGACCGGACAAAACGTCATCGTGCTCATGCTCGACCGCGCCGTGGGCGCGTTCCTGCCGTATATCTTCAATGAAAAGCCGGAGCTGCAGGCACAGTTCGACGGCTTCACCGCTTATACGAACGTCGTCTCCACCGGCGCTTTCACGAACATGGGCACGCCCGCGCTCATGGGTGGATACGAATACACGGTCGACCAGATCAACCTGCGCAAAGATGAAAAGCTGGTCGACAAGCACAACGAAGCGCTCAAGATGATGCCGGTCCTCTTCGACCAGAACGGCTTCGACGTCACGGTCTTTGACCCCATCTACGCCAACTATCAGTGGGTGCCCGACCTGTCCGTCTTTTCCGATTATCCGGACATCCATCGCTATATCACCTTCGGCGCCTTCGAATCGGACATGAGCCCGAAGAACTGGATCAGCGCGAACATGCGCAACTTCTTCGGCTACAGTCTCATGAAGGTATGCCCCGTCACCGTGCAGTCCATCCTCTACGACAACGGCAATTTCAACCGCAGCACCGCGCAGACGGAGGAGGAGGAAAATTTCGTCGAGCAGACGATCACCAGCCCCCACACCGCCACCGGCATGGACGCCACGTTCCTCAAGGGCTACCATGCACTGACCCATCTCCCGACGATCACGCAGGCCACCAAGAGCGGGGACAACACGTTCCTGTTCATGACCAACGACACCACACACTCCCCCGTGCTGCTGCAGGCGCCGGACTATTCCGTCTCCGGCACCGTGGACAACACGGAGTATGACAGCGAGCATGCGGACCGCTTCACCGTCGACGGCAAGTCGATCGTCATGGAGGAGGACGTCCAGTTCGCGCACTACGACTCCAATATGGCCTCGCTGATGCAGCTCGGCAAGTGGTTTGACTACATGCGCAAAAACGGCGTGTACGATAACACGCGCATCATCCTCGTCGCAGATCACGGACGCGGCCTGTACCTCAATTGGGATCGCGTTATCGACAACGGCCCCGATACGGACTTTTTCTTCCCTCTGCTGATGGTCAAGGACTTCAATGCCAAGGGCTTCTCGTTCTCGGACACATTCATGACCACGGCCGACGTGCCGACACTGGCGACAAGCGGGCTGATCGACAACCCGACGAACCCCTTCACCGGCAACGCCATCAATGCAAACGCCAAATATGACCGGCCGTTTTATGCATTCATGTCCTATGATTGGGACACTTCCAAAAACAACGGCAACCAGTTCTTTCCCGGCGACTGGTACCGGATCGACAATCAGAACGCACGCGATAAGCACAACTGGATCCCGTGCGGCACAGAGACCGTCCTGCCGGACGCCCTGCGCTGACCCCGCCGCGCCCCCCACGGGCGCGAGGATTGAAATTGCCACGGTGTTATATCTGGTTGCCATATCGTCGGTAGCGCCCCACACGGGGCGCGTGGATTGAAATGCGGTCGAGAAAATCGAGTACACGAAGAACCCCACCGCGCTCCACACGGGCGCGAGGATTGAAATGCTGCCGGCAGCATCAACTGCATGGTGTACGACCGTCACCGCTCCTGCAGCGCGCGGCCGCAGACCCGGATCATCCAAAACGCCCTCCGGACGGGAACCCATCCGGAGGGCGTTTTGCAGCGCAAACAACGACCGCCCCGAAGGCCATCGGCCTTCGGGGCGGTGTTTGTCCGTGCCATTTCAACTGACAACATTTCAATCCCCGTTTTCATTCGTGTGAACGAAAACGACGGCTATAAAATACCACATGAACTCTGTCTATCAGAAATATTCGGCAAAGATCCATTACATCTAACAACGAAATATTTTTTGTTGACAAGCTGGTAATTTCATGATAACGTAACGGTAAAGATTACAAGCGGCGTCAGTTTTTTGCAGTGTGCGCACTGTTTTCCAGGTTTTCGACGGTTTCTGGTCAGATGCGCTCGATTGTCCTGTTTATCGGACACGCCACTTGCTATCCTGAGACGGACAGGGGGGACCGTATGGAATATCTTGCACATATCGCGGACGACGGTCGGGAGCAGACGATCGCCGAACACTTGCGGGGAACAGCGGAACTGGCTGCCGGATTTGCCGCGGCCTTTGGTGCGAAAGCGGATGGCTACTTCGCCGGGCTGCTGCATGACATTGGAAAGTACACTGTCGGCTTTCAAAGACGCCTGCACAATGGTCCACCGGTGGATCATGCAACTGCCGGTGCGCGAGAAGCCTTTTCCCGGTATGGGAACGTGCCTGCCGCGCTGGCCATTGCCGGACACCACGGCGGCATTCCGGACGCCGGGAATCCGCACGACCCGCCCGATGAACCAACTCTGCTCGGGCGTGTAAAGCGTCTATGCACACCGGACCCTGTCTGGATGCGGGAAATCTCTGTGGCTCCCCCGGAGCCGCCCGCGTGGCTGGCAGCGAATGATCTGCTGCAAAACGCATTTTACACGCGAATGCTCTACTCCTGCCTGGTGGACGCGGACTTTCAAGACACACAAACTTTTATGGACGGGACAAAGGCGCCGCGCGGCGGTGGAGCATCGCCGGCGGAGCTGCTCAAATGCGTGCGAGCTCAGGCGCAGCGCTTTCTCTGTGTGCAGCAGCCGTCTGCCGTCGCTCAACAGCGCAACGCAGCTCTGCGCGCCTGCATGGAGCACGGGCGGGCATGGAAACAAGGGCTCTATACACTGACCATTCCCACCGGCGGCGGCAAAACATTTGCATCCCTGGCCTTTGCACTCGAACACGCCGTCGCGCGGCACATGGATCGCGTGATCTACGTTATTCCCTATACCTCGATCATCGACCAGACCGTTGAGACGTTTTCCGGCCTGCTGGGCGAAGAAAATGTGCTGGCACATTATGCCGGTGTTGACTATCAGACGGTCGAACCGGACGAGATGACACCTGAACAGTACCGCAAGCTGCTGGCCAGTGAAAACTGGGATGCGCCGGTCGTTGTCACGACCGCGGTGCAGTTTTTCGAATCACTTTACGCCAATCGCAGCAGCCGCTGCCGCAAACTGCACAACATTTCCAATAGCGTTGTCATCTTTGACGAAGCGCAAACGATCCCGCCGGACTATCTGCTGCCGTGCCTGTCGGCCATCGCGCAGCTTGTGCAGGATTACCACACGACCGCCATCCTCTGCACGGCGACACAGCCGGCGCTCGGCCCGCTGTTTTCCCGGCTCGCGCCGCGGCTTTCCATACAAGAGATCTGCCCGCACACGGACACTTTGTATGAAGCACTTCGACGCACAATGCTTGCCGACCTCGGCACGATCTCGCGCGAGACACTGTGCGGCCGCCTGTGCGCACACGAGCAGGTGCTCTGCGTGGTCAACCGCCGCAGCACGGCGCAGGAGCTGTTTGCAGCCCTGCCGCCTGAGGGAAGTTTTTGCCTGACAACGCTTTTGTGCGCGGCCGACCGCAGGCAGCAGATCCAGGAGATCCGGTCGCGGCTGCACAACAAGCTGCCCTGCCGTGTCGTATCCACATCTCTGATCGAGGCCGGTGTCGACGTGGATTTCCCCGCCGCCTATCGGGAACAGTGCGGGCTGGACTCCCTGCTGCAAACCGCCGGCCGCTGCAACCGGGAGGGGAAGCGCAGCGCCGCGGAGAGCATCGTCTATCGGTTCTGTCTCGAGGATGTGCCCGCCCCGGTCATGCTGGCAAAGAACATCAGCGCGCTGGCCTTTGCCGCGCGCCGCGCGCCCGACCTCGCATCGCCACAGGCGATCGAGGCATATTTCAGCGAGCTGTACCGCATCTGCGGGGAGCGCGCGCTGGACAAAAAGGGCATCCTGCTGGCGCTGCAGTCCGGCATTTCCGGCTGCATGCTGCCGTTTGCGCAAGTCGCAGAAGCGTTTCACCTGATCGAGACACCAACGCGAACGGTCTATTTGCCGGTCGGGGACGGCGCAGCGCTGTGCGCGCGCCTGCAGCGCGGCGAGTGCAGCCGGGCGCTGCTGCGGAAGCTCGGCATTTACAGCATCGCGTGCTATACAGCCCAGTTTGACGCGCTGGACGCTGCCGGGGCGCTGGAGCTGCTTCCGGATGGTTCAGCCATTTTGACGGACCTGTCCAAATATAACGCCAAAACCGGTCTCGCCCTGAATGTTGAGACTGGATATGGCCTGTTTGTCTGATAAAAAAGGAGGGATTGCCGTGACGTACAAAACAGCAATAAAAAGGAGGTGGCAACCATGTCGATTCGGATCGAAGTCTGGGGCAACTATGCCTGCTTTTCCCGGCCGGAAATGAAGACAGAGCGCGTCAGCTATGATGTCATGACGCCGTCGGCGGCGCGCGGGCTGGTGGAAGCGATCTACTGGCATCCGGGCCTGCGCTATCACATTGACAAGATCTATCTGCTCGCCCCGATCCGCTTTACCAACATCCGCAGAAACGAGGTCAAGTCCACGCTGCTTGCCTCCGCGGCGCTCTCGGCCGCAAAAGGCGGCAGGCTGCCGGCGCTGTACACTTCGCAGGACATTCAGCAGCGCGCGGCGCTGGTATTGCAGGACGTGCACTATGTGATCGAGTGTCACTTTGACCTGACGGAGCGGGCCGCCCCCGGCGACAACGCCGGGAAGTTTCAGGACATTCTCCGCCGCCGGTTGACAAGGGGGCAGTGCTACCACACGCCGTATTTCGGCTGCCGGGAGTTTCCGGCCAGCTTCCGCGAATGGCCTGGCGGCACAGTCCCGACCGTGCCGCTCACGCAGGATCTCGGCTGGACGCTCTACGATCTGGACTACAAAGATCCGCAAAACATTCAGCCGCAGTTTTTCCGGGCACGGCTCGACTGCCGCAACGCGGAGGTGGTCACATGATCCTGCAGGCATTGACCGCTTATTATGAAGCACTGCTTGCACAAGGCAAGCTCTCCGCGCCCGGCTGGGACGATGCTTTCCCCGTAAGTTACGAGCTGGAGGTGGACGACCGCGGCGCGTTGATCGACGTGATCGACTGCCGGGAAAACATGCTGCGCGGCAAGAAAACTGTGCTTGCTCCACGGCAGATGCGCGTGCCGGCGCATGTAAAACGTGCTTCCGGCGTTGCGGCAAACTTTCTCTGCGACAACGCCACTTATCTGCTCGGCGCCGATGAAAAGGGCAAGCCGGAGCGTGCCCGGCAGTGCTTTGCCGCGTGCGCCGCGCTGCATCATGCGCTGCTGGATGCGGTAGATGACCCCGCAGCACGCGCCGTGCTGGCCTTCTTCGACACCTGGCAGCCGGAGCAGGCGGCCACGCACCCCTTGCTGGCGCAGCGGTGGAAGGACATCGCCGGCAGTGCGAACCTGGTCTTCGCCTATGACGACGGCGGCAGCCGCCGCCCTGTGACCGAACGCCCGGCATTCCAGAACGCATGGCAGCAGCACTATCAGCAGGACGACCCGGATGCCGCACACGCGCAATGTCTTGTCACCGGCCTGGATGCCCCAGTCGCGCGCACGCACCCGGCGATCAAGGGCGTGCGCGGGGCGCAGAGCTCCGGAGCCGCTCTTGTATCTTTCAATGCGCCGGCCTTTTGCTCCTACGGTCATGAGCAGAATGCAAACGCCCCCGTTGGCACCTACGCCGCCTTCGCTTATACGACCGCGCTCAACACCCTGCTCGCCGACCCGAATCATCGGCAAATGCTTGGCGACACCACCGTCGTCTGCTGGGCTGAAAACGCCAGCTCCGCCTGCGCCGATCTCGGCATGGCCGCCCTGTTCGGCGCGCCGAAGGATTCCGGTATTCAGGAAGAGGATATCAGCCGCGCACTCGCGCAGCTCGCCGCCGGGCAGGACTGCACCTGGCTGGACGAGCAGCTTCAGCCGGAGCAGCACGTCTATTTCCTCGGCCTGGCGCCGAACGCCGCGCGGCTGTCCGTGCGCTTTTTCCTGCGCGACAGTGTGCAGGCATTTGCCCGGCACATCCGCGCACACGAGCAGGCACTGGAGATCGTACGCCCAAACTATGACGAGCGCACACGGCTTTCCGTCTGGATGCTGGCACGGGAGACCGTTAACCTGAAAGAGCGCAGTCCCGCACCTGCACCGCAGCTGACCGGCGATCTGCTGCGCGCCGTTTTGACCGGCGGCCGCTACCCCGCAACGCTGCTCAATGGCGTCACGCTGCGCATCCGCGCGGAGCAGGACATCACCCGCGGCCGCGCCGCAATTTTGAAAGCATACTATACCCGAAACAAATCCGCTCTTTGCCCGGAGGAGGTACTGACCGTGGAACTGAATGAACAAAGCAACTATACACCCTACGTGCTCGGCCGCCTGTTCGCCGTCCTGGAGGACGTGCAGAGCATGGCAAATCCCGGCCTGAATGCAACCATCAAAGACCGGTACTTCAATTCCGCCTGCGCAACACCGGCGGTCGTATTCCCCACGCTGCTGAAACTGGCGCAAAAGCACCTGCAAAAGCTCAGCACCGGCAGCAGCATCTATTTTAATCAGCAGATCACCGGTCTCATGAGCCGGATGAACGCGCCGTTTCCCGCACGCATGACGCTGCCGGAGCAGGGCGCATTCGAGATTGGCTACTATCATCAGACGCAGAAACGTTACGAGAAGAAACAGTAAGGAGGAAATGCACATGTCCGAACCCATCAGAAACCGCTATGATTTTGTCATCCTGTTCGACGTCGAAAACGGCAACCCCAATGGCGACCCAGACGCCGGCAATATGCCCCGCGTCGACCCCGAGACCGGCTACGGCCTCGTGACAGACGTCTGCCTCAAGCGGAAGATCCGCAACTATGTCGAAACGCTCAAGGAGGATGCCCCCGGCTACCGCATTTACATCAAAGACGGCGTGCCGCTCAACCGCAGCGACAACGAAGCCATTGCTGCGCTCGGGATCGACGGCGATCTGAAGGCCGCCAAAAAAAGCACGCCCGACATCGACCGCAAGCTTCGTGACTGGATGTGCCAAAACTTCTTCGACATCCGCACGTTCGGCGCGGTCATGACCACGTTTGTTAAGGGCGCGCTCAACTGCGGGCAGGTGCGCGGGCCGGTGCAGCTGGGCTTTGCCCGCTCCGTGGATCCGATCGTCCCGCAGGAGGTCACGATCACGCGCGTCGCCATCACGACCGAGGCCGACGCCGAAAAGAAGGGGACAGAGATGGGACGCAAGCACATCGTGCCTTACGGGCTCTACCGCGCCGAGGGTTTTGTCTCGGCAAATCTGGCGCGGAAAACGACCGGCTTCTCGGACGAGGACCTGCAGCTGCTGTGGCAGGCGATCCTGAATATGTTTGAAAATGACCACTCCGCCGCCCGCGGCAAGATGGCCGTGCGCGAACTCATCATCTTCAAGCACGACTCCGAACTGGGCAATGCACCTTCGTATAAGCTGTTCGATGCCGTAACCGTCGCACGTAAGGATGGCATCGCCGTGCCGCGCAGCTATCAGGACTATACCGTCACCGTCGCCGATACGCTGCCGGAGGGCGTGCACTGCGAGCGAAAATCGTAATGTATGACCCCGACGACTGCCTGATGATCTCCGGCCTGCAGCACTTCCGGTTCTGCCGGCGGCAGTGGGCGCTGATCCATATCGAGCAGCAGTGGGCAGAGAACCTGCGCACCACGGAGGGCGCGCTTTTGCACGAGCGCGCCCACGATGAGCAGCTGCGTGAGCGCCGCGGCGACACGATCATCACGCGCAGCCTGCGCGTTTACTCGCTGACGATCGGCCTCTCCGGCCAGTGCGACGTCGTGGAGTTTCACCGGGACGAGCGCGGCGTGCCGCTGCACGGGTACGAGGGCACATGGCTGCCGTTCCCGGTCGAATACAAGCGCGGCCACGCCAAACAGGACGGCTGCGACGAGCTGCAGCTGTGCGCCCAGGCCATGTGCCTGGAGGAAATGCTCTGCTGCGAGATCCCGGACGGCGCACTCTTTTATGGTGAAACGCGCCGGCGCGTGCGCGTGCCCTTCACGCCGGATCTCCGGGAAGAGGTGCGCACAGACGCCGCGCAGATGCACGATCTCTACCGCCGCGGCCGCACGCCGCAGGTAAAGCCCACGAAAAGCTGCAATGCCTGCTCGCTCAAGGATCTGTGCCTGCCGCGCCTGTCCCGGGCCGGCTCGGTGCAGGCCTATTTGCGCGCCAACATGGAGAATGCACCATGAAAAAGCTGCTCAACACGCTGTTTGTCACCACGGAGGACGCCTACCTGAGTCTTGACGGGGAAAATATCGTCGTCAGCCGCGACCGGCATGAGATCGGCCGCTTCCCGCTGCACACGCTCGATGGGATCGTCAGCTTCAGCTATGCCGGGGCCTCCCCGGCGCTCATGGGCGGGTGCGCAAAGCGCGGCGTCGGTCTGACGTTCTGCACACCCGGCGGCCGGTTCCTCGCCCGCGCCGTCGGCGAGGAAAACGGGAATGTGCTCCTGCGCCGGATGCAGTACCGCGTGGCCGACGATCGGGCACAAAGCTGCCGCATCGCGCGCAACATGATCTTTGGCAAGCTGCACAACGCCCGCTGGAGCATCGAGCGCACAAAGCGCGACCACGCCCTGCGCGTGGACACGCAGGGCCTGCAGACCGCCATCGACCAGATCAAGGGGCTCTATCCGCTCGTCGCAGAGGAGACGTCGCTCGACGCCCTGCGCGGCGAGGAGGGTGCCGGTGCCAAGGTATACTTTAACGTTTTTGACGACATGATCCTGCAGAACAAGGCCGATTTCTTCTTTCGCGAGCGCAGCCGCCGCCCGCCGCTCGACCATGTCAACGCGCTGCTGTCGTTCGCGTACAGCCTGCTCGGCAGCGACTGTGCCGCCGCGCTCGAGAGCGTCGGGCTCGATGCCTATGTCGGCTTCCTGCACCGGGACCGACCGGGGCGGACCTCGCTCGCGCTGGATCTCGTAGAAGAGCTGCGCCCCTGCTTTGCCGACCGGTTCGTGCTGTCGCTGATCAACAATCGCATCATCGCTGCGGCCGACTTTGTGCGCACGGACAGCGGCGCCGTGCTGCTGACAGACGCGGGACGCAAGAAGTTCCTGCGTGCCTGGCAGGAGCGCAAGCGGGATACGATCACGCATCCTTATCTGAAGGAGAAGATCGCCTGGGGGCTGGTGCCCTATGTGCAGGCACTGCTGCTCGCGCGGTATCTGCGGGATGATCTGGACGCCTACCCGCCATTTTTGTGGAAGTGAGGTGCCAGCCATGATGGTACTCATTACCTATGATGTCAACACGGAGGACGCAGCCGGGCGCCGCCGCCTGCGCCAGATCGCAAAGCAGTGCGTGAACTATGGGCAGCGCGTGCAAAACTCCGTTTTCGAGTGCCTGCTGGATGCCGCGCAGTGTAAACAGCTGCAGCACAAGCTGTGCTCGATCATGGATGAATCCGTGGACAGTCTGCGCTTTTACTACCTTGGGGATAAGTATCACACCCGCATCGAGCATTTTGGCGCCAAAGCGGGCTATGATGCCGAAGGCGCGCTGATGATCTAGCGGTATTGGGTGCGAAGTACAAGCGCGCAGAAGGTTCCGGAACCTTCGCACCCCAAAAAGGCCGAAAATGCGTGAATGTAAGCAAGATCTTGCTTTATTTTTCCTTTTTTCCGTGTGTTTTTCGGCCGAGCAAGAACTCTTTTGTACCTTTTGTGCAAATTTGACGGGGTAAAATCGTCAAATTTGCTGTCGCGCCCCACACGGGGCGCGTGGATTGAAATTTGGCGACGCTGACAAGGCGCAGGAAGTGCTTAAAGTCGCGCCCCACACGGGGCGCGTGGATTGAAATGCCCTTGTTGATGCAGATACAGTCAAAAACCTTGTCGCGCCCCACACGGGGCGCGTGGATTGAAATCAGGCAACGGCAGAAGCACTTGACAGGCTCACAGCGTCGCGCCCCACACGGGGCGCGTGGATTGAAATACAGACACCTTCCATTTATGCGCTGAATTATAATTGTCGCGCCCCACACGGGGCGCGTGGATTGAAATCAAATATGTCTTATAGGGAGTTTATGAAATGGCGTCGCGCCCCACACGGGGCGCGTGGATTGAAATTGTTAGGAGAATGAATATGGAAAAGACTTTTTGGTCGCGCCCCACACGGGGCGCGTGGATTGAAATCCAAACGATGGCGGTGAGCAGAGCGCGGCAATC
>ENA-ORRH01001254-ORRH01001254.1-human-gut-metagenome-genome-assembly--contig:-NODE-1254-length-12080-cov-24.6128_pt1 | contig 12080 bp, 12 predicted proteins | sample MGYA00242173_ERZ509130 | MGnify/ENA primary metagenome ERZ509130 (study PRJEB26280, sample SAMEA2338633) | human gut metagenome | biome: human gut; feature: human-associated habitat; material: faeces... | reverse complement strand
CAACATCAAAATTATCTATCAACACCTCTGGCAATATAGCACGTAATAGTTTTATTGATTCCATGATGCAAAGCTACTCAATATGCATGATATGAGCAAGCGCTTTTTACCATCATACCAACCGGAAATATCCGCTGACCCCTTAATAGGCAACACTTTCGTGCTAGTGAACGACATACGCTACATCGACAAGGAACAGCGAGCTAAAGTGGCTGGCGGATTTCTACGTGCACTAGGTAGCATAGCCGACATCGCTATGGGAGGAGGCAACACTTTCTCGAATCTTACCGACAATATTGCTGATATGACGGAGACTCTGCGCGGATTCAGAGTAAAAATCAATACGTTCCTTTACCGCCTCGATTGGAACGACGAGGTGGCACTCAACTTCTACAAAATGCAATATGCCTCGAAACCTAACGACGCCTCCAAATACAATGCCTTCGAGGAAGGTCGCGGACAATACCACCTAACCTACGTGGGTAAGTGTGAAAGTAGCGGCAGTACCACCTCATTTATGGGCATTAAGCTCGACGAACCTATCCAGATGGTGCGCAAAGCTTGTCAGCGTGCACTCGACGAGAATGTGGTTTCGCTGCAACGCTCGTATAGCGAATTTCGCACAAAATCGCCCATTGCCACCACAAGCCCCATCACAGCCTATGTGGGCATGAAGGAGGGAGTGACAGAGAAGTCGGAATTTGAAGTACTCGAAGTAGTGGAAAAAGAAGACGGTACACACACCTACCAGCGTGTAGGAACGATTCGCCCCATAAAGAATATGATATGGGACAATCGCTACATGGCTGCTGAAGAGGGAGCCCCTGGTTCCTCGCTCGGTGCAACTACCTTCGAACGCACTAGCGGTACGAAGGATTTCTATCCTGGCATGGTGATACGTGAAATCACAAAATAACACGAACGGAGTTCGCGGGGCGGCAGGTCACGGCTCAGAGCCTAGATGACCGCCGCGCGTAACTCGCGCATTAGCATTCTAACACAAAGATTTATGAAATACTTACTATCCCTACTGCTGCTCGTGCTCGCAACCGTGCAGCCCATCAATGCCAAGGACGCCGACCCCGTAAAGTACGATATAATGTCGGCTGGATCGGGCGTACAAGGCACATACTTGGTCAAAGTCTACGTCTATGCAAAATCGGGCAAAGTGTCTGACCAACAACTCATGTACGCCGCCGTACATGGAGTGTTATTCCGCGGTTTCCAAGGTAAGCCTAGCGCACCCGCACTGGCTGGCCAGCCCGTTGTGGAGGAGCAAAAAGCAGACTATTTCACTGCCTTCTTTGCCGAGAAGGGAGGTGCCTATCAAAGCTATGCCTCAATTGTTCCAGGGTCGTATGAACGCATCAAGACAGGTAAAGGCTACAAGGTGGGAGCCATCGTACAGGTGAAAAAAGACCAACTGCGCTCTGACCTTAGCTCGGCAGGCATCATCCGTGGACTGACCGATGGATTCTAATGAGCTGAAAATAGCTCTAAACACTAACGCAAAAAATCATACGGCAATGAAAAGACTTACCACACTTGCAGGCTTATGCTTACTCTCAGGTATGAGCCTCTGGGCACAATCAGACAAGGAGGTTATTTTGCCCCAAAAGCCGCATCGCGCAACATACGTAGACCATACGCAAAGCGAGACAGGATTTTGGTGTTCCGCCGAAGTGGAGGGCGGAAGTACCGTCATGCTCAACCACGTAAACATGCAAGCAGCCCAACTCACTTACACTGGGGGCTATCGATTCAATGAATACCTAAAAGTAGGTGCAGGATTTGGCGTAAAATACTACATCAATAACAATAGTCACAGACGTGGAAAAGCCAATAGCTGCACATTCCCATTGTATGTCAACGTGCGTGGGAACTTCCTCTCACAAGCCGACCGAAGCATGGTACCCTACTGGTCGGTCAGCGTGGGCAACGTCTTTAAAGACGGTTTTTTCTTCTCGCCCTCAGTAGGTCTGCGCTTTGGCGAACAACGCAACTCTTGGCTCGTGGGCTTGAGCTATAACCTCAACCATATCAACACCGACCGTCTAGAAGTGCCACCCGCCACACGACTAGAAACCACAAGTTCACTCATGCTCCACGTGGGCTATGAGTTCTAACCGATACACATAGACAATGGGGCATGGAAAATTTTCCTCCTATTACCAAAGGCTAACCTACCCTCCCCAAACTTCAAACTGGCCATTTGCAAAAAGAACATAACATATACAACACATGAAAACGACCAACATAATCATACTCTCTACACTCGCACTCTGTAGTCTTTCACTCACAGGATGCAAGAGTAGCGCCACATCAGTAATCCCTTATCACAGCGTCCCCATAGAATGTATGGGAGTAGAACACGATGGTTCACAGACCCTGCGCGTCAGCGGAACAGGGCGCAATAAGGCCGACGCTGTGGAACAAGCCAAGAAAAACGCTGTTCGCGAAGTCATATTTAAGGGTATACGCTATGGCAAGCAGGAGTGTAACATGCGTCCGCTCGTAACAGAAGTCAATGCGGAAGAGAAATACGAAAACTACTTCAACATATTCTTCGCCGACGGCGGTGAATACCTCAAATATGTCAGCATGGCCGATGAGCGAAACCATTCGCGCGATAAGGCAAAAGCCCAGGCTTTCGTGAGCTACACCATCACCGTGCGTGTATTACGTGCCGAGCTCAAAGAAAGGCTCAAGGCCGACCATGTGATTGACTGAAGCTCTTAGATAACGATTGGGTGAACATATTTATAGGAAAACGACGTAACTGGCAGGAACGCACAACTTCTAAGAATATGAACAAACTTGTCTGTATGCTCGCTAACCCTTTAGCCCATGACTCCATCATCTGATCGCTAACTCATTAACTAAAAACCAACAAACCAATAGTAAAATGAAACTACGCTTCCTATCTCTCGCCATGCTATTCCTTGCGTGCCTCACCGCTTTCGGACAGGCTAAAAAGCCTAAACTGATGGTGGTGCCGAGCGACGCTTGGTGTAAAGAGCATGGCTATATGCAAAACTTCGACAATCAAGGTTCCGTAGAGCAGATTCCCGACTACCGACAGGCACTGCTCAACAATAAAGACCTCAACAACGTGATAGCCAAGATTGGTGTGCTCATGGCCGACCTAGGATTTCCCCTCGTGAGCATGGAGCAGACAATGAAGAGCATCAACAATCTCACGGCCGAAGATAACCTCATACGCAGCAAGACCAGCGGAGCATCTATGACTGAAAGCCCACTCGACCGCTTGCGCCGAGTGGCAAAAGCCGACATCCTGCTTCAGATTGATTGGACTGTGAGCGAAATGGGGCCCAAGAAAAGCATCACCTACAATCTGCAAGGACTCGACGCTTACACCAACAAGCAGGTGGCTGGTGCTCAAGGCACTGGCAACCCCTCATTCAGCGCCGAAACACCCGTACTGCTAGAAGAAGCCGTACAGGACAACATGGACAACTTTATTGCTCAACTGCAACGCCACTTTGACGACCTCTTAGCCAACGGACGCGAAGTGACAATCGACATACGCGTGTTCGACAATGGATCTGGCATCGACCTCGAGACAGAATACGATGGCACGGAACTTACCGAGATCATCGACAACTGGATGGCCGAAAACACCGTGAGCCACCGCTTCAACAAGAGCGACGCCACTGAGAACTTCACCATCTACGACCAAGTGCGCATACCGCTCTACAAGAAAAACGGCATGCCCGAAGACACGGAAGGATTCACACGCAACCTGCGAAAATACCTCCAGCAGCCGCCCTATAACATTCCCTGCAAAATTATCAATCGCGGACTAGGCCGCTGCCTACTCGTGATCGGCGAAAAATAAAATTCTAAAACTCTAAAGCAATGAAAAGTTTGCTCAACAAAATAGCCCTCTTCTTGGGCACCTGCTGCGCCCTCGGCACAGGCCAGGCCGTGGCACAGGATTGCGACATACCCGTGGCAGTAGTAGTCATGCAGCAAAGCGATGAGGTGCCCGAAGCTTCAGCACAGCTGCTCACCAACACACTCACACGTGTGGCCGTGAGCAACGGCATGAATGCCGAACTTCCCTATTCACAATTTGTGCTCAGCGCACGCTGCGATATGCTCGACAAGAGCATCCTACCCGGACCTCCCGCCAAGGTATCGTGCAATCTCGGCATCACACTTTACGTGGCCGACGTATACAACAAGAAAAAATTCTCAAGCGCTTACATCGAACTCAACGGTGTGGGCAACAACGAAGTAAAGGCCTACAACAACGCATTCTCTCAGCTCCGTCCCAAAGCGCCCATGGTAGAACAAATGCTCGAGACGGGCAAAAGCATGATCATGAACTACTACAACACGCAGTACCCCAACATTCTAAAAGAAGCACGCCGACTGGCCGGACTGCAACGATTCGACGAGGCTCTAGCACTCATTACAGCCATCCCGGCTTGTTCAAGGGGGGGCGACGAGGCCATCAGCGAGGGACTGAAGATCTACACCCGCTATCGCGACCGCTACAACTTGCAGCTCCTCAACAAGGCGCGCGGCATCTGGGCTGCCGGCCAAGATCAAGCCAGCGCACGCGAAGTGGCAGACATCCTTCTGCAAATCGACCCCGAAGCTGCTTGCTACAACGATGCACTTGCCCTCTCAAAGGAGATTAAAACTCAGGTGCGCAGCGACCTCGACCTCGAGATGCGTGAGAAGTATCACGATGCAGTGAAGCTCGAGCAACAGCGCATTGCCGCCATCCGTGCCATCGGCGTGGCCTACGGTAATGGCCAGAAAGCCAAGACCACAAACATTGCTTGGTTGAGATAAGCCCCTACCCTCACGCCGAAAAATTCTTACCATCGGTGAATGCACTCAAGCGCTGCATTCACCGATTTTTTCGTCCCCACCTCCCCCCTCTTCCCTCCCCAGCCCTACGCGACTTCTTAGCAAGGAATAATATTTTTTATGTTAAAATATATGTAAATGGGGGGGGTAATTCACAAATGTCTATATTTGCTTATCCTAAAAGAATATAAACAGGAAGTTACCAAGATTAGAGCCAAACATCATTGACATGATTAAACACAAAGCACTTCTAATACTACCTTTAGTATGCCTTAACTTATCTTCGTGTTTTCTCTTCCACAGCGATCCGTGCAAGAATGCTCCTAAGGAAAACGTAGAAATTGCTCCAGAAAACATCAGCCTATATGCCTATATCGAGAATTCTGGAAGCATGGATGGATACGTTAAAGGCGTGACATTGTTTAAGACAGACCTTTACTCGCTCATCACCGACAGCCACATTAATCAACGCACACTGAGCTACATCAACGATAGTATCTATACGATAAAAGCAAGTCCGAGAGACTTCATCCTCAACCTCAGCCCTGCGGCATTTAAGGCTCAGGGTGGGAAACGCGCCTTCTCCGACATTGCCGAAGTGATAGAGAAAGCACTCAATAATAGTAAGAAGGGCGTGATGCTGTTGGCATCGGACTTTATATTCTCTCCTCCCCAAAACAGCGATGTCCCTACGTATCTGAACATGCAGAAACAGGACATATGCAATAGCTTGACACAAAAGCTTAAGGGTGATCCCAACTTCGCTGTAGTAGTGCTACAAGGCATATCGGCCTACGATGGCTACTATTGGAACGTGAGAAACGATGCCTCTGCCTTCCATGGCGAGCGCCCCTACTATGTGCTGATAGCCGGTAAGCGAAGCGAAGTGGCGACACTGCTGCATTCGTCAGAGAAGAACGGCACGACCCACTTCACGCAGAGCTACACGGAGATGGGATGTACGGCCGTGGCATTCGAGGTGGAGAACCAGAGGTCGGCCAAAGATGGAACCTTCCATCTGTGTAAGAAGGGTGAAAAGCATCACATCATGCGATGCAAGGCCAATAAGCGCACGGAGACATTCAGATTTAGCGTTAAAGCAGACTTCTCCAACCTTGCATTGACTGACGCTTTTCTGAAGGATACTCGAAACTACGTGACCAACAACTCTGCCTATCGCGTAACGGCTGTCACGCCTTGCGACAAAGAATCGAAAAGCTACCTTCTTACGATAGAAGCTACCGACAGCAAGCATCTCACAGCTATGCCTCTCGAGGTGAAACTTCAGAAGACATTCCCCAGCTGGATCAGTCAGAGCAATGACGCCTCGGGCATACAGCCTCTAGCGGGCAAGACCTTCGGGCTGAGTTTTATGGCTGAGGGCATTAAGAAGGCTTTTGAATCGACAGGAGATTGCTACGCCTCTCTGAAAATCTACATCGAAAACTAATACATACTCTTACACTATGAACGATCTCTTTGCTAATATTTTCTATCTGCTCTCAGGATTCTATGGTGGTGCTTGGGACACTTTCCTCTATGATAGCTATGGCTACAACATGTTGGGATGGACCTTTATAGGCATAGCCCTCTTTATGGCTTTGCTCTTCTACTTCATGCCCTCGGTCAAGTTTACAGGATGTAAATGGTGGTTTATCACGCTGGGCATTACTTTCCTACTAACGGCCATCGCTGGCTATGCTGAAGGTGTTATAATGTACAACGGCGCAGGGAGCGACGAGGTGGCCGACTGCGGATATGGCGACGTGTTTGGTTCAGCCATTGTTACAGGACTATGGGGAGCATTCTTCTTCTGGTTTCCCCTCTCGATCTTCTGCCTATTCAGCACGCACAACTATAAAGTACCCTATAAAAACTGATAACGACTATGGCAAAACTCTATATATTTGGCATCGGTGGCACCGGATCGCGTGTGCTGCGTGCCTTTACCTATCTGCTCGGCGCGGGCGTAAAAGTGAATGGCTACAATGAGGTGGTGCCCATCGTAGTGGATGCTGACAGCACCTCGGGCGACAAGACTGACGCAGTGAAGCTGATGGAGACTTACCAAAAGCTCTACAATCATGCCGACCACACAGAAGCGGCCGACCCCAACGGATTCTTCGCCACACGGATGAGCTGCTGCTGCAGCAACGGATTCACGCTGAACATACCTGGACAAACTGCACAAGAGTTTAAAAGCTACATGAACTTCCAGGGGCTCAACGGGTCCAACCGCGACCTCGTCAAGATGCTCTTTAGCGAAAAGAACCTGGATTCGGATATGGCGGTGGGATTCAAAGGCAATCCCAACATAGGCAGCGTGGTGCTCAACCAGTTTATTAAGAGCGAAGACTTCGCATCGTTTGCCAACGACTTCGCACAGGGCGACGTCGTATTTATCATCAGTTCTATCTTTGGCGGAACGGGAGCAAGCGGCTTCCCCATCTTGCTGAAGAACTTGCGCTCAGACAATTCGCAAGCTTTTCCCAATGCTAATACCATAGCAGGAGCTCAGATAGGAGCCATCAGCGTGTTGCCCTACTTCAAGCTCGATGCCATAGACGAATCGCGAGAAGACCAAATAGATAGCGGCACCTTCTACATGAAGACGCGCGCCGCGCTGAAGTACTATGCGAAAAATCTCTCAGAGCTCGACCACATGTACTACATAGGCGACAACGACCAAGCTACGTATGAGAACTACGATGGCGGCCCGAAGCAAAAGAACAAGCCCAACTTCATAGAGTTCGTAGCTGCACTGTCCATCTTCGACTTTGCCAAGCAAACCATTGGAGCAAATCCACATTCCGCCACGAGCCTAACGGCATATCACGAGTTTGGCATCAATGAAGACAAGAACGAGTTCAACTTCAGCAATCTGGACGATAAGATAGTGAAACTCGTGCGCAAGCCCATGACCAAGTTGCTCCTTGCCCACAAATTCTTTACCCAAGCACTCGACGACTCTTGGGACAACGCATGGGCAAAGACACATGAGCCTACACTCAACGAGACGACCATAGAGAAAGACGGATTCTACAACCAGCTCCTCTATTTCACCACGGGCTACGAACGATGGCTTCGCGACATGAGTGAAGTGGGGCGCAAGTTTACGCCATTCAATCTCAACGCCACAGGAAAGCAGCTCTTCGACCTCGTGAGCGGCGTCAAGCCCCAAAAGGTATTGGCTATCGACAGCGGCTTCGGCCTGTTCAACAACCGACTGGATAAGATGAAGGACAATACGGCTAAGCAGAGACTGCCCGAGTCGCTAAAGACTCCTGCAGCCTACTGGCTCAACCTCTTCTCGCTCGCCACAGAGAGACTTATCAAAGAAAAACTTAAGTTCTGATTAATTGCCATGAAAATACTCAGACTACACAATGGCACCGCAGCTAGTGCTACAGACAATATAAACGGATGGGGCAATAGCACGGTCATCTCAGAGAATGCCGTGGAAACCATCCAAGACCCTCAGGGCTCAAACGCACAGACAGAAATCACCTCCATCCCAAGCCCCTTTGCCCGCCTCGACCTGGTGAAGCAGGCCTTTAAGTACGTCAACGAGCAGAAAGACTTCGACGGAACGAACATCTACTATCGCATGGTGTCCGACGCGCTCGACGTGGGCGAGATCTTCTTCAATATAGACAAGTTTAGCAACATCGTAAAGATTACGGAGTGGAACGTAAACGAAATTCAGAATCTGAAAGCCTCAGCCGACCCTCAGCAGCAGCTCTTGGGCAACACGCTGGAACTCTTCATCCAGTCTGATAGAGCCAACGGCAACGTGTACAATCTGCAGAACCTGCAGAGCATCTTCATACTCTCGTACATCGGTCCGGGTGCACCCGCTACAAGCGCTCTGCCCGGCCACGTGATTGGCGCTACAAGCCCTTGCACACTCTTCTTCACCCCTGCCAACGATTTGGGCTACGTGACAAGCCAGATTCTATTCGAGGGAAACAACGACCGTCCCTTCGACGGCGATTTCAACCCGCTCTACAAGCGCGACCCCGAATACGTGCGCTACCTCGTGTGGCTCACTAAGCAGTCTGGCTTCAGACAAGGCTACCCAGAGGTAACCGAATATATAGATGCTACGGTGACAAAGATCAATAGCATTGACAATAAGTTCGGACAAGAACTATCAAACATTAAGGAAACCGATAGTTTGGATACCGTTCCCGTGACCTTGCATAATGGGAAAAGACTGCTCTTTGCAGGCGGTTATCCCGTGATGCGTAAGCACTTCAATGCCGAACAGGTGGCAGAGAAGAGCGATTTCACCATACGCGCAGCAAATCCCGTCGAAGGACTTCTGCCTCTCGTCCTACCACTCGATCACTCATGTAATGGACTTACCTACACCTCCTCTGAGTGGAACGGCGATTTGATCAAAGACGTGCCCTTCGAAGATGGCAGAGAGCTCTCCAAACGCACACTGCCTGGCATCAATGTGGAGTATCCTTACCTCACGGCTGGCGACTTCCTCTGTCAGAATATTCTCTATACTGACTATGCACTCGAACCATTCGAGACTTCTACGAAGGACTACATCACGCTGGGCGATGACAAGGCCCTGCGCCATTACTTGCTGCCCATCAAGCCCGAATTCTTCCGATACTTCGGTACAGGCGATCTAAGCCGTTTGGTACACGCCAAGGTAAAGTCCTCGGGCGATCAAGAGATCATAGAAGTGACCATCAACGTGCCTATCAAGGGACGGAATGGTGTGACACAGGTAGCTTACACGCGCAGTTATTGGCCAGAAGATCCACAAAACGGACGAAAGAATGGTAAGATCATCAACCTGGGCAATACGGGCGTGACCATCCTGCCCCACGTGCGCTTCCCTGAAAAGATACGGCCCGACTATCGCATCACACTGGCTCTTGATAGCAACATCGTAAAGGAAGAGATGGTCAACGAACTGCCCACGCTCTCCTTCCTAAAGGGCATGACTCCCATAAATCCCACTCACGAGGGATGCCGCAACCTTGACTCACAACGAACAAGGAAAGACGATTCGACGAGCGTGGCGAAGCAATGGAGCTTGGAAAGCAACTTCACGGCCATCGTCGTGGCATATAAAGGTACCGAGGGTATGCTCGTGCCCTTGATGAAAGATGGAGGAGGCAACAAGAAGTTCTACTTCGCCGTAGACTTCGGCACCACCAATACGCACATTGAGTATGCCATAGAGAATAGCGGATCGCGCGCTTTCGACACCCAAGCTGACGATGCGCAACTACGCCCCATGCCCAGCATGACGAGCGACTATGAGTGGACCAAAATGCAGAGCGGTGAACTCATTCCTGCCATCATAGGCGAGGGACGCACCAACAGCAACTCTATCTCATTCCCCATCCGCACAGCTATCACTTCTCCGAGCAACGTAGACTGGACGCGAGAGGTGGTGCCACTGGTCGATGCCAATATTCCCTTCTTCTACGAGCGTAAGCTACAGCCAAGCTACAACGAACCGCCTACGACCGACCTTAAGTGGAACTCTGACGAAAGAACGCAAGCTCGCACGCGGTGTTTCCTATCAGAGCTGGCTATGCTCATGCGCAATAAGGTGCTGATGAACAATGGCGACCTCTCAGCCACTCAGATCGTATGGTTCTACCCCACCAGTATGTCGCTTCGCCAAGTGGGCAACTTTGCCAACATCTGGAAAGACGTGTTCAAGCGCTACTTCGATGGAGCAGCAGAGAGCCAGATTACCAAAATTCCTGAGGCCATTGCCCCTCTGCCCGCATTCAATGTAGGCTCTTCGGCAGCCATCACGATAGATATAGGTGGCGGCACGTCGGACTTCCTCTTCGCCGAAGGCAAAGACATCAAATGCATCTCGTCAGCACGCTTTGCCTCAAATAGTCTATTTGGCTCGCCCGATAATGGCTTCATACGCTTCTTCGAGCCCAAGTATGCCGAAACGACGAATGCGAATATCGACTTCCGAAACATCATGAGCGAAATCAAGAAGGGAGCCAATAAGTCGAACATGAATGCCAACTTAGCTTCATTCTTCTTCTCCATTGCTGAAAGCACGCTCATCAGCGACAAGGAAGTGCGCGAGAAGTTCGATTTCAAGCATCTGTTGGAATCTTCAGAGCCATGCAATGCTCTGATCCTCATCTACTACACGGCTATAATCTACTATGCTGCACAAGTATGCCGCATGAAGGGACTGAAAGAGCCGCGCTACATAGGATTTAGCGGAAACGGATCGAAGATTCTCAACATCTTCTTAGACAACGAATATAGCGAACAAGGACTCATAGACATCACAAAGCGCACGTTTGAAAAAGTCTTAGGCCATCCCTACGATGAGGACGGACTGCAAATACTTCGCCCCAACGGACAATCGCCCAAAGCGGCTACCGCACAAGGGGGTATAGAGAGCTTGCAGCAAGGCATCGGCAACTACGACAAACTCGTAGAAACGTCTGCCACCACTTGGACGGGATCAGCCGACGACGAAGCGCGCAAGTATGCCGACATCACTGCAGCCGACGAGCAAGCCGTGATCGCTCATGTAAAGGATTTCGTAGATATATGCCATGAAGTCCTTACAGATACGGATATAAAGAGACGCATCGAACTGCCCACTGATATGGACAAAGTGTTCCAATCAAGAGCATTCTCACGCGACATCAATAAGTATATCAAGGATGGCTGTGCGCAAGTGGGCAATAGAGATGAAGAAGTGCAATCGTCGCTTTTCTTCCTACCTATAGAAGGCATTCTCCACGCGCTCACCAACGAATTGCTGCAACCTAACAACTGATTGACCGATGAAACGCTTCGTTATACTTTTACTGCCCAGCCTCCTCTCTCTGGAGGCTGCGGCACGAGTGTCCTCTCTGCAAATCGGGGCAACACCTCGTATTACACTCAGCCTTCTCGAAATGGCGGCGGGAATTGTATTGATAGTCTGCCTTATCCTCTCTATCTGGGCTGTGCTGACGGCTAATAAAGCACGAAGGATTGCAGCACTGCTAAGAAGAGATGTTAAGGAACTGAAGATGCAGATGAATTTCCCTCAGACCTACGGAAAGCAAGATGGTGCGAACGATTCTAAGAACAAGAAAGGCGTTGCCAAGCCTAACGCCCAACTGTCTCAGATAGATAATGACATGGCCAATATCTTTGGTAGATTAAAGAAAATTATTGCTGTCCGCTAAAAGTTTTCGACCGATATAAATTAGGGCTGGATTCCTCGC
>ENA-ORRH01001253-ORRH01001253.1-human-gut-metagenome-genome-assembly--contig:-NODE-1253-length-12090-cov-3.03415_pt1 | contig 12090 bp, 14 predicted proteins | sample MGYA00242173_ERZ509130 | MGnify/ENA primary metagenome ERZ509130 (study PRJEB26280, sample SAMEA2338633) | human gut metagenome | biome: human gut; feature: human-associated habitat; material: faeces... | reverse complement strand
AGATGCCGCTCTGAAAGAGTACGTCGCCACTCCTGCGAGGGATACGGAAGGGTATTACCGCCATGTCATTGCCGAGAAATTTGTATTCGAGAAACGGCTGATAGTCTCCACCTTGAAGCAGCACGGCATCAGTTCTGTGCTGACTACACCGGAAAATCTTTCTGTGGACGTGATAAACAAGTATCTGGAGATGAAGTCACGTAGCCAGATATAAAAACAGTAACTAAGGTTATATAATCCGTAATAAGGGTAGTGAAGATGTCTGGATTTTCCTCTAATTTTGTAATTGGTATATTGTGAAGGTGTGGAAAACATATCCTTAAGATTTTATATATCTGAAGTTACAATAATGAGAATGACTTTATAGGTGATGAAAGACAATACATTGGACATAAAGACCGTATGTGAATGTAACCGGTGCCTGGGATGTAAAACGTTGCATCCTCAGGTAAGCATTATTAATCTGGAAAATCCTAGTGTGTATCAGGATGCTGTGAAGTTTGAATTCTATGCCATCCTACTGATTGAGGACTGTGAAGGGGATTGTGACTGCTGCGGACGGAAATATTATGATTATTCCAATGCTACGATGGTATTTCTTACTCCCGGCGAGATATTCCGGATGAACAAGAACAATACGCTTCCGGACAAAGGTTGGCTGCTGGCATTTCATCCCGATTTATTGCTTTGTACTACGTTAAAGAATCATATCGACAACTATACTTTCTTTTTCTACCGCAAGGAGGAGGCGTTGCATCTGTCACAGCGCGAAACGGCCAAAGTGACGTGTTGCCTTGAGAATATTGATGATGAACTTCATCATTCCATTGATACGCATAGCAATACCATCCTGTCCCGTCACATCGAATTGCTGCTGGATTATTGCTCACGTTACTATGAGCGGCAATTCATCACCCGTGAGAATAAGAACAAGATGATTCTGGGGAAAATGGAAGGGATATTGGACGAGTATATCACTTCCGGAAAGTTGCAGGAGGGGAAGCTGCCCACTTCCGGATGCTGTGCCGAAAAACTGAATCTTTCGACGGCTTACTTTGATGATTTGCTGAGGTTTGAGACGGGTAAGACATTGGCTGAATACTTCCAGTTCAAATGCTTGTACACGGCCAAGAAAATGTTACCGGAAGGCGGTAATACACCTGCTGCCGTAGCGCGTCGGCTGGGCTATCCGAGTGTGCAATATTTCAGTCTGGTGTTTAAGAAAGCAACGGGAGTTGCACCGAATGAATATAGATATTCACAAAATTGAGATGATGCAGATAGAATGAATTTATTAGACCAAAATATTTTATAATGGAGACCAAAGCTATATTTTTAGATGTAGACGGAACATTGGTGAGTTTCGACACTCACCGCGTTCCGCAGTCGGCTATCGAAGCGTTGCAGCAAGTTCATGAATCCGGTATAAAAATCATAATAGCAACTGGGAGGGCGTTTACCGATCTTCACGAGCTTGAAGAGATTCCATACGATGCAGTGATAGCTTTGAATGGGTCCGATTGTGTACTGAGAGATGGCACTCCTATATCTCGTAAACAGATTCCCGAAAAGGATTTTCAGATGGTACTGGTATTGGCTCAACATTATGGGTTTGCTCTGGCTATCGAAACGAATAAAGGTATTTTTGTCAACGAACTCAACCCGACCGTCATCGAATTGGCCAGGCTGGTCAATCACCCTACACCGCCGCTCTTCCGATCTGAATGTTGTCAGTTATGCATATATTGTGATGAAGAAATGGAAAAAGAAGTAATGGCACAACTTCCCGGACTTTCTGTTTCCAGATGGAACCCTTTCTTCGCGGATGTCAATGTGGCGGGAGTAAACAAGGCTATGGGTATCAATGAGTTTGCTTCCTATTATGGATTTGATGTTTCAAGAACCATCGCTTTTGGTGATGGCGGGAATGATATTTCCATGATTCGTGCAGCCGGGATGGGAATAGCTATGGGAGGAGCTTCCGAGGCTGTGAAAAGCGTTGCCGATTATATAACGGAGGCGGTGGATGAGAATGGTGTCCGGAACGCCTTGGTTCGTTTCGGTATTCTGGAATAAAAATCGGCTATCAAAACTGATGAAAACTATAGTCTGTAAATATTATGCTTTTTAGAAAAATTACTTAAAGGATTTAATTTTAGCATCAATATTTTTAATTTGGAGGAATCTAAGTCATTTGACCAATATTTTGAGCGGATATTGATTAGTAAAGATACATTTTTGATTAAGGAAGGAGAAATAGAAAGATATAGTTATTTCGTTTTTGATGGGATATTGCGTTGTTGGCTTTTGAATCATAAAGGGGAAGAGTAAATTTTTTGGTTTTGTAAAGAAGGTACGTTTTCAATGTCGAACATGTCTTTTACCTTACAAACATGATCTGCATTTAATGTGCAGACAATTGTAGATAGCGTTATTTACCGAATAGACAAGAAGCGAGTAGATGAACTGTATACTGCTATTCCTAAGGTAAAAACTGTATTTGAAGATTTGAATGCTATACTACTGAGTAAACTCTTGAAAAGAAATATCGACTTGATTAAATATTCTCCTGAATAGTATTATCTACAGATGATTGAAGGATATGGCATTACATTAAACTATATACCACTCAAAGATATAGCTTCTTATTTGGGTATCATGCCACAAGTACTAAGCAAAATCCGTAAACGTATTTTTTAACTTGGGTTCAGTGTATTGAATGTATAAGTTCCGAACTTTGCGGTTTTAAATAGCAATTACAATTATGATTAGAAAAATTAAAGTTACGGATTATCCACGTTTGATAGAAATTTGGGAAAGTGCAGTATTGAGTACACATGATTTTCTTAAAGAAGAAGATTTTCTATACTATAAGGAACAGCTTCCGGTATATTTTCAGTATGTCATTCTATTCGGGTTTGAACAGGAGGGAATCTTAATCGGATTTATGAGAATTGCAGAAGGAAATCTTGAAATGTTGTTTATTACCAATAATTATTGAGGCACAGGAATTGGGGAAAAACTGGTTACTTATGCCATAAATCATTTGCAGGTAACGAAAGTCGATGTGAACGAGCAGAATATTCAAGCTGTCGGTTTTTATAAATATATAGGCTTTAGCGTATACAAAAGGTCCGATTTGGACGGAGAAGGTAAAGAATATCCTATTTTACACATGCAGTTGTAGTTCGTAAGTCAGACCCCGATTTTAAAAATCATCATTTTTGCCAGCACTACTTTTTCTTCTCATATTCGGCTTTAACTATCTGACAGCAAGAATTTAACCACGTGTTTTTTTTTCTGTTTTTTTTGTTTATAATAAATAATATTTGTTAATGTCTATTTTGGGCTTATTTTCCGTTTTCTTTGTGCAAATATGGTGATTAAGGGGCGAACTCCGTTGTCTATAGTGCCGGAAGTATGGCTTTGGCTCCCCGTATATGGGCATTTTTTCCCTTCATGTCCTGTGTGTAATGCAGAGAAGCTTGGCGCATAATTCCCGAAACCTTATTACAAAACTTCGTCCCACGCATGTGTGTTCGCCGGTTTGCCTGCGTGAACCGTCGAGCCCACGTGCGTGGGACGAGGGTTTACATGAACCTTCATAATAAAAAGCATGGGACATACGTGGATTCTGCCTATACCTTCTTCCAGTTTTGTCCCTATCCGGAGGACGGTCTGCCCATTCATTGCTGCTCAGTTTCTTATTCTTGTGATGTAAGTCTGAGAAAGCTGAAACTCGAAAATTGCTTATGCACCGGATATTTCGGGTCCCCATTTTTGCCGGAGCGAGAAAAAGAAAAAGCTCTGAAATACTTGAATTTCAGAGCTTTGCTTTAATTTGCTATTTGCTTTCGCGGTGCGTACGGGACTCGAACCCGTGACCCCATGCGTGACAGGCATGTATTCTAACCAACTGAACTAACGCACCATTATTTCATTCTTTCGTTGCTATCTCTCTTGATTGCGGTTGCAAAGGTAGGCATTTCTTTGATATCTGCAATAGCTATGGCGAACTTTTTTCCAAGCGTTTTGTGCTGTATTTGCTTTATATCCTCATATTGAGAAGATTGGAAAAATAAGAGAAAAGTAAATTTAACAACTGTTTAGAAATACGTTTATGCACTGTTTTATTCTTGATATGAAAACCTTTCCTGGAGAAAACGAAACATTTCGGAGCTTGTTTTAAACTTCTTGCTCGAAAAGTTCGTTGTTTTGCAATAAATCGTTATTTTTGCGGACTCAAAACGAGAATGTTGTAATTTGAAAAATGATAAAAAACATTTTAGGATGATGAAAACAGCCAAACTGTTGCTGCACTGCCCTGACAAACCAGGCATATTGGCAGAAGTAACAGACTTTATAACGGTGAATAAAGGTAATATTATCTATCTGGATCAGTATGTAGACCATGTAGAGAATATCTTTTTTATGCGTATTGAATGGGAATTGAAAGATTTTCTGGTGCCTCAGGAAAAGATTGAGGATTATTTTGCCACTTTGTATGCACAGAAATATGAGATGAATTTCCGTCTCTATTTCTCCGATACAAAACCGCGTATGGCTATCTTTGTTTCAAAGATGTCCCATTGCTTGTTCGACTTGTTGGCGCGTTACACCGCTGGTGAGTGGAATGTGGAGATACCTCTTATTATAAGCAATCATCCCGATTTGCAGCACGTGGCCGAGCGTTTCGGTATTCCTTTCCATCTTTTCCCCATTACCAAAGAGACAAAGGAGGAACAAGAGAAGAAGGAAATGGAGTTACTGGCAAAGCATAAGATAACTTTCATAGTGCTGGCGCGCTACATGCAGGTCATTTCCGAGCAAATGATAAACGCTTATCCCAATAGGATAATCAATATCCATCACTCTTTCCTTCCGGCATTTGTGGGAGCGAAGCCCTATCATGCTGCGTTTGAACGTGGAGTGAAGATTATTGGAGCTACCAGCCACTATGTTAACACAGAATTGGATGCCGGTCCCATCATAGAGCAGGATGTGGTGCGTATTACACACAAGGACACTGTGCAGGATTTGGTGAACAAGGGTAAGGACTTGGAAAAGATTGTGCTTTCTCGTGCTGTTCAGAAGCATATTGAACGCAAGGTGTTGGCATATAAGAACAAAACGGTAATATTTAATTAGTTGATAGTTGATAATTGATAGTTGATGGTGGGGAACTTGTCATTACCTTTCAATTATTACCTTTCAATGGTCAATTCTCAATTAAAAAAATGAAAGTTGCAGTTGTCAAATATAATGCAGGCAATATCCGTTCGGTGGATTATGCTTTGAAGCGTCTGGGAGTAGAGGCAGTGATTACGGCGGATGAGGCTGTGCTACGTGCTGCCGATAAGGTTATCTTTCCCGGTGTGGGAGAGGCGGAAACCACTATGGACTTTTTGCCAGCCGGTATTGGGCATTTGCCTGGGCATGCAGTTGATGTGCCGCCACTCTGAAGAGGGGGATGTGGATTGCCTGGGTATTTTTGATACTGATGTGAAACGTTTCATTTCGCAGAGGCACGAGGATAAAGTACCTCATATGGGATGGAATACCATTGCCCGGACGAATAGCGGACTTTTTAAAGGCTTTACTAAAGAAGAGTTTGTTTATTTCGTACATAGTTTCTATGTGCCAGTCAATGATTGTACGGCAGCCGTGACGGATTACATTCATCCGTTCAGTGCCGCTTTGCATAAAGGCAATTACTACGCCACACAGTTCCATCCGGAAAAGAGTGGAAGTGTGGGAGAGCGTATTTTGCGGAATTTCCTGGAACTGTAAATCGTCAAATCGTAAATAAAATGATAGAACTGATTCCCGCTATTGACATTATTGACGGAAAATGTGTACGCCTTTCCCAAGGCGATTATGACAGCAAGAAGGTGTACAACGAAAATCCCGTGGAAGTGGCCCTGGAGCTGGAGGCTCATGGTATCCGCAGACTTCATGTGGTCGATTTGGACGGTGCGGCTTCCCATCATGTGGTAAACTACCGTACGTTGGAACAGATAGCTGTGCGTACGTCTCTTATTATTGATTTTGGAGGTGGGGTGAAGAGTGATGAAGATTTGGTGATAGCTTTTGAGAACGGTGCGCAGATGGTGACCGGTGGCAGCATTGCTGTGAAGAATCCCGAATTGTTCTGCAAATGGCTTCAAATGTATGGTTCCGAGAAAATTATTCTTGGCGCTGATGTGAAAGAGCATAAAATAGCCGTCAATGGTTGGAAGGATGAGAGTGGCTGCGAACTGTTTCCGTTCTTGAAAGACTATGTAGAGAAGGGGGTCCGTAAGGTTATCTGTACTGATATCAGTTGTGACGGAATGCTGCAAGGACCATCGATAGCGTTGTATAAGGAGATACTGGAGCACCATCCTGAACTCTATCTGATAGCCAGTGGAGGCGTAAGCTGTGCCGATGATATACGCCATTTGGAAGTTGTCGGCATACCTGCCGTTATTTTCGGTAAGGCTCTGTACGAAGGCCGCATCACCTTCAAAGAACTGGAAAACTTTGTTAGTTGAAAGGTGAAAATTGAAAATTAATCACTTATAACTCATAACTTATAACTCAAACCGCCGTGTTAGCAAAAAGAATCATTTCTTGCCTCGACATTAAAGATGGGCAGACAGTGAAAGGTACCAATTTCGTGAACCTCCGCCAGGCGGGCGACCCGGTAGAACTGGCGCGTGCTTATAGTGAGCAGGGTGCCGACGAACTGGTTTTTCTCGACATCACAGCCAGTTTTGAAGGCCGTAAGACTTTCACTGAATTGGTGAAACGCATAGCTGCGAATATCAGCATTCCTTTTACTGTAGGTGGAGGCATTCATGAACTGGGTGACGTGGATAGGCTACTGAATGCAGGTGCCGATAAAATCTCCATCAATTCCTCAGCTATCCGCCGTCCCGGATTGATAGACGAGATTGCGAAGAACTTCGGTTCTCAGGTTTGTGTACTGGCAGTTGATGCCAAACAGACAGAGAAGGGATGGCGGTGCTACTTGAACGGTGGTCGTGTGGAAACGGATAAGGAACTGTTTGCGTGGACAAAAGAAGCCCAGGAACGTGGTGCGGGCGAGATATTGTTCACCAGCATGAATCACGACGGTGTCAAGACCGGTTATGCCAATGAAGCGCTTTCCAGCCTTGCCGACGGATTGTCCATCCCCATCATTGCATCGGGAGGGGCAGGTGCCAAAGAACATTTTCGTGACGTCTTTTTGCAGGGAAAAGCAGATGCTGCCCTGGCAGCCAGTGTTTTTCATTTCGGAGAAATCAAAATTCCCGAATTAAAATCGTATCTTTGTGCCCAAGGAATTGCGATGAGAAGATGAAGGTGAGTTTACGATTGGACGATTTACGATTTACGATTGGGATTACTCAAGCAAATCATAAGTCTCCAGTCACTTAAAGTAATATCAATCGTAAATAGTAAATAGCTAAATCGTAAATAGAATGGATTTTGACAAGATGAACGGACTCGTTCCGGCGATTATACAAGATGCAGATACCGCTAAGGTGCTGATGCTTGGCTTCATGAACAAGGAGGCTTATGACAAGACGGTGGAAACTGGAAAGGTGACTTTCTTCAGCCGTACCAAGAACCGTCTTTGGACGAAAGGCGAGGAGAGTGGCAACTTCCTGAATGTGGTTTCCATGAAGGAAGACTGTGACCGGGATACGTTACTGGTGCAGGTACATCCCGTAGGCCCGGTTTGCCATACCGGCACAGATACTTGCTGGGGTGAGAAGAACGAACAGCCGGTTATGTTTCTAAAGCTTCTTCAGGATTTCATCTGTAAGCGTTATGATGAAATGCCCGAAGGTTCCTATACGACCAGTCTTTTCCAGTCCGGTATCAACAAAATGGCACAGAAGGTAGGCGAAGAGGCTGTGGAAACCGTCATTGAGGCTTGCAACGGTACGGACGAACGCCTGATTTATGAAGGAGCTGATTTGTTGTATCACCTCATCGTGCTGCTCACATCCAAAGGATACCGCATTGAAGACCTTGCGCGTGAATTGGAGGAACGTCACAGTGCGACGTGGAAGAAACATTAAGTAATTAAAAATTAATAATTAAAATGGGGGTGGGCGAGGCGCTGATAAGATATACGGACGTAGAGATACACCAGCAGGAGTTGTGCGTACTGAACGATGTGAATTTGGAACTTCACAAAGGGGAGTTCGTGTACCTGGTAGGTAAAGTGGGCTCCGGCAAGACGAGCCTGCTCAAGACTTTCTATGGCGAACTGGATATTGCATCGGGCGAGGCTGAAGTATTGGGGTATGACATGCTCCATATTAAGCGTAAGCACATCCCGCAGTTGCGCCGCAAGCTGGGAATCGTATTCCAGGACTTCCAGTTGCTGACAGACCGTACGGTGTACGACAACCTTGAATTTGTTCTCCGTGCTACCGGTTGGAAGAGCAAAGGGGAGATTAAGGACAAAATAGAAGAGGTGTTGAACCTGGTGGGGATGAGCAACAAAGGATATAAGCTGCCTAATGAACTGTCGGGTGGTGAGCAACAGCGCATTGTGATTGCGCGTGCAGTGCTCAACTCTCCGGAGATAATCCTTGCGGATGAGCCTACCGGAAACCTGGATTCGGAAACCGGACATGCCATTGCAGAACTTCTGCACGGCATCAGTGAAGCCGGCGCACTGGTGGTGATGACCACGCACAACCTGCAGCTGCTGCGAGAGTTTCCCGGCAAGGTGTACCGGTGCGCAGACCATCTGATGACTGATGTTACAGCAGAATACGCCCCTGCAATAACCAATGATTAGTAGTTAAGTAGTTATCTCTAACTACTGATTCTTATAAAGAACAGAAATTAACGATAAAGCTCCGCAGCTGCCTACTTGTAGCTCGTAGCTTGTAACTATAAACTAATTAATACAGGAACGAAAATGAAAGTTTTAAAGTTTGGAGGTACTTCAGTAGGTTCGGCTCAGCGAATGAAGGAAGTGGCCAAATTGATTACCGATGGTGAACGTAAGATTGTGGTTCTCTCTGCCATGTCGGGTACCACAAACACATTGGTTGAGATTTCGGACTATCTGTACAAGAAGAATCCGGAAGGTGCCAACGAGATTATCAACAAGCTGGAAAGTAAATATCGCCAGCACATTGATGAACTCTTTGCTACTCCGGAGTATAAACAGAAAGGCCTGGAACTCATCAAATCACATTTTGACTATATCCGTTCTTATACCAAAGACCTCTTCACTCTGTTTGAGGAGAAAGTGGTGTTGGCTCAGGGCGAGTTGATTTCCACCGCCATGATGAACTACTATCTGCAGGAATGCGGCGTGAAGTCTGTGTTGCTTCCGGCTTTAGAATACATGCGTACGGACAAGAATGCCGAGCCCGATCCGGTCTATATCAAGGACAAGCTCCAGGTTCAGCTGGAACTGCATCCGGATGCTGAGATTTATATCACTCAGGGGTACATCTGCCGCAACGCCTACGGCGAGATAGACAATCTGCAGCGTGGCGGAAGCGACTATACGGCTTCGCTGATTGGTGCTGCCATCAACGCTTCCGAAATCCAGATTTGGACGGATATCGACGGCATGCACAACAACGACCCCCGTATTGTGGACAAGACTGCGCCGGTGCGTCATCTGCATTTCGAAGAGGCCGCCGAGCTGGCATACTTCGGTGCCAAGATTCTGCACCCTACCTGCATCCAGCCTGCCAAGTATGCCAATATCCCCGTCCGTCTGCTCAATACGATGGACCCCACTGCTCCGGGTACGCTGATTTCCAACGATACGGAGAAGGGTAAGATTAAGGCGGTGGCTGCCAAGGACAACATTACGGCCATCAAGATAAAATCCAGCCGCATGTTGCTTGCTCACGGATTCTTGCGTAAGGTTTTCGAGATATTCGAGAGCTACCAGACTTCCATCGATATGATTTGTACTTCAGAAGTGGGTGTGTCCGTATCTATCGACAATGTGAAGCATCTCAATGAAATTCTGGATGACTTGAAGAAGTATGGCACAGTGACGGTGGACAAGGACATGTGCATCATCTGCGTGGTGGGCGACCTCGAATGGGAAAACGTCGGTTTCGAAGCCAAGGCATTGGATGCCATGCGCGACATACCGGTACGTATGATTTCTTTCGGTGGTAGCAACTATAATATCTCTTTCCTCATCCGCGAGTGCGACAAGAAGGCAGCGTTGCAGTCACTCAGTGATGCGCTGTTCAATGAGGAATAACTCTTGATATTTTTCAGACGCAGATTACACAGATGACGCAGATTCTTTTTGCTTCCTATTTGTGTAATCTGCGTCATCTGCGTCTGAAAAATTATTTGTAGACACCTCTTTCATCTTCCTTTTTTTAAACTAAACAAAGATTACGATTATTATATGAAAGGAACATTCCCTATCCATAGATTCCGCGAATTGCGTACTCCCTTCTATTACTACGACACAAAGGTCTTGCGCGACACACTTTCGTGCATCCGTACGGAAGCTGCCCGATATGGCAACTATTCGGTGCATTATGCCGTGAAGGCCAATGCCAATCCCAAGGTGCTTGCCATTATCCGCGAGAACGGCTTGGGTGCCGACTGTGTAAGTGGCGGTGAAATCCGTGCAGCCATCAAGGCAGGTTTTCCCACTGGCAAGATTGTTTTTGCAGGGGTGGGCAAGGCTGATTGGGAAATCAATCTGGGGCTGGATTATGACATTTTCTGCTTTAATGTGGAGTCTGTCCCCGAGCTGGAGATTATCAACGAGCTGGCTGCCGCTAAAGGTAAGGTGGCCAATGTGGCTTTCCGTATCAATCCCAATGTAGGTGCCCATACCCATGCCAATATTACCACTGGGCTGGCCGAAAACAAGTTTGGTATCAGCATGCAGGATATGGACCATGTGATAGACATTGCGCAGAATATGAAGAACCTGAGATTCATCGGACTGCATTTCCACATCGGTTCCCAAATATTGGATATGGGCGATTTCGTGGCTTTGTGTAACCGCGTCAACGAATTGCAGGATAAGCTGGAAGCTCGCCATATCCGCATCGAGCACGTCAATGTGGGGGGCGGACTCGGCATTGACTACGGTCACCCCAACCGTCAGCCGATACCCGACTTCAAAAGCTACTTCGAGACTTACAACAGCCATCTGAAACTCCGTCCCCACCAGACGCTCCACTTCGAGCTGGGACGTGCGGTAGTGGGACAATGCGGTTCATTGATTTCGCAGGTGCTTTATGTGAAGCAGGGCACCAACAAGCAGTTTGCCATCCTGGATGCTGGCATGACGGATTTGATTCGTCCGGCCCTCTACCAAGCGTTCCATAAGATAGAGAATATCACTTCGGATGCACCGGTTCAGGCTTATGATGTCGTAGGGCCCATCTGCGAGTCTTCTGATGTATTCGGTAAGGCTATTGATTTGAATGGGGTGAAGCGTGGCGATCTTATCGCCCTCCGTTCGGCAGGGGCTTATGGCGAAATTATGGCTTCGGGCTATAACTGCCGTGAGCTGCCTCAAGGATATACGTCGGACGAGCTGGTATAGAGAGGCTGGAGATGCGTTGCATGAATGGCGAAGCATTTATTATACCAAGGCTTCTGTTTTTATATAAAAAATGTTATTGCGTGAACAACTTTTAAGGTTTCTTGTTACTTTTGTAATGATTTCAATTTAAATAAATACGATTATGATTACAGAAAAATTACAGAATGCAATTAATGAGCAGATTACGGCTGAGATGTGGTCTTCCAACCTTTATCTGGCAATGTCTTTCTATATGGAGAAAGAAGGTTATAACGGCATGGCTTCCTGGTTGAAGAAGCAGGCTTCTGAAGAAAAAGCTCATGCTTGCGAAATGGCTTCTTATATCATCAAGCGTGGCGGTAAGGCCAAACTGGACAAGATTGATGTTGTTCCCAATGACTTCGGTACTCCACTGGAAGTGTTCGAGCAGGTAGCCCAGCACGAACGCCGTGTTTCCAAAATGATTGATGAATTGGTAGATGTTGCCTCTGCCGAAAAAGATAAGGCTACACAAGACTTCCTTTGGGGATTCGTGCGCGAGCAGGTAGAAG
>ENA-ORRH01001247-ORRH01001247.1-human-gut-metagenome-genome-assembly--contig:-NODE-1247-length-12145-cov-2.83184_pt1 | contig 12145 bp, 8 predicted proteins | sample MGYA00242173_ERZ509130 | MGnify/ENA primary metagenome ERZ509130 (study PRJEB26280, sample SAMEA2338633) | human gut metagenome | biome: human gut; feature: human-associated habitat; material: faeces... | reverse complement strand
AGTCCCCAAAATCCCCAGGTTTGGTGATTTTAAGGGACAGTCCCTAGAATTCCCCTCACACAAATTCCAATTTATAGAGAGTCCAATTAATAAAAGGAGAAAATATGTCAAGAGGAAAAAGAAGTAAAAAGAAAAACAGAACAATGTTAGATTTACAAGTTGTTACATTAATTATTGCAAGCATTTTACTAACAATATTAATATACACAAAAGCTGGATATATAGGGCAAACATTAAGCCCAATTTTAGGAGGAATAATGGGTTGGATAAAATACATTATTCCAGTAGGAACATTTGCAATTGCTATTTTTTTGGCATGCGATGAAGATAAAGACAATTTTATGAAAAAAATATTGCAATATGCAGTTTTTTTATTATGTATTACAACAATTATTACAGTAATTCAGATTTCACAAGGAAAACTTAGCACGGCAAATGGCTTCGAAGAAGCTATTAAACAAGCATACTATAATGGTAGTAAAAATATTGGCGGTGGAGCAGTAGGAGCAATTTGTGCAATAGGATTAATAAACTTAGTTGGAAAAATTGGAACAGTAATAATTGCAATAGGAATAGCTATAATAGATTCAATCTTTTTATTTGGAATAAAGCCAGCTGAATTATTAAAAGAATATATTGAAACTAGAAACGAAAAGAAACAAGAAGCAAAAGCGCAAAGAATAGAACAAAGGAAACTAAGAGCAGATAAAGAAGTAATTCCAAAAGAAAAAGAAGAAAAAAAGAAAAAATCAAAAATAATGCCAGAAGATAATATAGTAACAGAAGATCAAATAAATATAAAAATGGCAAATAATAATGAAGAACAAACATCATTATTTAAAAAACAAGAAGAAATAAAAGAAGATAAATCAAAAGAAATTTTAACACTAGAGCATGCTCTAACTGTTGAAGATGAAAATTATGAATTCCCACCGGTAGAATTTCTAATACCTGGTAAAACTGCAACAAAAATGGGAAAAAAGGCTGTAACAGATACAGCAAATAAATTACAAAAAACTCTATATAGTTTTGGAGTATCTGCAAAAGTAGAAAATGTGTCTGTTGGACCAACAATAACAAGATATGAATTAAAACCAGCAGAAGGAGTTAGAGTTAGCAAAATAGCAAATTTGGCAGATGACATTGCACTTAGCCTTGCAGCAGAAACAATAAGAATTGAAGCACCAATTCCAGGGAAACAAGCAGTAGGGATAGAAATACCAAATAAGGAAAAAGAAGTTGTACATTTAAGAGATATTATAGATAGCAACGAGTTTAAAAATGCAAAATCTAAACTATCATTTGCACTAGGAAAAAATGCAGCAGGAGAAGCAATCGTTACAGATATAGCAAAAATGCCACACGTTTTAATAGCAGGAAGTACTGGATCTGGTAAGAGTGTTTGCATAAATACATTAATTACAAGTATAATATATAAAGCTAAACCAAGTGAAGTAAAACTTGTAATGGTTGACCCAAAAGTTGTTGAACTTTCTGTATATAATGGAATACCACACTTATTAATACCAGTTGTAACAGACCCTAAAAAAGCAGCAGGAGCACTTGCTTGGGCTGTTCAAGAAATGGTAAATAGATATCACTTGTTTGCAGAAAAAAATGTTAGAGATATAGCAGGATATAATGAGGCTCTAGAAAAAGAGGGAGCAGAAGGAAAGTTGCCACAAATAGTAATAATAATAGATGAGCTTGCAGATTTAATGATGGTGGCAAAAAATGATGTAGAAGATGCTATATGTAGATTAGCACAAATGGCAAGGGCGGCTGGAATGCATTTAGTAATTGCAACACAAAGACCTTCTGTAGATGTAATTACAGGTATTATTAAAGCAAACATAGCAAGTAGAATTTCTTTCGCAGTAACATCACAAGTAGATTCAAGAACTATTTTGGATTCTGCGGGAGCAGAAAAGCTACTTGGAAAAGGAGATATGCTATTTTTCCCAACAGGAGTTTTAAAACCAATAAGAATTCAGGGAGCATTTGTATCTGACAGCGAAGTAGAAAAAATAGTAAGTTTTTTAAAGGAAAACGGTGGACCTACATATAGTGAAGATGTATTGGAAAAAATAGAAAGAGCAAATAGCACAGATAAAGAACTAGATGAACAAGATGATGATGAAACAGATCCATTTTTAATGGAGGCAATTGATACAGTTGTTGACTTAGGACAAGCATCAGCATCATTTATTCAAAGAAGATTTAAAGTAGGATATGCGAGAGCAGGAAGAATTATAGACCAAATGGAGGCAAGAGGAATAATTTCTGGATATGAAGGAAGTAAACCTAGACAAGTATTAGTTTCAAAAGAACAATGGCAAGAATTGAAAATGGCAAAACCTGTAGGACCAGAGACAGAATCAGAAGAATAAATATTAACGAAAGAAGGGTATAAGTATCTTGGGAAGAGAAGAGATTTTTTCTAAATTAAATATAAGAGACTATAATAATGAGTTAGAAAAAATATTAGAAAAAAAATCTTTTTCTGAAGGTACTAAAAATATCCTTCTTAATATTTTGTATAAAATGGAAACAGCATATGATGATTATAACAAAGTAAAAGTTTACACAAATAGCAAGAAAGATATGCTAGAAGAAATGCTAAAAATAATAAAAGAAGACTGTGATGAGATAGAACTAGTAAAACCAAGGTTGAATGAAGAAACCAAATTAGGAGATAAAAAGTTTATTGCAGAAGAAAATAAAATAATTTCATATCCTAATGAAAAAACAGTTTGCTATGGACTGTATAATTTAATAAAAAATAGAGTGAGTATTAAAGCAAAATACGGTTTTTTAAAGAGACCATTAGAAAAATTACTAAGCAAAGGCAAAATAGTTGATGAAGAAGAAATAGTAAGAGATTTTGATGGATGGTCGTGGAATGTAGTGACAGAAGAAATCGAAAACTATATATGCAACATAGTATATCAAAATATAAAAATATTAGTTGGAAATGAATTCTTGCAAGAACAAATAAATAAAAGTAAAGAATTAGATTTTATAGAAGAATTAGAATTAAAGCTAAAATTAAATTACGGAGAAGAATTAGCTCAAAAAATTTTGAATGATATATATAAAATAAGCATTCTAGAAGAAATAAAGAGTGATAATAAAAAATTAAAAGACTTTATAAAAATAGAAAATATAATGAAAAAAGACTTAGAGAAAATAAGTAACAAAGAACAATATTTGCAAGAATTAGACACTGAAAAGAAAAAAATAGGTAAAGAAATAAAAAGAATTGACGAAATAATGAATGACACTCAAATACTAAGAAAAGAATTTATGCAAGGAAATTTAAGAAGAGAAAAAAAGATATTTAGCCTTAGCGAATATACGGAATTACTTCAAAACAGAAGAGAAAAATTATTAATAAAATTAAAAAAATGTAGTAAATTAATGGAACCATTTACCTATGTTCAAATGAAGTTAAAATTAAATGAAAATGTTAAGCTATTTGAAGAATTAGACTTAAATCAGTACAATGAAGAAAAAATATTTAATGAATTAATAAACTTACAAAAGAGCTTTTTGAAAGCATTTAACAAAACACTAAAAAATATAGAAAATAAAAAAGAAATTATAGAAAAAATATATGTGTTTAGATATTATAAGCTAATACCAATAAATAAAACAGAAGAAATAAAAGATATTAAAGATTTAAAAACAGAAATTAAAAGAACAGAAAAATATTTAATAACAAAAGCTTGCAATTTACGAGCAATAAATATATTATGTAATAACGTTGAGAAAAATTATGAAATAACATCAGACATATTAAAATATAGAATAATTGATTTAGAAGATATGATTTTAGAAGCTCAAAAAAACAATGATAAATTCATTTTAAAGGTATATGACGATAATGCAATAGCGGGAATCTTACAATATGAAACTAATGAAGATTTTAATATAAAATTAAATAAAAAAACTAAATTATTTATATGAAGGAGCGAAGTTTATGAATATTACTTTTTTAGGAGCAACAAAAACTGTTACAGGTTCAAACTTTTTATTAGAAGGAGCAGGAAAAAGAATTTTAATTGACTGTGGACTTTATCAAGGAAAAGCAGCAGAAGAAAGGGAAAATTATGAGGACTTTGCATACAACGTAAGTGACATAGATTATCTATTACTTACACATGCACATATAGATCACTCTGGAAGAATTCCAAAATTATATGTAGAAGGATATAGAAATCCAGTAATTGCAACAAAAGCAACATGTGATTTATGTTCAATAATGCTTCCAGATAGTGGACACATTCAAGAACAAGAAAATGAGTGGCAAAACAGAAAAAGAAAAAGAAAAGGACTTCCAGAACTACCACCACTATATACAGCACAAGATGCAATAGATTGTTTAAAAATATTTAAACCAGTAAAATATGATGAAATAATTGAGTTATCACCAGAAATACATGTTAGATTTAATGATGCAGGACACATGCTTGGGTCTAGTATTATTGAAATATGGGTAAATGAAAATGGAGAAGAAAAGAAAGTAGTATTCTCAGGTGACTTAGGCAACAGTGATATGCCACTTTTAGATTCTCCAACAATGATAGAAACAGCAGATTACTTAGTTATGGAATCAACATATGGAGGAAGACTTCATATAAGGAACGACCAAAAAGCAGAAATGTTTTTGAATATAGTAGCAGAAACATTAGATAAAGGTGGAAATGTTGTAATACCATCATTTGCAGTAGGAAGAACACAAGAAATTTTGTATGAGTTAAACAATTTAAAAGAACATAGAACAGATAAGGAATTCTTAGAAAAATATGATAAATTAATGAAAGTGCCAGTATATGTAGATAGCCCACTTGCAATATCTGCAACACAAATATTTAGACAAAATACAGAATTATTTGATGAGGATGTAAGAAAACAAATAGAAAGTGGAGATAATCCATTAGAGTTCCCAGGGCTACAATTTACACAAACAGCAGAAGAATCAAAAGCATTGAATGAAAATAAAACACCATCAATAATAATATCAGCTAGTGGTATGTGCGAAGTAGGAAGAATAAAACATCACTTAAAACATAATTTATGGAATCCAAATAGCACAATATTATTTGTTGGTTATCAAGCACCAGGAACATTGGGAGCAAAGCTTGTTGCAGGAGAAAAGAAAGTAAAAATATTTGGAGAAGAAGTAGCTGTAAATGCTAGAATAGAGTACATAGAAGGATATTCAGGACACGCAGACCAAGAAGGACTTTTAAACTTTGTATATTCATTTATAACAAAACCAAAGCACATATTCTTAGTACATGGAGAACCAGAAGGACAAAAGATATTAAAACAAAAACTAATGGAAACAACAGAAATACCAGTAACCATACCAGATTATGGTGAAGACTATAAACTAGATGATAAAATATCAGTAGAATCAAAAGTTAATATGTATGATAAACATAGATATTTAAGATTAGAAGTAATAGATAGATTATCTACATTAAAAGAAGAATTAGAAGACATGAGTTCTATGATAAAAGATGATATATTTGATGAGGATAAAAAAGACGAAGAAATAATGGCAATAAACGAAAAGATAAAAGAATTAGAACAACAAATAGTAAAAACAATTTCATAATTACAATAAACGTAGGGGCAGAACCTTTGTCTGCCCTGAATAATTTTGAAGGAGATACAAATGGAAAAATATTATAATGATGCAATTATAGGTAATAAAGAAATAACAGCAAGTTATACAAAAAAAGGAGAATTATTGAGAGTATTTTACCCAAACACGGATTACAGGCAATTTGTAGATTATTTTCATACAGGAGTAAAAATAAATGATTCAAACATGATTTATTTACATGATGACATAAATAATCAATATGAGCAATATTTTACAGAAAATACAAATATATTAAACACAAAAATATTAAATACATATTTTGAATTAAATATTTTACAAACAGATTTTGTATGTATAAATAAAAATGTAATTGTAAAAAAATATAAATTCAAAAACCAAAACAATATAGATTTAAATGTAAGCTTTATAATACATTCTGCTTTACTTACAAATGACAATAATCAAGTAAGTGGCTACTATGTTAATGACAGCCTAGTTCAATATATGCATGATTATACATTTTCTATTTGCTCAAATAATAAAGTCAAAGCTTCACAAATAAATAATAATGAAGCTAACATAGAAAACGGTGTAATTTGGGATAAAGATTATATAGGAATGTCAAATGATTCAAGTATTTGCTATGACTTAGGAACACTAAAACCAAATGAAGAAAAAGAATTATATATATATATAACAGTTTCTCAAGGTTCATCAATAAAAGAAATAGAAACAAAAATTGCAGAAGCAAAAAATATAGATGTAAAAAAGGAATTAGACAAAGCAAAGAAACATTGGGAAAAATATGTAAAAGAACATGATACAATAAAACTTCCAGAATCTAATACTAAATACATGAAAAAACTAGAAAAAATATATAAAAGAACAATATTACTTTATCCATTACTTACAAACGAACTAACAGGAGGAATATCAGCAGCAGTAGAGATAGATGAAAACCGTACAAAATGCGGAAGATACTCTTATTGTTGGCCAAGAGATGCAATATTTATAACAAATTCATTAGATATATTAGGAATGACAAAAGAAACAGAAAAATACTACAAAACATTTTGCAAAATGACACAAAGCAAAAATGGAATGTGGGAGCAAAGATTTTATACAGATGGAAGTTTAGCTCCTTGCTGGGGATATCAAATAGATGAAACAGCAAGCGTAGTATATGGAATTTATAATCATTATGAACATACAAAAAACACCAAATTCTTAAAAGATACGTTAAGAATGAGTGAAAGTGCTATAAAATTCTTAAAGAAATATGTACAAAATGTTTTAGATGAAAAAGAAGAAGAATATAAAAGCTATGATTTGTGGGAAGAAAACGAGGGAATACACACATATTCACTTGCAACAATCTTTTCAAGTTTTGATGCAATGATAAAAATATATGAAATAGTAAAACCAGAGTTCGAAAAAAATAGATTAAAAATAGAAAAAATTGAAAAGGAATTACAAATATTAAGAAAATATCTAGTAGAAATTAAAAACTACATATTAAAAAATTTATATGATAACAACAAAAAAACATTTATAAGAAATAAAGATCAAAAAATGGATATAAGTTTACTAGGATTAGTTACACCATTTAAAGTAATAGCACCAAAAGAAAAGAAAATGCTAAACACATTAGAAAGAATAGAACTAACATTAAGAACATATACAGGTGGCTATTTAAGATATGAAGGAGATAACTATGCGGGAGGAAATCCATGGGTAATAGCAAACTTATGGATGGCAGAATATTGCTTAGAAGCAGGAAATAAAAAGAAAGCAAGAGAATGTTTTGAGTTTGTTGTAAAAACAGCAACAGAACATGGATATTTGGCAGAACAAATAGACAATAGCACAATGCAAGCAAAATGGGTAATAGGATTAGGATGGTCACATGCGATGTTTATTGATGTATTGCAAAAACTATACAAATAAAAAAAATGAAAATCAGTATCTTGGCAAAATGCACAATCTATTAATTTTGATTTGTTTAGAAATGTGATTAATATTTTAATTAAAGGAGAATTGTATGGCAAAACCAAGTACAGTATTTGTTTGTAGCAATTGTGGAAATGAATCTTCTAAATGGTTTGGAAGATGTCCAGCATGCAATGAATGGAATACTTGTTATGAAGAAAAAATTAATTTAAAATCTAGTGGAAAATCAGCTAGCAAAAAAACAGCGACAACAGTAAAATTAGACGATGTAAAGAAACAAGATATCGTTAGAACAAAAACAGGATTTGATGAACTAGATAGAGTATTAGGAGGGGGACTTGTTAAAGGCTCCCTAACTTTACTTGGAGGAGAACCTGGTATTGGTAAGTCTACTTTAATTCTGCAAATATGCGATAAAATTAAAGGGGAAGGACAAGTTTTATATGTATCAGGAGAAGAGTCTGCTCAACAAATAAAAATAAGGGCAGATAGATTAGGAATAAAAAACAATGATATTGTATTTTTAGGAGAAACAGATATAGATGTAATAGAAGATGCAATATTAAAAACAAATCCAAAATTGGTTATAATAGATTCTATACAAACAATGTATTCAGATGAAATAACTTCAGGACCTGGTAGCGTTAGCCAAGTAAGAGAGATAACAGCAAGAATAATGAAAATGTGTAAACAGGAAGAAATTACAACAATAATAATTGGACATGTTACAAAAGATGGTAATATAGCTGGGCCAAGAGTTTTAGAGCATATGGTCGATACAGTTCTATACCTAGAAGGAGAAAGATATTTTGCTTATAGAATTTTAAGAGGAGTAAAAAACAGATTTGGTTCAACAAATGAAATTGGAATGTTTGAGATGAATGATATAGGTATGTGCGAAATTGACAATCCCTCATCTGTACTATTATCAGAGAAAAATGAAAATGTAGCAGGCTCAATTGTTGTAGCAAGCATAGAAGGTACAAGACCAATACTTGTAGAATTACAAGCATTAACGGCTACAAGTGTATTTGGAATGCCAAGGAGAACTGCGAATGGTATAGATTATAATAGATTAACATTATTAATTGCAGTATTAGAAAAAAGAACAGGACTGCCACTTGGAAATCAAGATGTATATTTAAATATAGTTGGAGGAATAAAAATAAATGAACCAGCTTTAGATTTAGGCATAATTCTTGCAGTAAGTTCTAGTTTCAAAAATATACCAATACCAAATGATGTAATTGCAATAGGAGAAGTTGGACTAACAGGAGAAGTAAGAAGCGTAAATCAAATAGAAAAAAGAATAAAAGAAGCAGAAAAACTAGGATTTAAAAAATGTATAATTCCAGAAAGCAATAAAAAACTATTGAAAGATACATACAAATTAGATATAATAGGTGTGCAAAATATTTCGGAAGCGATGAGATGCTTAGAATTAAAGAGGTGATAGTTTGGCAGAGAAAACAAAAAATGATGAAGAACTAATCAATATACTTAAGATTATAGCTCCAGGTACTTTATTTAGAGAAGGCCTAGACAACATATTAAAAGCAAAAACAGGTGCTTTAATTATAATAGGAGATACAAAAGAAGTCTTAGATTTAGTAGATGGAGGCTTTAGAATTGATGAGGAATATACTCCTGCTAGATTATATGAGCTTGCTAAAATGGATGGAGCAATAGTATTAAGCAAAGATTTGAAACGAATTCTTTTAGCAAATACACAAATAATACCATCACCAAAAATATTAACACAAGAAACAGGAACAAGACATAGAACTGCAGAACGTACAGCAAAGCAAACAGGAGAGCTTGTTGTGAGTATATCTCAAAGAAGAAATATAATAACAGTATTTAAAGGAGACTTTAGATATACAATAGAGGACAGTAGTAAAATAGTAACAAAAGCAAATCAAGCACTTCAAACTTTAGAAAACTATAAAAGAGTCTTTGATACAAAACTAAGAGTATTAAATGAATATGAATTTAATGATATTGTTACTCTTGACAATGTAATTACATGCATACAGAGAGCTGAAATGGTAAACAGAGTTGCAGAACAAGTAAAACGTTCAATATATGAATTAGGAGCAGATGGTGTTCTAGTAAAAATGCAATTAGAAGAATTAATAGAAGATTTACCACAAGAAGAATTATTAATTATAAAAGACTATATAGCACCAAGTAGAAGATTATTACCAGAAAAAATATTACAAAACATACGATTATGTTCACAAAATGAATTGATACAATCAGAAATTATTGCTAGATTTTTAGGTTATGAACAATTCGACAACTATGAAGAAGTTGCTGTATATCCAAGAGGATATAGAATTTTAAATAAAATACCAAGAATGCCTAATAGTATTGTTACAAATTTAGTAAAAACATTTAAGTCTTTCCAACATATTTTACTTGCAGATGTAGATAAGTTGGATGAAGTAGAAGGAATAGGAGAAGTTAGAGCACGAACGATTAAGCAATCATTAAGGAGAATGCAAGAACAATTTGTATTTGATAATTTAATGATTTAAAGAGGTGAAAAATTTGAAAAATAAAAACTCACAAAAAGGTATTACTATAATAGCATTAGTAATAACAGTTATTATGCTTTTAATATTAGCATCTGTGGCAACATATACAGGAATTGAATCTTATGATAAAGCTGAACAAATAAAATTTGTATCACAAATGAAATTAATTCAAACAAAAGTGGACGAAAAAGTTCAAGAAGATGGTTTTACTCTTGAAGGATATGGAACAATATTAACAGATGAACAAAAGCAAACAATAAATAATGCAGTAGCTAATGGAGAAATATTATCACCAACTGAAGATGACTATAGTAACTATGTAAGATACTTTTCAAAAGAGCAGTTAAGTACACAATTAAGTCTAGATAATATAGATGAGGGCATAATTATAAATTTCAAAACTAGAGAAGTTATAAGCACAGTAGGATTTGAATATGGAGGTACAATATATTATACTCAATACAAACTGCCAAAAGGGGAAAAGTTAACTCAATATGTAAAGCCTAATACAACACTATCTGTTGAGTATTCTAAAATTTTGCAAGATTTATCTTGGGTAATAAAAATAGAAGAAGTGAAAAGAATAGAAAAAGATAATACAGACGGGACAGAATTAAAAACAGAATTAAAATTAGATACATTGAAATATGAATTAGGCAAAAAAAACTCGAATGGAGCTGAGTATACTTATTTAAAACAAACGAATCCAAATGAAATTCTAATTTCAGAAGCCGGTGACTATAGTATAAAGGTAATAGACAATGCCGGAAATGAAACTGAAGAAAAATTTACCATTAAAATTGCAAACCCACCAATGATTAAAGACAATTGGGTCAAATTGAAAGAGAAAAAAACAATAAACGAAAAATATGAAACAATTTATGCATTTGAAGAAGAATCTGAAAAAGATATATGGTATGATTATTCAAATGATGCTCAATTTGCATATGCAAAGAATGAAAATAAGGATATTTTTGTTTGGATTCCACGATATGCAAAAAACAATTCAACAAATAAAATTAAGTTCATAAAAGGAAATTCGAATATATTTGAAGATAATACAAAAATGGACAATAATTGGACTGTGCCTGAAGAGTTTTCACCCAATGGAATTAAGCTTACTGGATTCTGGCTAAAAGTAACGGCTCCAAATCCGGAAGGAAAAGGCATAGATACATTTTTAACAAATATAAATAAAAATGATATAATATATGTTTATGAGCAATAAGGAGGAAATATAGATGAAAAACAAGTTAACTTATAGTATAGCAGCATTAATTATAGTAATTATATTAGGAGGCTTTTTAGCATATGGATATTACCAAAAGGCAACATATAAATTACAAAGACCAATAGTTTCTATGGAAGTAGAAGGATATGGAACAATAAAAATGGAATTATATCCAGATATGGCACCAAATACAGTAAAAAACTTTATTAAATTAATAAATGAAGGATATTATAATGGGCTAACATTCCACAGAATACAAGAAAGCTTAATACAAGGTGGAGATAAACAGGGAGATGGCACAGGTACTACAGAATACAGTATAAATGGAGAATTTTCTAAAAATGGATATAAAGAAAATACATTAAGCTTTGAGAGAGGAACAGTAGGATTAGCAAGACAAGATTATTCATATTATGCATCTATGGATTCTAGCTTAACAGCAAAAGGATATAATTCAGGATATGCACAATTCTTCATAATGGCACAAGACCAAAAAGAATATGATGGATATTATACAGCATTTGGTAAAGTTATAGAAGGAATGGATGTTGTTGACAAACTAACAAAAATAGAAACACAAACAAAAACTGATGAACAAACAGGAGAAACATCAACAACTACTACACCAGTAAATGCACCTGTAATAAAAAATATGACAGTAGAAACATTTGGAGTAAATTATGGAGAACCAGAAACACATAAATCTTTTGATATAAATTCTTGGTTTATGAGTTTATATGGATTATCACAACAATAAATTGGAATTTGTTTAGTTCCGGATGAATTCAGGACAGTCCCCAAAATCCC
>ENA-ORRH01001245-ORRH01001245.1-human-gut-metagenome-genome-assembly--contig:-NODE-1245-length-12167-cov-3.51131_pt1 | contig 12167 bp, 10 predicted proteins | sample MGYA00242173_ERZ509130 | MGnify/ENA primary metagenome ERZ509130 (study PRJEB26280, sample SAMEA2338633) | human gut metagenome | biome: human gut; feature: human-associated habitat; material: faeces... | reverse complement strand
GCCTGCGCCTGCGGCGACGGAGGCCGCTGCGCAGACGGCCCAGCGGACCGGATTCCTGAGGCCGAGCTGGGCGGCGCCCGCGAGCGCCGCGGCAATGAGAGTCATCGGCGCGAAGAAGTTGTTGAAGTACGGCGCGCCGACCGTCAGCGTGCGGCCCGCGAAGACCTCGTATCCGAGCGGATAGAGCGTGCCGAAGAGCACCGCGAAGGCGGCGGCCATCCACAGGAACACGGCGCCCGTCATCAGGGCGTCCGAGCCGTTCATCGGCGCCTCCTCGGTCCTGCAGACAGGCTCGATGCGCGCGCAGTAGAGGAAGGCGGCGGGCACGAGCAGCACAATGGCGAGCACCTGAAGCGCGATCCCGCGGCCCGGATCCGTCGCGAACGCATGCACGGACTGCATGGCGCCCGAGCGCACGAGGAAGGTGCCGAGCAGGCAGAGCGCGAAGCCCACGAGCGTGAGGAAGACGGTGAGGCGCCTGAGTTGCCCTCGCCTTCTCGTCTGGATGAGCGCGTGCATGAGCGCGGTGGTCGTCAGCCACGGAATGAAGGACGCGTTCTCAACGGGATCCCAGAACCACCAGCCGCCCCAGCCGAGCTCGTTGTAGGCCCACCAAGATCCGAGCATGTTGCCCGCCGTCAGGAAGCCCCAAGTGACGATCGAAAGACGCGTCGTGAAGTCGATGGCCGTCTTCGACCAGCGGCCCGAAAGCAGCAGCGCGCACATGGCCGCGAACATCAGCGCCAGGCCCGCATAGCCCATGAAGAGCACGGGCGGATGCAGGATCATGCCGATGTCCTGCAGGATGGGATTGAGGTCACGACCGTCGGGCGGCACCATCGGCAGGTTGCGCAGGAACGGATTCGACGTGAAGAGCAGGAACGCGCAGAAGCCCGCGAGCACTGCAAGCATCAGCCCCTGAAGCCGCGCCGTGAAGAGCCTGTCGGCGCACCGGACGAAGCCCGCCCCGGCCGTGCCGACCGCCATGAGCCAGATCCAGAGGAGCATCGAGCCTTCGTGCGAGCCCCAGAGGGCCGCGGCCTTGTAGGCGGGCGCGAGCTTGGTGTTCGAGTGATTTGCGACGTAGGCGACGGAGAAATCGTCGGTCAGGAAGGCCCAGACGAGCGCGGCCGTCGAAAGCGTGAGCATGAGCGCCGTCAGAAGAGACGCAGGGCGGCTGAAGCCCGCATAGAAGTCGTCGCCCCTTCGAATGCCGTAGAAGACCACGGCGGGTGCAAGGAGCGCCGTCATGGCGGCGATGATGAGCAGGAAGTGGCCGAGTTCGGGGATCACTTTGGATGTCCTGATGGTTGGTCTGGTCGGATGTATGCAGACTGGAATTTAACGCGCAAACCTGCACTGAGGCTTAAGACGGCTTCCGGTCCGAGGGCCTGCGAAACGCCCGTCGTGCCTGCCGTACAAACTGCAGCGGCACGACCGGCGATTCCTGTTCGTGACCCGGACGACCTTCTGCGGAGCTTATAGCCTGCGGACGGCGAGCGTCCTTGCGCAGATCGCGAAGAGCACCGCAATCCATGCGGCGAGAATGCCCGAGAGGACCGCAGCGGACGGCACCTCGAAGGAGAGGACACCGATCACGGACTGGTTGAGAAGCCTGAAGACGCTCGCGGGATTGGCGAGCATGAGGGCCGTCAATGTTCCGCGGCCGAGCACGTCCGCACCCGCAACCGTCACGACGAGAAGACCGAGGTCGTAGAGAAGCACGGCGACGAACCAGACGACGAGCAGAAGCGCGAGGGCCTGCGCCTTGTGACGAACCGAAAGGCTCACCCAGTAGGCGGCGAGCATGAAGAGGAGTCCGAGCGCCCACCCGCTCAGGACGAGCACGCAGAGAGACGAAAGCAACTCACCCATGCCGTAGGGCACCGGCAGGAAGGCCTGGATGAGCGGCAGGACCGCAAAGCCCAGCACGAGAACGAGAAGGAGCGCCGCACCCTGCCCGAGCGCCTTGCCTGCGAGCCATTGAAGGCGCGAGAGCGGATAGGTGAGCATCAGAAGAAGCGTGCCCGACTCCGCCTCGCCCACGAAGGCGTCGTAGGAGAGGAGCAGCGCGAGAAGCGGCAGCAGGAAGACCGTGAGGCTCAGGAGCGAGTTCATCACGGAAGGCAGCGGCTGGGACCCGCCGATGGCGGCCGTGCCGAAGAAGACGGCCAGACCCAGAATCGCGAAGAGCGCGCTTCCGAAGACGAGCCAGCGGCTTCTCAAGCAGTCGCGGAACTCCTTGCCCGCCACGATGGAGACGGTGGCGAGGGCGCCGATGCGGGAGCCGGTGCCGATGGCGGATGAAGTGCTAGAAGTCATTACAGTTCCTCCACGGGCACGTCCAGAACGAAGTGCGCGAAGATCATGCCCAGATCCGCCTTGCGAAGCTGGAAGTCGTAGACGCCGTGCGCCTCGGTGAGGCGCCTGACGACGCGGGCGACGTCGCCCTCGGGAACGGCGAGACGCGTGCCGCGCACGTAGGGCGCGAGCTCGGGGTCGGCAAGTGCGTCGCCGCTGCCGACGTTCGTGATGAGCGCGGGCAGCGCGGCCTTGGCGCGCAGGTCCTCAAGCGTGCCGCTGCCGCGGCACTCGCCTGTGGCCAGAAGCAGCACCTGGTCGAGATAGGGTTCGACGAGCGCAAGCTCGTGCGTGCAGACGACGACGGCGCAGCCCGCGTCGCGAAGCGCGGAGAGCTCGCGGTACATGAGGGACGAGGCGGCGGGGTCGAGGCCCACGGTCGGCTCGTCGAGCATCAGAAGGCGCGGGCGGGTGAGAAGCGCCTGTGCAAGGCCGAGGCGCTGGCGCTGGCCCTTCGAGCACTGGCCGAGGCGCTGGCGCAGCACGACACCGAGCCCGAGCTCCTCGACGAGCTCGTCGATGCGCGGGCGCGCGACGCCCTTGAGGCCCGCGAAGTAGCGGAGATGCTCCTCGACGGTCATGGCGTCGTAGAAGCTCACGTTCTCGGGCAGGTAGCCCACGTCAAGGGGCGAGGCGCCCGGCGCACCGCCGAGCACCTCGAGCCTGCCCGAAGCGGGCTTGAGAAGGCCGAGGATCAGCTTGATGAGGGTCGACTTGCCTGCGCCGTTGTGACCGATGAGGCCGAGAAGCCTTCCCGGAGCGAGCTCGAAGCCGATCCTGTTGAGGACGGTCCTGTCGCCGCGGCGGAAGACGAGGTCGTCGCATGTGATGGCGTTCATTTGGCAGGCTCCTTGTTCTTCGCGTTGTCTGTCTTGATTTCGTGCACGTCGGGGCCGACGGGCGGGCGCACGAGCGGGTGGGAGTCGGTAACGCCCTTGCCGCGGTCGATTTCAAACTGGCTGGCGAGCCACCTGAGGAGCGCCGTCACGGGGCTGTCCATCAGGAAGCGGGCCTCGGGATAGATCCAGAAGATGCGGTCGAGGCTGTCGTTGGGCTGATAGGCGCGGTCGGAGATGCCGTCATGGTCGACGTCCCAACCGAGGTTCGTGCTCCAGTAGTTGCCGCGACCCTCGAAGCTCCACTCGAGCGGCGTCTCGCCCACGTAGCGGACCTGGATCTGATTGTCGACGAAGGCGTTGTCCCAGAGGACGTTGCCCTCGCCGCCCAGGGCGACGCCGATGCCGATGTCGCTTTCGGCGATCCAGTTGCGGGTTACGCGGCTCTTGCCGGGACCGTAGATGAAGATGCCCTTCCCTTCATTGTCGAGCGCCGCGCGTCCCTTGGAATTGTGCACGCCCTCGACGGTGTTCTCCTCGACGAGGCAGCCGTCGGCCACGTTGAGGAGGATGCCGAACTCGATGTTGCGCGAGCTGTAGCTCTTCGTGAGCGTCACGCGGTCGCTGCTCATGAGGGCGTAGCCGCCTCGCACGCCCACGGCGCGGTTGCCCGTGGCGGTGCAGTCGCGCGTGTACATGTAGTGGATGCCGTACTGGGCGCCCGTGAAGTAGTTGAAGTCGGACTTCGCGGCGTCGACGTTTTCGAGGTAGTAGCCGTCGCGCACGTTGCGAAGCGAATTGTGGTTGAGGCGCGCGTTCTTCACGTAGGAGAGGAAGATGCCGTCGCCGCGGTCGAGTACGTGGCGGGCCGCGTCGCCTTCAATCGTGCAGCCCTCGACCACGAGGGCGTTCATGCGGTCGGCCCTGACGCCGAAGCCCGGGCCCTGAAGCGTGAGGTTGACGAGCTCGGTGCCGTCGGCGCCGTCGCCCACCATCACGCCCGCGTCGCGCGCATAAAGGTCGCCCCCGTAGTTGCGCACGGTGAGGTTCTCGATCCTGACCTTCGGGACGCGGACGATGAAGCCCGAGCCCCGACCGCCCGCGTCGATGACGGCGCCCTGCTCGCCCCGCACGGTGACGCGCGAGAAGATTTCGAGCGGAGCCTCGAGTTCGTAGACGCCCTTCTTGATCACGATCTCGTCGCCGTCCTCGGCCTCGATGACGGCGTTGTCAAGCTCGGCGAAGTCGGAGACCTCGAAGGTGCGCGCCTGCGCCCCGAGGGCGAGGCCCGAGAGGGCCGTGCAAAGGAGAAGCCGCGCAAATGCGTTCATGCCGGGCTTCCTCAGTCAAGGCGCTTGAGGGTGATTTCCTCGTACTTGTAGACCTGGCCGCCCCACTTTGCGATGAAGGCGTCGGCCCTGGACTTTTCGGTGAAGGCGACGGGTTCGTCACCCATCACGCCCTCGCGGCCGTGGCCGTAGACGTACATGGCGGAAGCCGCGGGCACGAGCGCGTCGTCGGCGGGCGTCTCCCAGGAGGTCTTGCCGAGGTCGTGGATGAAGAAGGCGAGAAGCCTGCGTTGGTTCTCGGGCTGGAGCGCGTAGGTGAAGGCGTCGCGACCGCTGCAGAACATGAGCGGTGTGTCTTCTGCGCCCTTGATGATGATCTGGGCCTTGGGGCCCTCGTAGTGTGCAAGGACCATGCCGCAGAGATGGCAGCGGTCGTGCTTGGTGAAGGGGACGGGCGAGTAGGTCTTCTTCGAGGCCTCATCGCCGCATCCTGCAAGCAGGACGGCCGCGAGAGCCGCAGCGCAGGCGGCCGCGGCGGTCTTCAACATCTTCTTCTGCATCGTCATTGCACGCTCCTCATATGGTTGGCGGAAAGCTTCGGGGAAAAATCCAATCGTACGACGTTCTCGAACGATGCGTTCGAAAATGCGGACGGGTCTCCTGATAAAAAAACGGCCCGTTGACGGGCTCGGGGGAATTCTCGTTTTTTTCTCAGCCATCTGCCCCGCCGTTGCCAGCGGGGCGGATGGTTGATTGGTCGCGTGCTTTCACACGCTTCGGTTCAGATGACCGCGAGGGACATTAGAGACCGAAGATCTGACCGGCGTACAGGATGAAGTGACGCAGGCAGAGCATGCCGACGACGCTGCAGAGACCGGCGAGGTAGAAGCTCGCGGTGCTCTTGACGAAGTTCAGCAGCACGGGCAGCACGAAGCCGACGCCGACGACACCGACCCAGAACACGGTGGACCAGGTACCCGAGACAAAGGCCTCGACGGCAGCCTGAGCAGCGGCGTTGCCGGAGATCAGGGAGACCGCGATCATGAAGATGCAGAGCGCTTCGGCGGCCATGATCGGCCATTCGGCGCCGTGCAGGAGCTTCATGTCGGCACTGTGTTCTTCTTCGCCGAAGCAGCCGACGGCGACGAGCTTGGCAGCAGCGGCACCGGCGGACAGACCCGAGGCGATGAATAGCGCCGGGAGCACAGCCGTGTTGATGAGCGGGAAGCGGATCAGGGCGGAGATCAGGAAGCCGGTGTACGCGCAGATCGTGATTGCGAGAATCAGGACGATCCACTGAAGCGCACCGCGGATGCCGTCAAAGGCGCCGATGATGCCGTCGAGCCAGGCCAGCGCGCCGCAGCCCTTCACTTCCTTGCGGAAGGCGACGAGCATGAGCACGAAGACGAGCGGGATATAGAACAGAAGCGCTATAACACCGAGGCTCATCACGGAGGTCAGGTTGTAGTAGATGAGAATGCGCCAGAATACCAGCGGATTCGTCAAGTCGGCCACGAGGCAGATCATGCCGAGCACGATGGTGACAAAGCCGACGAGCGTCGCGGCCTTGAGAACCGGCGTGTTCTCCGCAACCTGGTTGCGGTAGCGGTTAAGCATGAGCGCCACAGCCACGGCGCCGCCCGAGATGCCTGCGAGGAACAGGTACACGGCGATCGGCCACGGCCAGGCGATCCCTTGGCTCAGACCAAGTGTAAAGTTCATGGCGATGTCCATCTTTACACTCCTTGCTTAACAATGGGGATGTAACGCAGGCTGGGCTCCGTGCCGAGTTCCGGGCGGATGCGCACGGAATCCTTGACGGCGAGCAGCTTGTTGATGTACGAGTTCGGATCGTTGAGGTCACCGAACACGAGGGCGTCGTACTTGCAGGCTTCCACGCATGCAGGCTGCTGACCCTTTTCGAGTCGCGTGTGCAGGCAGAAGTCGCAGTTGTCGGCGACCTTCGTCTCCTCATTGATGAAACGCGCGTTGTACGGGCAGGCGACGATGCAGTACTTGCAGCCGACGCACTTGTCGGCGTACATCGTCACGATGCCGGTCTTCGGGTCGCGATGGGCGGCGCCCGTCGGGCAGACCGTGACGCACGGGGCGTCAGAGCACTGCTGGCAGGACACGCGCACGTAGCGGCGGTCGGCGGCATAGCCGCGCTTGCCTTCGATTTTGTCGTCCTGCAACTCGAGCAACAGACGAGTCACTCCCTTGGGAAGCTTGTTCGTTTCGTTGCAGGCGATTCTGCAGTCGCGGCAGCCAACGCACTTGTTCTGGTCGAAGACCATACCATAGTGAGGCGTACCGGGCTGACGGACCTGGCTGGAGCCGCATCCGCCGAGGGACACGAGGACCAGGGAGCCAGCACCGGCGCCAGCGAGAAATTTTCTCCTGTCGATCTTTTCGCTCACGATGTTCTCCAATGACAGACCTCCCGGGGTTAGGAGAATCTGTCGGTTAAATTGCTTACCGAGTCATCCTGGCTTCGGCTTTGGCAATCGCAGTCTTGAGGGCGCGCTCCTTGTCGGGAGCCGCTCCCGCATCCAGAAGCATCCGCCAATGGCCAACCGCTTCGGCGTATCTGCCGTTGAGGAAGGCGTCCTGACCGAGGAGCATCCTGGTGCGGACCTCAAGGGGGTTCATGTCGAACACCCGCCCGACGGCGGCCTGCGTCTCGGGGGCGAACTGCCTGCCGTCGCGATAGTACTGGGCGAAGACCTTGATGCCCAGCAGCTCGGGAGTTTCTCCCGCGATGCTGATGCTGCGGTCAATCGCCGAGACTGCATCCTCGTACCGGCCCACTTCGAGCGAGACCAGTGCGAGCTGCTGCTGAGCGTATGCGCTGTCGGGGGTCATTTGGACCAGACGGCGCGCATCCGTCAGCTTCGCGGCGAGCAGATAGTCGACGTCGTGGTCGACCTCTGCCTTGTCCCAGTCGCTCCAGCGTCCAAGCGTTGCATAGACGCCGAGGCTTGAGACGAGCAGCACGCCTGCGAAACCGGCGAGGAACACGCTCTTGCCTGCGGCGGCCGGACCACGGGTCCGCATCCGGTAGCCTGCAAGAACCGCACCTGCGAGGAGGGCGGCGCCTGCGAAGAGGGCTGCGAGCATGTTCATCACGCGTTCTCCATGCGATTGCGAAGAATCATCCTCACTTGTGGGGATTCATCTTCTCCATCATTTCCTTGGACATGCCGCCGGACATGCCGGGCATGCCGAAGCTCTGCTGATGAGCACCAACCTTTTCGACCTTGACGAGCTGGAGGTCGAAGACGAGGGCGGATTCGGGAGGAATCTGACCTGCGCCGTCATGACCGTAGGCAAGCTCGGCCGGAACCGTGAAGCGGTAGCGGGAGCCCGGGGTCATGAGGGCGACGCCTTCGGCGAGGCCCGGAATCACGGACATCATCACAAAGCGGGCCGGTTCCTTCGTCTGCCAGGTGTTTTCAAACTCCTTGCCGTCGATGAAGGATCCGACGTAATTGACGGTAACCACATCCTCCACGCGGGGCTTGTCGCCCTTGCCTTCGGTCAGGACTTCGTACTGCAGGCCGGACTTGGTCGTGACAACGCCCTTCTTCTTGGCGTTTTCAGCGAGGTAAGCCTTGGACTTCTCGGAATTGGCCTTGGCGACCTTTTCCAGGTGAGCCTCTTCGAGCTTGTTGAGCTGTTCGGCGCGCACGTTGAGGATCTTCAGCATGTCGTCGTCGGAAAGCTCGGTCTTGCCCTTGAGAGCATCGTTGAAGCCCTGGACGACCGCAGCCATGTCGACTTCGGCGCCCAGTTCGGTCTGGCGATAGACCTGCCCGGCAATGACGTTGCCGAGCGTAGCACCCATACTGTAAGACTCCTTCTGGATCTGCGTCTGCGGAGCCTGTGCAAATGCCACGGAGCTCACGGTCAGCGCAAGCGAGGCAGAGAGAATGACTTTTTTCAGGGTAAACATAATTTTCTCAATTGAATGTCTGTGTGAATTACCGTCCCGCCCTGAGGCGAGGCACGCATCTTACGGAAGCTCGATCGGCCGGTTTGAACGACGCCAGCCGACGATGCCCTCGGGCATCTGACGAACATCCGTATAACCAAGCTTCATGACTTCGCGCGCTGCCATCTCGCTGCTCGTGCAGAGCGGGTTGACGCAATAGAACACGAGCGTGGTGCTCTTGTCCTCGGGGAGCAGCTTCTTCCAATCCTTCACGTTGAAGAAGATCGCGCCGGGGATGTAACCCTGGGCCCAGATCTCCAACTCGTTGGCATCGTAGAACTGCACGCCTTCCTCGAAAAGCATTTCAGCTTCCCGAAGCGAAATCTGATTGAGAACTTCGTCATAGACGGGGGCCGGCTCGATCGGACCGTCGGCACCGGCCATGGCGGCCGATGCGCTGATGGCCATGATCAAACCCATGACCGACCGTTTCAGATGCGCTTTCATAATTCCTTCTTGGTCTTTCCCCCGGACCTCATGAGAGGCCCGGGGATTTAAGGCTGGAAGCAAACGTGACTTCCAAACTTACTTGGCGGCAGCCTGGTCGATGATCGACTGGGCCTTGTCAAGGTAAGCCTGAGCGGTTTCAGCACGCTGCTTCAGGTACTTCGGAGCGTGGACACCCCAGGAGCCGTCCTTCTCGATTTCCTTCGTGATGTCCTTCGACTTGTCGAGGAGCATCAGGACTTCGGTCTTGGCGGTGGCGTCGAGCTTCGTGACTTCAAGAAGCTTCACGATGCGTTCCTGAGCGCCGACGGCAGCCTTGTAGCCGTCCTTGACCGGGGTCTGCCATTCCATGACGTCGTCATAGGCCTGCTTCTGATCGGAGTACTGGAGACCCTTTTCAAGTTCAGACATGAAGACGGAGTGGCAGCCCTTGTTTTCCGTAACGGCAACTTCAGCGTTGGCCGTACGGGCGCAGGACCACATAAGGTCGAGGTAGCCGTGGCCTTCCTCGTCCTTGGCAATGCGCCAGCCCTTGGAGTTGGAGGCGCGGGACTGACCTTCGGCCGGGTTCATCATCTTGGCGGTCGGGTCGACCTTGATGTTGAACACGTGCGAACGGCGGACGGCGTCGAAGCCGGCCATGTCCGGACGCTGGATGGCCGTGAAGTTTTCACAGGACATCGTGAACGGCATATGGCAGTCGATGCAGTCCATCTTCTTGTGGGTGTCGGTCTGGGCGACGACATCAGCCTGTTCCTTATGGCAGTCCTGGCAGGTCTGCTTGATGGCCGGCTTGGTGTAGTAGTCCTTCCAGTCGTTGCTGGTGACTTCATGCGGGTCGTGGCAGGTAACGCAGCGCATGCCCTTTTCATAATGCTTGGACATCATGAGCTGGGAGCCTTCCGTACCGCAGGACGGGCAGGAGGACTTCGTCTTGACGTTGAAGCCGTTTTCGATCTTGCCCTGACCGGCTTCCGTGTTCACGTCTTCCGGGATGAAGTTGGAGCGCTGGTGGCAACGTTCGCAGTTCGTCTGGAAGCCGTTGGACTCGGCACCAACAAGGTGGCCGCCGGCGCCGTGGCATTCTTCACAAGCAATACCCTTGGAGATGGTGTGCTTCTGGAGTTCCTTCGGGTTGCCGAGAGCGGCGAAGAATTCCTTCTTGTCCTTAAAGTCGAACTTGAAGGCGTGGCAGACTTCGCAGTAGGAGGAAGCCGGCTGGAAGAGGAATTCCTTTTCGTACTTGGAACCGTAGGAGGTCATGCCCCACTGGTGGGAGCCGGACGCACCGAAGTCTTCCATCTTGGTCGGGAAGTCGGGGATCACCTTGGCGATTTCAGCGCAGCGTTCCGGGGAGAGCCAGGAAGCCCAGCCGCGGGAGAACTGGTTGCCGCCGGCGACGAGCGTACCCGTACCGTCGCGGAGGAGACCGTCACGGATGTGGTAGGAACCGCGGACGAGCCAGCCGTCGACGTAGCCGTACTTCGTGCGCGGCGTACCGATCGTGGCGTAGATGACATCCGGCGTGATGCCGTCGGGAAGGATCGAAGCGTCGGAGCCGTACAGCTTCTTCTTCAGGTCGTTGTCGACTTCCGGATGTTCGCCCGGGAAGCGGACCGTCTGAGCATGACGGGAGCGCTTCCACTTCTGGTACTGGACCGCGTGGCATTCGCCGCAACGTTCCGGACCCACGAACTTGTTCGGGTAGTCGAGAATGGACTTGGCAGCGAGACGGTACTGGGAAGCGGACGGCTTGGCGCCGGCGGCCTTCGTGTACTTCTGGGCATTGCCTTCACCGAGGAATTCGGAACCGCGCGTGGACACCTTGTAGACGCCCTTGATGCGGCCTTCGGCTGCGTACTTGAAAACGGGGTGGTTTTCGAAGAGGAAGTCGAAGAGTTCCTTTTCCTGGACGATGTAGTCCTGCAGCGTCTTGACGCCCTTCGTGGCTTCGTCGCCGTCCGGGTTCGCGTAAATCGGCTGCGTGAGCGCGTTCACATTCTTGTTACCGACACCCGGGGCGTCCGCAGCAACAGCCTGAGCGGCCAGAGCCATGGCGACCGAGCAAAACAGGACGGAAGCCGCTGCTTTTCTGGTAGTGGATTGCATAGTTTTATCTCCTAATGTCTGTCTTCTCCGTTCCCCAGATCGGAAAAGGCATCATCGCGTGAAGAAGAGGCCGTCGTCTTCAGCGCGACGAGCAACATCGATTTTTGGTTGTCTTCCCTTTCCGATCTGAGAATCGGGCGGGGATTGTTATCCCTTCCCCGGGAAACGAGGAGAGGCAATGGGGTCAATGCGGTCCCGAAGAACCGCAACGGTATGATGCATCAGTCGATTTGCTTAGGTAATTCTGAAAATGCCCTGTTTCGCATCTCAGTTGACCTAGATCAATCAGGGGCAAGCAAACCCTGACACGGCCACCATAACACCACAAAAACAACTGTCCCACAGGCATTTTGAAAAATCAATGGTACTGGGAAATCCTTTTCCCGTCCTTTTTCACCCCTCTCTGAGGAACTACCTCTTTAGGAGTATTCGACGCCAAATCCCTAAGGTTTGGCGAGGTTCCGTTTCACTTATCGGAACGCATGGTTTCGCAAAACGGCGTCTCTACTCGCTAGCCCCTAGTTTTCACTTAGCCATTTACATTTGCTTAAACCCATCGTTCGATCTTTCCGAACATAGCGAAAGGGGGATATGTCGACCTGCAAAAACCGCCGTTTCGATTGCAATCCTCTATGACTAAGATCTCTCGATTTATTTTTACAATCGCACAAACGGCTTATCTTAAGGTCCGAACGTCGTGTTCGGATTCATTGAAACAGCGCCCGCGCACCTTCTCTTCGCCTGAAAGAGTGCCGTTTTTTCGATTCGGCACGAATTTTCCCGCACTCGGGCGAAGGCTCGAGCCGCTTTGCCGGGGCGCGAATCTTAAGGTTGTAAAACGCTCCCTGAAGCCCTCCTGAACAGTTGTTCATGGTGATGCATGAAGGCGGCATGCATTCATCAGCATGGCCCTCGATCCGGTCCGACGAAGGCGGGCATCCCGGTTTCGTTCAGTTTTGCAGAACCGCCGGACACATGCGGAAATGGTTTTTCACGGGCACAAAAAAAGGTTCATCTCGGAAGTCCGTGGAACGCGGCCTTGACTTTTAAGAAAAAGTCTGGTCGGCTCCCTCCAAGAAAAAAAAGTAGCGCTCACTCCAAATTTCAGGCAGATTCAAGTTACTAGAGAAG
>ENA-ORRH01001238-ORRH01001238.1-human-gut-metagenome-genome-assembly--contig:-NODE-1238-length-12235-cov-21.1922_pt1 | contig 12235 bp, 11 predicted proteins | sample MGYA00242173_ERZ509130 | MGnify/ENA primary metagenome ERZ509130 (study PRJEB26280, sample SAMEA2338633) | human gut metagenome | biome: human gut; feature: human-associated habitat; material: faeces... | reverse complement strand
CCTTCCGCGTGAAGAACACTGGTGAAATGAGCAAGGAGAAAATGCTCGAGACGGGCTATGAGAATCCCCGTCACGATCGCTACTTCTGCTATTTCTTCGATGAAGAAATCACGCTTGGCAAGTTCGACATTGAGAGTATTATCGAAACAGAGAGTAAAAAGCCCGGATATGTGGAGGGTATGCCCATCTACTTGACGGGAGAAGAATTGATTAAGTTTAGGAAATAAAAATCACAGACTATGAGACATTTAGTTTTTATCCTAGGTTTCTTTATGTGTTTTCCTATTTTTGTGAATGCACAAGAAAATGTATCAACAGACAATGATACAACCTCTTTAAGCCTTGAAGTACAAGAAAAATTGATAGAGATCAATCGACAGCAACAAGTAAAATCTATTGCTAATGTTGAGTTTGGTTCTTCTCGTGAAAAATGTGAGAAAATACTGCGAAAGAAATTTGGAACACCTTCAATTTATTCATCTGCAGATAGACTCCTTTTTACGAATATCAAATACGCAGGATTGGATTTTGATTCTCTATTTTTCCTATTTCAATCTGATGGAGATAACACATACCTTAATAGTTGTATCTTCATTATAAATGTGAATGATTATGAGTCAGCATTAAACAAAGAAAAAGATTTGGCTTATATGCTATCCAAGAAATATTCAACTGTCTTAAATGATGTTGATAATAACGGGAACCCATGTCATATTTGTGGCACTTCTCCATTATGGGATGGTACTTTTAATGGGTTATTTACTTCGGGTAGTGCAATTCATACCAACATATTGAAATATGATGAAAAGGTTGCAAAGGACGCAGGTGTAGGCTCATATGCGGTACGTTTGATATATGGTCCCTTTGATTATGTGAAAGAAGAATTCTAAGTTAAGGGTAATTTTACGTTAATACAATAGATATAATTATGAAAGATGTTAGAATTATTGCAGTATACAAAGCTCAAAACGATGAGTTGATTAAAAAATATGAATTGACTAATAAACATTCTTGTCCTATAGAAGAAGGGCAAGTGTGGATTAGTACGAATGCTGAGAGACCTCAAGGAATATGTTCTGAGATTTGGAAGCATATAAAAAAGATTGTTACATCTTTGGCTCTAGATGAAAAAATCGATATCGAAGGTCAAATGAAAAATAGCAATAGTGCGTTAGTTAGTTGCAACAATGGATTTAGGCCAGTTACTTTCTATATTGAAACAGTAGAACTAGAAAACATTTATCCAACAGAAGAGGACTATATGAATGCTATTGGAAATTCTATATCAACATTATCATCATTAAAAAGACTTAGACCATACATTAATATTGATGGAAGTATAGAATTTTGGAAAGATGACAATTTCATTGTTTTTAAAATGATTGACAGTATAGTGGAAGACTATATTGTATCATTCAAATGTGTACTAAATCAAAATGCATCAAACTATCTTGATATAGAAAATAATGTCAATTCTCGTGTTTATAGCCAAGAGTTGTATATTGAGAGAATGAATAAAAGATTTGACATTATGGTTATACGCGGATATGAAAAGCCTAACAATTCATCGACGGAAATAATAAATAAGCTCAATGAAGAGGAAGAGTTTTATTTGTCAGATGATGGAAAGACTATATTGGGTTGGAAAAGAGCATCAGGTTTTTTCGGTAAAAGCCTTAAACATAGTATATCCATTCCTGATTATGTAGAAAAAATAGCAGATTTTGCTTTTGCAGGATGTGATAATTTAGGGTATGTTTTTATACCCAAATCAGTAAAGTATATAGGCAATTTTGCTTTTGCAGGATGTGGAACAATAGATTTTGCTTTTGAATCAGACTCTCTTGATTTTCTAGGAGAATCTGCATTTTATGATTGTAGAATTAAAGGTCCTGACAGATACGTTCAATCATTTTATATGCCAAATTCAATTGTAAAATGCCATAAAAAAGCATTCAATAATGCAATAATACGTGGAAGTTATGGAAAAAATAAATACGTGCAATTATATAAGGGAAATAATGAAAATCTAATGAAATTGGCAGACTATGAGTTTATGTCCAAAGAAAATGAAATATTGAAGCTAAGAAATGAATGCAATAATGATGCCGCAATAAATATTGAAGGCATACTATATGATAGTAGTCGAAGATACATTATTAGATGTGAAAATAAAAATATTAAAACATTGCACATTCCACAAGGTGTAAAAGGTATATTTTACGAAGCTTTCTGTGGTTGTGGTGACTTGGAAAATGTAATTTTTAATGATGATATTGAGTTTATAGCTGAAAATGCCTTTAGGGGAACTAATATAGAAAATTTGATTTTACCTAAATCAGTAAATTACATAGGACAATGCGCTTTCTATAGATGTAAAAATCTTAAGACCATTAAGATGAGCTGTAATCTTAAAGAAATCATAGGAGGAACTTTTGAAGAATGCTCATCACTTGTTCACATTGAATTGTCTCCTAATATTGAGAGTATTGGAAATATGTCTTTTGCACGTTGCGGCTCTTTAAAAGAAATAACCTTACCTAAAAATCTTATAGAAATAGGTTCTTTAGCTTTTTATATGTGCGCACTATCCAAAATTGAATTACCATCGAAAGTTTCAGTTTTGGGTACATCGCCATTCAGTGGATGTTCTAATATTAAGGTTACATCAAAAAATGGATTAGTTGAAAGCTGCGGACCTTTTATATTAAGCTATTGGAAACAAAGACTTATAGGCTACTCTGGTGATGAACAGAATATTGTGATACCAACAACAGTAAAAGTATTGTTGGAAGGATGCCTTGCTCATAGGAAACGAACTTCCGATATACGTTTGCCAAATACGATTACACATATATCAAAGAGAGCTTTTTTATATTGTACAGGTAGAAGCATAAATATTCCCAGTTCAGTGCGTTATCTTGGTAGATCCATTTATTGTATTGATAAAATATATACGACACGTGAACAATATTTAGAATTTTCAAATAAAGAGCCTCGGTTATACAAGCCCATTTTAGAAGTGTCAGATATAAGGAAAATAGATGATTCTACTTATGAAATAACAAAGTAACTAAGAAGTCTTTACATAAACACCTCCATACCATTTATTTCAAACACGCACACATCTCTCAGCTGCCGGATTTCGTTGCTATCCAGCAGTTTCATTCTTCGCGTGCCTTTGTAGAAGTCATAGCGAAGCGAGATACAGCGGTGCCAGCATTGGATTTCACCCGAGCGCGTCCATAGTTTGAGGTCTACGGATTCAGGAGATTGGAGCATACGTTTGAGCGTGGTGATGTGGATAGCGTGGGGCATTAGTCAAAAGTGTTGTTGTAAACTTGGTTGAAGATATTATGTAAGCGAGGAACGGTAAAAGGCACCTGCTTGCGAAGCGGTTTCCACTTGAACTTCACATGGTTGTTCGCATTGGTGGCATCAGAAAGTTCACTTTCGATGTCAGTGATAAGAACGGAACTGCCCACAGGGAGTTCGGGAGAGATCAAGTAGAGTTTGTGAGACTGCAAAGCCTGCGTAAGATGACGGGCGAAGGAATAGGAAAGCGAGGACGTCTCGCTCTCATATTCAATCTCCGTATTATCATCGTATGCAGAAGACTCTCCACAACATACAGCAAAGCTGTGGTCAAAAGAAACCTTGCGCTTGGTTTGGGCGGTGAGATACAAGGTATCATTCACATTGAACTCATTCTGAAAGATCAGCGTAAGCGTGGGAACTTCATCGGTCAAGAAGAACGTGAAAGTACGTTTTCCACGAAAAAGCCGCCATCCGCATAGCAAAAGAGCCAATACGCACGGCGGCTGAAAGAAAGGATTGCCCGAAAGGGAGGATTTATCCCTTTGACCTTCATGAAAAACTCTTAGTTGTTTGCATAATCCGAAAACACTTTATATCTTTGCAGCAACAGATTCCGCCACGCTTCCCATAAGAACAGCGAACCAGGGCGGAACTTCGTTTTTATATACGTTTATGAATTACACCAAGCAACCTCTTGATTATCATCAAATCATTGCTCAGTAAAAAGCCGAGGGCATTTGTTTCATGATGAAGATATAGCTATAAGCCAACTTCAAATCATTAGCTATTTTCGTATTGCCAACTACTTGAAATCTTTTGAATTCTCGTTGGATTTGATCACGTTTTTCTACCCAACAGTTACTTTGAAGATGCTTTAGATCTATATTATTTTGATAAAAAATTGCGCAATCTTTTATTCACTGCTATTCAAAGTATTGAAGTGGCTTTGTGTTCCAAAATCGATCATCTTATCCTCATTGCATGTGGTAAGATCTGAACAAAAAACACCCACATCTGGCTCGTATCAATGAGCGGTGATAATGCTTCTCGCGAATACTGCAAAAATTCAAGGCTATGCACACTGCCTTTCTTCTAAGCGCACGGGGCGACCAAGAACATCTCCGATAATGCCTTTGCCACGTCACGAGATTGCCGAAGTAAGGCGCTTGCCACCGCCCCCACATCAAGAAACTGCTTCTGTAGCCCACCTCTCCCACTCCTCCACACCCAAGCGCACGAAAAAGCCGCCATGCGCACAGCAAGAGAGCCAATGCGCACGGCGGCTGAAAGAAAGGATTGCCCGAGGGGGTGGGCTTAACAAAGGTCTACATCTGTATGAAATACGACCATTCTTTTGTAATTGTCGTTATCTTGATAGAGTTCCTCTTCATAGAATCGATTCATATTAAATACCACTTCGACTAAATCAGTTTCATTGGGTTGCGACCACAAATTATTCCCTACTTTAGCTAATCGATGGAGGATATGTTTAGCTTCACAAGATGATGCCGAAAAACGGAAAACTTCATCTTGTTCACTGCTTACAGAATAACCATAACTATTTGGAGATGTTTTCCTATATGGGGTTGCAATAAACTGAACCACATCACCCAAAAGTTCGTGGTTGCATCTCCAAGCGTGTTTTATCCAATATTTCTTTTTGTCCTTATTCATCACCATTATCGTCTTCGTTTGAACAAGCGGTTAAATTCAAACCTAATGCAATAGCTAATAAAACTTTAGGTATTACTTTGAGAGTTGCCATACCGTTTGATTTTTTAGAATTTTTACATAACAAAAGTACTTACTTCATCTCACTCCACCAACCGAATATCCATAAAAATCATGCTGCGGAAACTTCTCACACTCAATATACAGCGTATCAAAAGCATCCGTGCCATCGGTGCGATGCTCCAGCAAGTCCTCCTTTGATTCGGGATTTTTCTCGGTAGACTTGTTTTTGCGAAAGCCGTTTCTTCCACATTACACCCCCTGCGGATTGAATGGCAAGGATAAGGTCATCATCACCCAAAATCTCTGCCGACAGTGTGATGAACTTCTCATCGAAACGTTCCTCTGTCAAAAATAGTGCAAGGTGAGTGCAGAACATCAAGTTTACTTGAATGTTCTGCCGAACCACAGCCTATTTTATTAAGAAAATCCACATCGTCACACACTTAAAATCTAAGAAAATGAGAGGAAGCGACCATCTTATTCTCATTACCAGTGGTAAAATCTGAGCAAAAGCCACCCACATCTGGCTCGTATCAATGAGCGGTGACAATGCTGCGAATACTGCAAAAATTCAAGGCTATGCGCTCTGCCTTCCGACAAAGCGCATGGGGCGACCAAGAACATCTCCGATAATGCTTCTGCCGTGTCACGAGATAGCCGAAGCAAGGCGCTTGCCACTGCCCCACATCTAACCCCAACCCATGTAGCCCACCTCTCCCACTCCTCCACACCTAAGCGCACGAAAAAGCCGCCATGCGCACAGCAAGAGAGCCAATGCGCACGGCGGCTGAAAGAAAGGGATGCCCGAGGGGGGTGGGCTTTTTTATTTTGCTATAAAGTTTGCATCTGCAATGTAGAGCCCTCCTAAATCAATAGTAAGTTCATGTCCAAAGGAATCACTGCCAAAATCATGAATATCTGGATTCATATAAAAGGTGTTTCCACTCGGTAGTACAATCTTTCCATTTACAGAACCCTTACACGTTCCTTGAATCTTATATAATTTGTCATCTACCAAGTTTTCCATCTGACTTGATGTGGCATAAGAAAAGCAAGTGATGACTAAATCATATTCATTCGTTAGTTTGGGCGTATTATTGTACTTGCTAAATTCAAATTTTACAATGTATTTTGAGCCTTTCTTCATTGCATCTTTGTACTGAAAGGGAATAGAAGACAACAATGAAGGATTCTTCTTGATTTCTTCAATAACAATACTTTGAAGTTCTTTAGCACCTTTATCCCTCGTGCTTTCGTTGTTCATAAGTTTCGGATGCTCTGCTCTATACTTGTCGATAATCTCAACAAGAGCATGTTTCTTTTGAACAATAGCTTGTGGTTGTTGTTCCTGTTGTTTGGAACACTTCTGACAGGCTGTAAGCCCACCGCTAAGAATTATAAGAATTAGTAGTGCTGCTGATACAAGTAAATTGGGTAATCTCATAGGCTAAACGTTTAATAAAATTTTTGCAAAAGTAAGAAAAAATGAAGGCGTTCCCAAATCCCATAAATATGTTCTTAAACATATTATCTCACACCACCCACAAATTCCCCATAAAAATCATACTGCGGAAACTTTTCACACCCAATATACAACGTATCAAAAGCATCCGTGCCATCGGTGCGATGCTCCAACAAGTCCTCCTCTGATTTGGGATTTTTCTCTGTGGACTTGTTTTGCGAAAGTTGTTCCTTCCACATTACACCCCTGCCGATTGTATGGCAAGGATAAGGTCGTCATTGTCCAAAGATCTCTGCCGACAGCGTGATGAACTTCTCATCGAAACGTTCCTCTGTCAAAAATAGTGCAAGGTGAGTGCAGAACATCAAGTTTACTTGAATGTTCTGCCGAACCACAGCCTATTTTATTAAGAAAATCCACATCGTCACACACTTAAAATCTAAGAAAATGAGAGGAAGCGACCATCTTATTCTCATTACCAGTGGTAAAATCTGAGCAAAAGCCACCCACATCTGGCTCGTATCAATGAGCGGTGACAATGCTGCGAATACTGCAAAAATCCAAGGCTATGCGCTCTGCCTTCCGACAAAGCGCACGGGGCGACCAAGAACATCTCCGATAATGCTTCTGCCACGTCACGAGATTGCAGAAGCAAGACGCTTGCCACCGCCCCACATCTAAACCCGACCCATGTAGCCCACCTCTCCCACTCCTCCACGCCCAAGCGCACAAAAAAGCCGCCATGCGCACAGCAAGAGAGCCTATGCGCAAGGCGGCTAAATGATTGGATTGCCCGAAAGGGTGGGCTTGGGAGAAGATGCTCTTATTGGGAAACGGACTCATTTTTTCTCAAAGTCACACTTCGGCTGCGGTCATTTGAACGAAAAGCATCCAAACTCTTCCATATGGTGTTTTTGTAAAAATACAATGAATAGATGTAAGAATTCCAATCTGAACCTATGGTCAATTCAAAAGAATTGGAGAAACTAATTTCTATGGGAGCGTTTTCCGATACTTCTTTCCAATATCCCAAATGCACCGTGTGATCTTCCTCTTTTGTCAATCTTACGGTTCCGTCTGCATCCAATAAAAGGGTAAAGTCGTTGCATTTGTATTCGCCCACAATATCCATAAAATGTTCGAGAGATTTTTCAAACATGGCTTGTTCCCTTTTTTCTTGAATATAATTTTTCAAGAAAAAGCCACCGCAAACTATCAAAATTACCATTACAATAATTCCAATAGCTTTTTTTTGTTCCTTGCTAGCATAGCAAGGAATAGTTGTAAGGGAGTGTTATTCTGATTAGTTTCCATTGGTCAAATTTTGGGTTCCTTAGAATCACAACACTAAAGAGTGTTGTGTCCGAATGTATCAATCCATTGATTACTCTTCTTCTTTTTTAAGCGGAGATGTTAGTCCAACTGTAAGAAATCCCAATCCTGTTACAAGTAAGACAGAACCGAAGCCAAACTGCACGATAGATGCAAGACCTTCTATATTCTTAGAAGTGGCTGCAGCTGCATTTTGTATCCCCGTAAAAGCATCGCCTCCATAGATAGAACTTGATTCATGACCTAGAGACTTATAAGAAAAGCATCTAATTGACAAAACAATTGAAATGATGCCAACTCCAATAATGAGGTACGTTCTAATATTCTTCATAATTGATTCATTTTGTTGTTAATTTTCGACCTATAGGTCAATTTTTTAAACACTTCATTGTTATTGAGATTTTATATTACGCTTTGCAAAAATACTTTGATATTATTTACCCCCCATTTATACAAACATTAACATAAAATTCTGCAATATTATCACACTCCACCCACGCCATTCAAGCAATGCCGTGAACGAATACCCAATGAGAACAAGGGTCATTCTCGGCATAGTTTGAGCCAAGAGCAGTAGCATCATAGTAATAGATGACACTGTGGTTGGCATGGGGCGCATAGTACGCACAGAAGTCACACTCCTCCACCCCGAAGCGCACGAAAAAGCCGCCATGCGCATAGCCAAAGAGCCATGCGCACGGCGGCTAGAAATGAAAGACTTTAATCACCTACATATTCACCGTCTTTACACCATTCTTAATAGAAATTCCTTTATAATTCTCACTTACTTGACGACCTGAGATGTCGTAGCGAGGAGCATTGTAAGCGTTCGTAGTATCTACTGTGCTCTGAATAACATCTGTAGATAATTGCTTAACAGACAACACATACACCTTAGTTTCGTAAGGTTTGAGTGTGCCTACGTTCAATGTGTTTTCTACATCAGCTTTTGTTTTCGACCATAGTTCACTGCAAGTATAGACGGTATTTTCTTGAAGATAAAGGTCGGTAAGCTTGAGTGCTGGAATATCTACATCCGAGCCACCACGATTAGTAACCGAAACAGCCATACGGCCATTTACCAAGTCTTTCACGTAAACGTCGTAACCATTATTGGAGTAGTTTTCTTTTCCTGTAGAAAGAGCCTCCATATATTCCGCCTGTTGTCCGAGCGCGTCTTGGTTAATCGCAAGGATTTCAGTATTGGTCAACATTTCGACATCGGCTTCGGTAATCAATGGATTAGGCATTGTTTGACCACTATTGGCCTCGCCTTTAGGAGTTTCACGAAGATCGCAAGTCAGAGCCAAGGGGCTTGCAAACATACACCACAACGACATTTGTGAGCGAGCCTGTGCATCGTTTAAACCAGTGATTTTACCACCATTTTGCTGATGGCCTGCTGTATTATTGCTCGGTCCGCCCAATCCATGAAGACCGATACACATCATGTCGAGGTCGTTGAAACGGTTCACACCAGCATACATCCACAAGCGGCGAACTTCATCCACACCACCAATTACGCCTGGGCGTGAGTTGTTACCCACCCAGTCTTCGCGAGCATCACTCGTAGCACGCCAGCTTGAGCCACCAACTTCAGCGCCCCAAGTCCAAGGCTGTGTTTTACCCCACTCACAAATATTGAATACGAATGGGATATTGCCCTTTGCCTTGCGTTCTTTGTTGAGTTCAGCAATGACCTTACCCATCTGTGAATAGCTCACCTGGGTGCTTGCCTCGCGGTTGCAATAGTCATACTTCAGCATATCTACGCCCCATGAATCGAACAAAGCAATGTGTTGTGCTTCATGACCATAAGACCCTGGCTGATAGTTTTCACAAGTCATAGAACCTGCATCACTATAGATGCCCAGTTTCATCTTGCTATTGATTTTCTTCAAAGCAGCCTTCAGTCCACTAATACCCTCGGGGAATTTTGCAGTATCGTAAGTCAAATCATTTTTATCAGAAGTCTGCTTAGCCCATGCGTCATCTAATACAATGGTATTAAAGCCTGCGTCAATCAAGCCATACTTTTGCATACCCTTAGCAATCTCCACCATCTTATCGTGGCTAATGGCACGTGCAAACCAGTTCCAAGTAAGCCAACTCATCATAGGAGTGGGCGACTGCATGTGGCTATCCACAATGAGGCGAACCTTGGTCAAAGCCTCGTCTTCGTCATCGGCGCCCTTGGTTTTAACAATGTAAGTGTATTCACCCTCGGTAGTGGGAGCTGTACCCGATACGTACTTGTATTTGTTACCCACATTTACGCGGTCGTCCTTCAGCTCCAAGGTGGAAAGATTGGCATCAAATTCAACACCAGTTACAGTTTCTCCCTCGTTGGGCACCAACTTGTGAATATAGGGAGCACCAGGGAGCGCATACATCAATGTGGCGCAAGGCATTGATCCTGCTGATGGGTCAACAAATTGCCAAGCAGAGTTGCGGTCGTTAGCATTGTAAAGGTTTAACACACAATTGTTGGCAATGCCGCCTGTAAAGTTCCACGATGCGGAACTTGCTTGAGGCTCTGCAATTTCGCCCGGGGTGATGGCAACTGTTTCGTCTGAAAGATAGTAAAGTTGCCAAGTATTGGCTGTTGTTTGATCGGTAGTGTATTTTACATTACTCTTTGCCGTTTCGGTGGTGTTACCACCATTGTTAGTTGCTGTGTAGTAAATGTAGCACTTGGCCGATTGATCGTAGATGTAATACTTACCAAGTTCACTAGATTCTACAAAGAGGAACTTATCAGCCTCGCCACGCTTTGTGGTGTGGTGAATGTCGTCACCAATTTTCTTGATAAATGCCTCAGGCATATGCAAGAAGTAGGGATATTTCTTCTCTGCGTCAACACTTGTTGTTGGTGTGAAATACTGTACAAACTTCACGTCGACTTGATAGTTTACATTATCAATGGTTACCTTTGCCAATCTTCCACCACCTACGCTAACTTTTACGTCGTTAAGTTGGAGTTCACCTTCCACCGTAATTGTTTGATTACCTTGAGCATTCAATCCCTTGAAATCTTGCCCATTGATAGTTACCGTAGCTGTACTGGGCATACCATCACTAAAGAGGATGTATTCGTGTTTTACACCAACTTCTTTAAGGAGCCATCTTGAGCCACTATCTTGTGCACCATTGTCCTTATAAATGCCAAGCGTAACCGTTCCATCTTCAGGGTTAGAAGTTCCAACGCCATAAAGCCAATTCAAGTATTTAGCTGCCACGCCTGTGCTATTATAAGGCTGGAATTGATAGTAACCATTATTGACTTCTGTAATTTTGTAAATGGCACTTTCTTGCTTATCATCGGTCATTGACACAAAACCCACTTGATTAGAGTAACCATCTTGCGTGGTATAACTTACCCACTTACCAGCAGTCACGTTGTAAATGTAGTAAGAGTCTGCCTTATCACTTTCGTAGAAGGCAAACTGTGCATAATTTTTTGGATTTTTTGTAGGCGATGTCGTCGCGTTACAATAATAACCTTGTGCATTAGCCATGGTGTAGCAATGCTCTGGTTTTCCTACTGTAGGGAGCGTTGTGCTCACCGCAATACCTGCAAGGGCTGTCAATGCTGTAGTCAGCATACATACCACAAGTAATATTCTCTTCATATTCATTATATTGATGGTTCGTTAGATTTTAGGGTTGTTCTATAAATTCTGAGATTTATGGTACCCAACTCTGATGTGCGATTTGCATGATCTTGAAAGCGTCTTTCTGATAGTAAATTCAGTCACATAGCCCGCTATGCTCCTTCATTTACAATCAAAAATACACTCCCAATACCATATAAATCCCATCATCAGAATTTATAGAAGCACCCTTATATTTATCGGCTAGCTACATTATGCCACCGACCGAAGAATTCCTTAATCGCAACAGAAGTCTGAGCCATAGCAGAAATATAGCAAGAAGTGTCTCTCCCTGCCAAAAGTAAAGTTGAGATTCTCTGAAATAGTGGTGTTAGATGTTATTAGCCATGCAAATATATCATCTTTAATTAACATGACAAAATAGGGGGGGGATTTAAACTTCATTAACTAAAAGTGCTTACATTTCATCGCACTCTTAATCAAGTCGGACACGAAAGTGTAGGCATCATAAATTTGCCCATTGTAGAACACCCTACCTTACTGGGCGTCACTTTTTCTCTTGCTGATAACCCAAGGTGTTGGCCTTAGGCTATGGAATTCATTGAGCCTTCAGCCCGTTCAAGTTAAAACTTGAAACTTGAGTTAAAGAGTTAATAAAAAGTGATGGAACTATTCTCAGCGGAAGTATTTCCCTGATTACGAATGCAAAGGTAGGAAGGCAAGAAAGGGGGAAAGATACATGTTGGTTGAAGAAGTTTGAAGATGATAATAGACC
>ENA-ORRH01001233-ORRH01001233.1-human-gut-metagenome-genome-assembly--contig:-NODE-1233-length-12286-cov-625.874_pt1:0-7500 | contig 12286 bp, 11 predicted proteins | sample MGYA00242173_ERZ509130 | MGnify/ENA primary metagenome ERZ509130 (study PRJEB26280, sample SAMEA2338633) | human gut metagenome | biome: human gut; feature: human-associated habitat; material... | reverse complement strand
TCTTGCTGCATAAAAAAACTATGAGTTATCTGAGTAAAATGTTATAGTAAGTTATAGCAAAGCGGTCCCATCCCGCACAACCATGGCGAGGGCTTTGATGCCCCGCCAACCTTAGAGCGTAGCGGTTCTGAGCACCGGAGGGCGGTTACATCCTTCCTTTCTGAGAAGGGAAGGCTTGGTTAGGATGTGGAGCTCCCTTTGGCTAAAGGGAGACGGAGGGATTCGAAAAAATCGTACTTTTATCGCTAAAATGTATGATTATGGCAAACGACAATAATATACAGCCTATGGCTGATGATTCACAGATAGTACTTTACCAACCAGATGAAAGTATTTCTCTTCAAGTAAAAATAGAAGAAGATACGGTATGGCTTACGCAAGCTCAAATGGTGGAACTTTTTGGTTCTAGTAAAGCTAATATTAGTGAGCACATTACTAATATTTATCAGCAAGGAGAATTGGTGCAGTCGGCAACTGTTCGGAAATTCCGAACAGTTAGAAAAGAAGGCAATCGTATGGTTACACGTAATATGGATTACTATAATCTTGATATGATTATATCAGTCGGCTTTCGTGTAAATAGTCATCAAGGTATTCGCTTTCGTCAATGGGCTAACAACGTCTTGAAGGAATATCTTCTTCGTGGATATGCTGTACATCAGCAGATGCTACAAATGGAGCAACGTATTGATAGCAAACTTATGTTGCAGCATGATGAGATGCAACGAATAAAGGATACCCAAGCCAAGCAGCAACAGCAGCTTGATTTCTTTATTCGGACATCGACCCCTCCAGCAGAGATGGTCTTCTTCGAAGGCGATTTCTATACAGCAAGAGTTGCTTTGGAGAACCTTGTTCGTTCTGCTAATCATCGAGTAATCATCATAGATGGCTATGTTTCATCGCTAACCCTGAGTGTGTTAGATGTTCGTAAACCAGAAGTTTCAGCGACAGTTTATACTGTAGGTGTAGGTCGAGGAATACAACGTCTCATGGATGAGCATGACCGCCTTTTCCCCAACAATCATATAAATATTAGAAAATGGCGAAACGAGTCCCATGACCGCTGGCTTATCATAGATGACACCCTCTATCATTGTGGTCATTCTTTAAACGCCAATAGCGGTCATAAGATTTCCGCCATAACCCTGATGGGCACCTCCCCAGAAGTAATCCTATCAAAAGTAGAATAAAAAATAATATTCCTCATTCGAGTGGCGACAAGCGCAGAGCGATACTGCAATGAGGAACAAAAATGGTGGTCTCAACCAGCAAGTTATAGCAAGTTGTCCCCCGGCGGTCCCATCCCGCACAATCTGGCGAGGGCTTTGATGCCCCACCAACCTTATAGCGTAGCGGTTCTGAGCACCGGAGGGCGGTTACATCCCTAATCCCTATGGTAGGGATTTAGGGCTTGGGTATAGGGTAAGGACCCCCTCTTCGCCAGAGGGGGACAGGGGAGTCGAAATTTGTTATAGGGTGTTAGCTGCTTATTATGAAGCATGCAATGCTGAAAGATTTCGCTTCACCATTCGATATTAACATAGACCTCTACAAGTAATTGGTCAGAGTTGTAAAAACTCCCCCAAATATTTGGTAGTTTCAAAGAAAAAACTTATATTTACAGGCAAAAAAGGAGATACAATTATGAACACAATAGCAATTGACAGCAATATATATAAAGGTGCAGAAAGTTATGCTAAATTACATAATATTAGTGTGACAGCTGCAATAGAAAAGGCGATTTCTTTGTTTTTGCAAAAGGTTCAACCTAAGCAAAAGCTATTAGAAACTGCTGAGTTTAATGATGCTTTGTCTTATGTTAAAACATTAAAGGCAAAAGGTGGCAAGCCGATACCGGCAGATGAAAATAGCTTAGATGCGTTGGTTGATAAAAAATATGCATTATGAGAGTTTTTATAGATACGAATATCTTAATAGATTTCGTTGTAAATCGGGAAGGCTTTTCTGAAGATGCAGATAAACTCTTTGCCCTTGGAATAACAGGAGACATAAAGTTGATGACGTCAGCTTTGTCTTATGTTACAGCCATGTATATAGCACACAAGTATGAGTATCAAGATGTAAAAGAAACTCTTCTGGCGGTGTCGAATTTTGTAGATGTTTTGGACTTGCAAGGCAATACGGTAATTGAAATGCTCTCTTCTGATTGGAAGGATTATGAAGATGCAACTCAAAATGCCACAGCTTTGCGAGCTGAGGGAGATTGTATTGTAACTCGTAACAAGAAGGATTTGTACGGAAAAAGAGGAGGATTAAAAAAACAAATATGATACTATAAGTGAAGCATTTTAACACTTGTAAGGATGAACTCGATTTTGATAGAAGAGGGATGATCTGGGAGTATTCACGAAAGAGCAAGAAAACGAAAAAAGAGAGCTAAGAACATGGCATTTACAATTATCTGTATTCATCCGATAGTAGGATGCAAATATCTAAAGATACTAAAAGAGGACGAATATTATTTCTTCAATGATTGGTATCGAGAGGAGAATGGATGTGTTGTAAGAAATGATGACGATGCATTCAAACGTCACTTCTTTGGTGAAAAGGTAAGTGTTCAGGCAGTTGTCGGAAAGAACGGTAGTGGCAAGAGTTCGCTTTTGGAGCTGATATATAGAATTTTGAACAATTTCTCATACGTGGCTACAGAAGGGGTCTATAGGGCAACTGCGGAAAGACTGTATTATATCAGAGAGATAAAGGCTGAACTGTATTATGAGTTGGAAGGACAACAGGGATGCATAAAAGTGGAAGATGATACGGTTACATTTACGTATGGCGACGAGGCATCTATAGAATTATACTTCCCCGGGAGCAGAAATTATGAGGAAACAGACGGCTGGCTTAACGCCAGGCCATTGGACGGGTATGAGCATAAGGTCATACGTGGAATGGAAAGACAAACAATATGGGAAATCATACAAAAGACACTTAATCACTTCTTCTATTCTCTTGTGGTGAATTATTCTATCCAATCTTTGAACCCTTGTGACTATGAGGATGAAGAAGCCTATGGAGATGATGCAGATGATTGGGCTGATAATTCTTGGCTGACGAGCCTATATAGGAAGAATGATGGCTATATGGTTCCTATTGGATTTGAGCCCTATAGAGGGAACAACCAGATAGACTTGGTAAACCAAAAGGAATTGGCAGAGGATAGAATTGCGGCGTTGCTAATCGATGCTGAAAAACATGATCATAAATTGTTGCCAGGGTATAGTTATAGTTCGATAGATTTTACTTATGACCAAAAGTTTTCTTTAAGATTTGATCATCCGGCTGAAGATGGTGATAATATCACGGATGCAATACAGAAAATAGCGGAGGACTTGAACGGTGAAAGAAGTAATCTCTTTTTTAAGTTCTATGGAATTGACGCGGGCTATAAGCAGAATGGTTGTCACTTCTTTAAGCGGGCTTTTATGTATCTGATAGATAAAACTTTCAGCGTAAGCCGTAATTATCCAGACTATGAAGATTACTCTGAACTTTCGGATGCTTTCTTTGACTTGGAGCGTGAACTGCTTCCACAAGAAAAAGATATGGTAGTCTCGCTTATAGAGAGAGTCAAGGAGGAACCATCGCATATCGGTATGAAAGTTCATCAGACGTTGCATTTCCTTGAGAGGCTTATTCATATTGATGAGGCTGAACAATATGAAATGGATGCTAATGGATTCTCTTATGAAGAATACATACAGCATTTCTTCCCTGAAATGGATATTGAAGGCCCTAAAGCTATTATGGAGTATTACCCGCCGCCTATCTTCAGGAACTATATCTACCTGAAAAATGACATGGATCAGGAATGCATAGAGCTTCCGATGCTGAGTTCTGGTGAAAGGCAATACCTTTTCACACTATCAGCTTACCTATATCATTTGAGGAATATCATTTCTGTACCTGAGAATGCCGGAAGGGTGAAGTATCATAATGTCTGTTTGTTTTTGGATGAGATAGAACTTTGCTTCCATCCTGAATACCAGAGGCTATTTGTGGCAAACTTGCTTCAGAGTTTGGAGGACTATAAAGTGACAGATAGTGTAAATGTGAACGTGATACTAACGACACATTCTCCCTTTGTGCTATCAGATATTCCGCAGTGTAATATCCTATATCTTGAAAATGGGGAAGATGCAAGGGAACAGATGAAGGTGAAGACTTTCGCCTCTAACATCAATGAGCTGTTAGCTGAAAGTTTCTTTCTGAAAGGAGGATTTGTAGGTGAGTTCGCTAGTCAAGTGGTTAATGACTTGGTTAATTTCCTTTTGGAAAAGCAATGTAAACGCAGATGGGATATTGTGTCGGCAGATCAAATGATAGAGGCTGTTGGCGATGACGTTGTGAAGATACAGCTACGTAAGTTGTTTGTTCGAAAGTTCGGGAAAAATAATCAAGTATATAAGACGTGGGTGCAAAAAGAATTTGAGAGATTAGGCTTGAACCAAGAGAACCGATGAGAAGAATTCTGATTGATGATAGGATAAAGAAGCTTGCTGCTGAATACGTGAAGAAACTGCCACTAGTGGTGGGTGATGTAAAAGCAGATTTGAAGATTTTGGCTGATGACTTAAAAAAAAAGTCAACAGAGATTCTGATATGTACACCTGAAGAGGGAAAGAAGGCAAAAGGCAAATCAAGCGTCAGAAAAAAGACGCTGCCCGATGCGATTGAGGCTGCAAATGCAGTGCAACCGCTGAAGGACAAACAGGAGAAATTTAAAGGCGTTAGTCATAAGGGAAGTGAATATCTCAGGGTATCAGTGTATGTTGAGAAGATTGTAGAGAAATATGACAATCTCAATAATATGCTGCCGTCCAAGTATGATGAATGCTTTTCTTATATCAATAGTGCTTTAAAAGGTGTCGCTATAGATGATATTTGGGTAAAGTTTAAAGGAAATAAGGATAAGCGACCACTCTATGAGGTGATAGTTGATGTAATGGGTTACGATAAAGTAAGAGCAGGGTTGATGCCTAACTATGTGAAGATGCTTGAGATTAGATCATGCATTTATTGTAATGCCCAGTTTGCTATGACAACGCTTATAGAGGATGTGCATGAGAAGATAAAGACAGGAAAGAGAGGACGCCCCAAAGAAGCGAGGGTGATACCATTGATGGGCGGTTACTATGAATTGGATCATAATAGGCCAAAGTCGAAATACCCGTTCTTGTGTACAAACTTCTATAACCTACAACCTTGCTGTGGATCATGTAACAAACGTAAATCTGCACAAGACTTGCCATACTCATTATATTATGAAGACGGTGAACCGCATCCCTCCCCGCTTCATTTCGCTATTAGTCCACAGGATGTAATTGCTTTCCAGACAAAAGGAAAGTGTAGAGGAATAAAAGCATATCTTTGTGATGATGAAAAACCAGCCCAGCCTGTCGTAGCAAAGAAAGATGGAACCCTCGCAGAGCGTTTTAACTTTATTTTCGACATAGATAAGATTTATGCTGAACATGAAGATGAAGTAGAAGAATTGCTATGGCGTAATAGGATATATACAAAGGGAATTGTAGATGCTGCGAATCAACAATTTGCAGATTTGGATATTGAGGGATTTGACTTTGACAGATATATTCTTGGAACATACGCCAAGAAGGATGAGGCTTTGAAACGTCCACTTACGGTGATGAAGCAGGATGTCTGGGAGCAGATTATGAAAGTGGAATAGAATATGAGCGTGGAGAAATTAATTGGATCCTGGGAATTAAAAGTAAGATTGGTAGCGGAGGCAATGGCGAGGTTTGGGAATGCACAGACCAAACAGGAAATACATTTGCTATGAAAATCCTAACTAAGACAACAGGAGAAGCGTATCAACGATTCTTGGATGAGGTGAAAGTAATGCTTTCTCATCAAGGTGCCGATGGAATGTTGCCAGTGATTGACTTCAATCTTCATGAATTAAATGGCTCAGAGCAGACAGAAAAAGATCTTTACTATGTTATGCCTTTGGCAATTCCTGCAAAAGAACGCTTGTTTGGATGTATCTTTGAAGAGAAATTGAATGCCATCAGGGATATTCTAAAGATGTTATGTCTACTTCATCATCAAGGTATTGCTCACAGGGATATCAAGATTGAAAACATATTGATGTATCAAGAGCACTATGTGTTATCTGATTTTGGACTCGTTTTCTATCAAGATAAACCTCGTGTGACGAAAACCGACGAGCGTATGGGAGCAAGGAGGACATTAGCCCCAGAAATGGAACGGCCTGGCTCAAAGAATGCCGATCCGTTTAAGGCTGATGTATATTCTATTGCGAAAACCATTTGGGTGATACTGACAGAATATCCCGATAGTTTTGAAGGTCAATATAGTAGGAATCAAGTTACCAGACTTGAAGACAATGTAAAGTGTCCAAGAGGCACATATTTTACACCATTAGGAGAATTGCTAGCAGAATGTACAGATGTGCTGCCTGACAATAGACCTAATATTGAACAAGTTTTGGCTAGGTACGAGGAATGGGAGAAAATGCAGGATGATTTTGCAAAAAGTAATCGCAGTCAGTGGGTTGAAGTAATTAAGGCGTTGTTTCCTTATTCAGTTCCGACACATGCCGAATGGACGGATATTAAAGAAATAAAAAATGTGCTCAACATGATTAGTCACTATGACAGTTTGAATCATCTGTTCTTCCCCTCTGGCGGTGGATTAGACTTGGATGCTGTATTTGATTCTTATGAGGAGCATTGCTTAGAAATGGATTTTGGTGGGTTGAGGCAGATCTTCAGCCCGAAAATCCTGATCTTCGAATCGATAGGTGAAGATTTGTTGTGGAATTATTTCCGAATGGAGTGTAATCCATTAGAGCCTGCACTTAAATCAACTCCCAAAGACAGTTATTATGAAGGAGTATCAGAGATGTCACCGCTCGAGTATAAGGATTATCGCGTAATGGAAGATGGTGACCTCGCCAAACAAGATGGATATAATGTAACGGACTATTCTCGACAAGTAACTCGCCAATTAAAGGGCAGTTATGTGATATTCAGTAAAAACTCGCTATATAACAGGACTACGGGTACTTATGACGGCAGACATGACAAGATGAGTACTGAAACCTTTAGAGCTTACATCGAAAAAGCATATAATAAATATAAGAAAGCGGAGGATAATGTCTTTCTCAAAGACTTTTAAAATCCAATAAAGAATTAATTTTATTAAACTTAGATCAATAGTTCGTTAATAATTCAATAATGTGCTAAGCAGCTATACGCTGTAAGCACGAGAGATCTTTGAAAATCTTGCTAATTAAAGTTCGGTTCGGGGTGTACCCACTTGCTTTAAAAATTCGTTTCACCAGATAAATATTGGTCATCAGTGACTTGAATGAAGACATAGAATATTCCATTCCCATCTCCTTCATAGTTACCTTGGCAACATTTAGTGATGTGGTAAGCATCCAACCCCTATTTTGGCGGTTTGAACAATAAGTGCTACCTTTGCGCC
>ENA-ORRH01001228-ORRH01001228.1-human-gut-metagenome-genome-assembly--contig:-NODE-1228-length-12387-cov-3.6561_pt1 | contig 12387 bp, 10 predicted proteins | sample MGYA00242173_ERZ509130 | MGnify/ENA primary metagenome ERZ509130 (study PRJEB26280, sample SAMEA2338633) | human gut metagenome | biome: human gut; feature: human-associated habitat; material: faeces... | reverse complement strand
ATGCCAAGCTGCATCCGAAGCTGCTCCGGTATGTGATTCAGATGTTCAAGAACCCGGAACTGAACAAGAAGGGCGCACAGTTGCTGTTCAGTTCTCACGACCTGACTACGATGAAGAATACTGTTTTCCGCCGCGATGAAATCTGGTTTGCAGCAATGAATGATAATCATGAGAGCGAAATTTATTCGCTTTATGAGTTCCGACAGGAGGACAACACCCGCGTCAAGAGTACGGCAGCCTTTGACAAGCAGTATCTGGAAGGCCGATATGGTGCAGACCCCTACCTTTCTAATATGCTGACAGGGAGGGATTGGGCATGAGTCTGAAACCTCCGAAAAAGAGTGACCTTGGAAAAAGCTGGATGAAGAATCGCCGTGATAAGGCGAGGATGATTCAGCCGGAATACCACTTGATTGCATCTGAAGGTACAGAAACCGAGCCGCAGTATTTTGGCGCAATTCAACGGATTATCAATTCTAAGTACCGTGATAGAATCCAGCTAAAGGTAGAGGGTATTGGCGACAATACAGTGAACCTACTGATGAAAGTACGTCAATACGTTCAGAACTACGGCATTGTGTTTAAGCACGTCTGGATTGTCTATGACACAGATGATTTTCCGGCAGAAAATATCGACATGGTGGCACAGCTGTGCGAAGAATACAGTGCGCAGGGTGAAACAATTTACCATGCTGTATGGTCGAACCAGTGCGTAGAACTGTGGTATTTGCTACATTTTATGTATATGGACACTGATATTGATAGATCTCGTTACTGGCCGAAGCTAAGCGATTGGCTGAAAAACATTGGCGCAGGGAGTTACGAGAAGAACCGCCCGGATATGTATGAAGTGCTGCGACCTTACATGGACATTGCGATTGCCAACGCAAAGCGATTGGACAAACAAAATGAAGGACGGAAACCCTCTGAGTCAGCACCCGGAACGAAAGTTTACGAACTAGTTGAGATGCTGAAACCTTATCTTTCGGACACATTATTATAGTAGAAGGGTGATTATGCCTTCTCAAAAGTAAGTTCCTAAACGCCTATGGATTCCATTGGAATCCATAGGCGTTTTTTCTGTAAAAGATGGAAGATTCTTGTTTTATAAGTGGCGGGACGGTATAATTAAGTTACAGCTATGAATATGAAAGGCAGGACTTTTGTGAAGAAGATATTCGTAAAATATAAATGGCTGCTGATTGCGCTGCTTATGATTTCAATAATCGCTATTCCAATGGTGGTTAATATCCTCTTTAAGTTTTCCAGTGCTTTTCCGGCTGAATGGTCGGCAGGAGATGCACTTTCCTATGTTTCTGGATTGCAAGCTTTGCTGGGTACCATTATACTTGGCATTATCACTGTTGAGCAGGGACAAGACGCACAAGAAGTTAATAGGCGCTTAAGCGAAGAAAATAATAGACTCCAAAAAATAATGTCACAAAAACTTTTACCAGCTGTGAAGCTGACAAATCCATCGTGCAAACCGACAATGCTTCATCGCGGAGCACTGTCCTATGTGCCACAGTCCAAACAGTTCAGAATTATTCGGTCTTATTATGGAGATTCCGTACAACATGAAACCAGTGAGATTCGAGTGAATATTGATTCCTTGGTTGAAGAAATAAAGTATATTAAAACAATAGAATTTTCCTTGCAAAATATTTCTGAATCAATTATTCGGCATATTCAAGTGGATAGCATTGATATTGTTGGATTCCAAGGCAAAACAGAGTTAGTGGCGTGTCGAAATTTTGGACAAGGCGGAATAGGAACGCTACTCGCAACGGGCGATTCTGTGGATGTGAGTCTGAAATTGTATTCCAATAATGCTATTTATAAGGAACTTTGGGATGACGATTTGGCTGGAGTGGCTGTTGTGATGCATTTGACTAATACTACGATTTCTGGGACAACATTTTCGGAATATATTGAATTCGGAATGCAGAATAACGGCCATTACCATATCAACTATGGAGAACCCCTCAAGCAGACAGGGCGAGTGAAGGTGGATTGACTCGAACGCTCTGTAATTTTGGCACCCGCTCAGGCTGCGATCAAGAACCCCCGCAAGTAATTGCGTGAGAGCTTGAGAGAGCACCAATAAAGCAAACGAACCGCCCCGGTTTCCGTAACAGGAAGCCGGGGCGGCTTTTTGCGCTCACGGAGGGGCAGATGAAAAATGCAGTATGAATATATACCATATAAAAATGAATATATGCTAAAATTTCGGGAAAATACTTGCATTTTCATTAAAATGGGTGTATTATAACACCTGCCGACGAAATGCCGACAATCAACAAGAGAGGGATCGATACTATTATGTCTTTGAAGAAGAAAATTGCTGCGGCTTTCATCGCCTGTGCGATGACGCTTGCCGTGGTTCCTTCCGCCTTCGCCTGCACGGCACTCTATGTCGGCAGCGACCTCACCGAGGATGGCACCACCATGTTTGGCCGGATCGAGGATCTGGGCACCAACGATTACAACAAGCTGTTCAACATCAGCCCCGCCGGGAAGCACACCGCGGGCGAGGTGTACGAGGGCTGCTACGGCTTTACCTACACCTTCACCCACGACAGCTACCGCTACACCGCCCGCCGGGACGACAACGGTCTGGGTGTCTGCCCGGACTGCGACAGCACCCACGAGCACACCCCCTATGAGGAGGCCGGCACCAACGAGAAGGGCGTCATGGTCTCTGCCACCGAGTCTCTCTACGGCACCGATGCCGTGCTGAGCGTAGACCCCTATGTGGACAACGGCATTGAGGAAGCCGAGATCACCACGGTGCTGCTAAGCGAAGCTTCCACGGCCCGCGAGGGTGTTGCCCTGCTGACCTCCATCTACGACAACGCCGGTGCAGCCGGCGGCTCCGGCGTGTTCATTGCCGACCAGAACGAGACCTGGTTCGTGGAGAACCTGACGGGCCACACCTACCTTGCCCTGAAGCTCTCCTCCAGCGTGGTCTTCATGCAGCCCAACATCGCCGCTATGGGCAAGATCGATCTGGATGACACCGACCATGTGGTGGCCTCTGCCAACCTGATCTCCGTGGCCCAGAAGGCCGGTACCTTTGTGGGCGACGCCGCTGCCAATGTCATCGATCTGGATGCCTCCTACAACGGCGACATCGCATCGGACCGCATGGCAGCCGGCCTGAACTACCTGTACGGCACCGACACCTTTACGAAGGACAACTACAGCGAGACCGACTTTGCTATCAGCAACGTCGGCGAGAACGGTGCCATCGTCCCGGTCTACTCCAACATCCAGCTGACCAAGAAGTTCTCGGTGGAGGATTCCATCCACTTCTTTCAGACCGAGCCCATCGGCAAGACGGGCAATGTGGAGACTCATCTGTTCCAGGTGAGCGCCACCGGCGATCTGAACACCGCCATTACCGAGTGGACCGCTTTTGACGACGACGTGTACAACGCCTTCGTCCCTTACTATCCGATGCTGACCACCGACACCGCAGATGTCTACAAGGTCTCGGTCCATAAGGTCACCCGTTCCGACGAGCAGCCCACCGAGGGCGTCTGGTATCAGGATGCCAAGGGCCGCTACTATACCTACCCGGACGACTGGACCGACTCCTTCTACGGCGTGCGTGACGCCCTCTCCAACCTGCTGACCTACGGCAGCAATGGCAATCAGGTCACCGCAAAGGATCAGGCTGCAGCCAAGGCCAGCTACGCCGCGCTCCAGCAGGAGATCATGGCCGACTACGCCGATATGAAGGCCGCCGTTGCCGCCGCCGACACGCTTGAGGCCAAGCAGGCTGCCGCCACCAACGCCAGCAATGCCATGAGCCAGAAGGTGTACAACACCACCCTGAAGATGTACAATAAGCTCCAGGCCAAGACGGCCGCCCGGGCATGGGTCAGCTCCCTGCTGCACTGAGGCTTTGCAGCGCCTGAGGCGTTTCCCATAAAACCGCAGCGCCCCCGGTTTCCATGACAGGAAGCCGGGGCGCTTTGCGTATGACTGCTCCTTGCAAACGCCGCCCATTCGTTCTATATGACAAGGCAAAACTGCCGGAATTCTATTTGCAGGAAGAAAATTTGGAGAAGATCATTGCGGAGATGGGGTAAAACACACTGAAAATTCACAAATAACGTATCATCGTTACTCTGAACGCTCTGTAATTTTGGCTGCCGCCCAGGCTGCCATCAAGAACCCCCGCAAGTAATTGCGTGAGCGCTTGAAAAAGCACAAATAAAGCAAATGAACCGCCCCGGTTTCCGTAACAGGAAGCCGGGGCGGTTTTTGTGTTGCAACGTACAGGAAAAGCAGAAAATATCCTTTACAGAAAGGACAAGCAAACTGTCCAACAGGATCGTTATAATAGACAGACAAAAGGGCATAAACGCCATCAAAGGAGAGTGCGCAATGAAAAAAATATGGATGTTTCTGCTGGGCGCGGCATTTGCCGCCGAACTGTTTCTGCTTGTCTGCATGGCAAGCAGAAGTGCATCACCGCGTCAGGTAATGTACACTTTTAAGGATGATGTATGGGATGTGATCTACCGGCTGAACCGCAGATGGAATTTGTGAGAAAAGCACTTGGCTTTTTGGAGGATGGACAGACAAGCTGTCCATCTTTTTTTGTATACTAGGATTGTGCAAAAGAGACAAAAATTTTGTGGCTGTTTCACAAAACAACAAAATTTCACACAAAGAATTGCGGCTGTTGTTGCACTGTGTTACAATGAACAGAGAAGGAGAATGAACTGTGCGTAATAGTAGATTAGACCGTATACTCTATATTCAGCAGATTCTGGTACAGGGCGGTGTGCTGAACAAACAGCAGACGGCTGACCGCTTCGGTGTCAGCGAGAAAACCATCCAGCGCGATCTTGATACCCTGCGCAGCTATTTTGCAGACAGCGAGCCGCGCCGGGAAATCTTATACAACTCCGCAAAGGGCGGCTATCTGCTGGATGACACGCTTTCCTGCTTCCTCACCAGCAGCGAGATTCTGGCGGTATGCAAGATTTTGCTGGAAAGCCGTTCCATGGTCAAGGAGGAAATGTTCCCCATTCTGGACAAGCTGGTGCAGGTGTGCACCCCGCTGGACCGGTTGAATCAGGTGAAAGACCTCATCAGCAACGAACGCTTCCATTACGTTGAGCCGCAGCACGGCCGGAAGTTCATTGAGAGCCTGTGGGAAATCGGCACGGCAGTAGAAAATCACAATGTTATGGAAATTACCTACTGCCGCACCCATGACGGCGAGACCCGTGTGCGCACTATTGAGCCGGTGGGCATCCTGTTCAGTGAGTATTATTTCTATCTGGCAGCGTTCATCGAGGGCATCGACAAGGATAAGCATTTCCAGAATCCGCAGGATAACTCCCCGACGATTTATCGTATTGACCGCATTCAAAATTACAAAACCCTCGACCGGCATTTCGCCCAGCGCTATACCGACCGTTTTCAGGAAGGCGAGATGCGCAAGCGCATCCAGTTCATGTACGGCGGCGAGTTGCAGACCATCCGGTTCGAGTATACCGGGCCAAGTCTGGAATCCGTTCTCGACCGACTGCCCACTGCAAAGGTTTTGCAGGTGACGGAAAAGGGCTGGATCGTAGAAGCGGAAGTGTTTGGCACGGGTATTCAAATGTGGGTGAGAAGTCAGGGAGATTATGTGAAGGTGATCGGTTGAGCGGACAGAAAACAAATGTGCAGTAGCTGCACAGCGATAATAAAATATTTTGTAATACAGGAGGAACCATTATGCAGGCAGAAAATGCAAAACACGCAGCAGAAATGTTAAAGCGCTCCGGGGAGCTTGCCGGAACGGCAGCGGAAATGTTGGCAGGCGGTGCCGCCGGGGAAGCGGTGCAGCAGCTGCTGGAGCAAGCTCAAAACCTTGCCAGCAGTGCACTGGAGCTGCTGGGGCAGTATACCGTGCAGAAAACGCCCCGCAAGCCTTCGCTTTTGCGTAAGGCGGCGGGTGCGGCGATCCTGACAGGGACTGCGCTGTACCTTGTGCCGGAATGGCGGCGGACCGTGGAGGACGCAGTAAAAGTAGTTGCAGACACAGTGCGAGACGTGAAATAAATAGAACGGAGGAAGTAAAATGAGTGCCCAGAAACCGATGATCAGCCCCTATGAGGTGAATGAACTTACGAAATACTGCCTGAAGATCCTGACCTATACGGATGAACTGCGGGGCGATACAGCACTGAAACAGGCTTATGAGAAAGCTAAGGAGTTGGAAAACTCCATTCGGAAGCTGAAGATCGCCTCTCTGATGGAGAACAAAACGCTGATCTGCGTTGCGGGTATGCAGGGCGCGGGCAAGACTACCCTGATGAAGAACTTTTACGGCCTGAAGGACGATGCGCTGAGCATCGAGCTGGGCCGCGGCGAGCGCATCCCTGTGCTGATCACGGAGACGGATGTGACTGCGCCGGTCATGAATGCGATCCGCGTCCAGAAGAACGAGGCGGGAGAGTATGCGGCTGTGGAGTGCAGGATGGAGGCAAACGAGTTCGCCCACGCCTCCAAGGGCGAGGACAACAGCATCCTGTATCTGGAGATGTTCGTGCCCTACCGCCATACATATAATTCGGCGGTTTCCTTTATGCTGCTGCCCGGCTTTGAAAAAAATAACGACTACTGGCGGGAGCTGATCAACTTTGCGGTCAACTCTTCGGATGCAGCGGTCTTTGCGTTCGACGAGTCCCGCTTCTCGCAGGGGGATAACTTTGAGCAGCTGAAAAAGCTGACGGAGCGGTTCGGCAACAATATCATTTACGCCATTACCCAGTCGGATGCCAGCAAGGACGACAACGAGGAGGTGCGGCAGTCCTGCATCAAGGCGCTGGAGATCCCACAGGCAAATGCGGACCGCGTGGTCTGCACCGGACAGTATGATGACGAGAAAAAGAACGAGGCATGGATCGAAAAGCTGAAAAATGCCATTGAGCGGTACGCCAGCACTACGGATCAGTCTGCCCGCGATAATACCCGCTACCTGTATGATGAAGTGGAGCATATCAAGGATACCCTGTATTCCATCAAGGAAGTACTGAAAAGCGACGACAGCGCAGCCGTTGCGGATTACAAGGATAACACCATCCTGAACTATTTTGACTTAGCGCTTGCAAAAAAGCGCAAAGAATATGAAGAGGTGCTGGAAAAAGAGTTTGAGAAGGGTACCGGTGAGAGCAAGCAGCAGATGGAGAACATTCTGAATAGCAACAAGGAAAAGGGACGAAGCCTTATCTCAATGATCTTCACCAGAGAAAACAGCATCAAAGACGTTCGGGCGGCACGCGAGAATGTGATGCGCTCGTTACAGGCGTGGGACGGTGCATCGAATCAGCCGAAATATCTGCCGGACCAGTGTATGCTGAGCGCACTGGCGACCACGATGAAAGCGCTGGATACTCCGCAGAAAAAAACTGACCTTCAGCGGCTGCTCGAGAGTGAGAACAAGGACAGTAAAAAGGCTCTGAAGGCAGGGGGCGAAAAGAGCCTTCAGCTGACGAATGATGTCTGTGCACTGGTCAGCCAGCAGCCCCCAAAGGACTACGAGATCCAAACCCAAAACACCAGAAGGCTGATGAGCGCGCTGGTGGATATTGCCGTCTATTATTATGGCGTGCTGAGCAGCGATGATCTGGCAATGGTGTGCAGTACGGAAGGAAGACAGGTGGAGGGCTACACGCCCAGCGAAAGCAAACTGGAAATGGACCATATCCAGAATGGTGCACAAGAGGCATGGAAGCTCTTTGTGGATCTCGGAACAACGGCAGCAGGCGTTAAGGATATGGCAGATGCCTCCAAGCGCACCGGTATAGATAAGCTGTTCCGCCGTCTCGCCAAAATGAACAGCTCCTCTATGGGGAAATTCGCCGTTGGTCTGGGCAGCATGGCAGGCATGGATCTGCTGGGCGATGCGACCATCAACATGATCCCGCAGATCGCAGCCTCCTTTGGCGTTTCGGTACCGGTAGTGGGTGCTGTAGCTATGGCGCTGATCGCGAGCGGCAGCGGGATTGCAGCCCTGCGGGATCTTTCCGGGGTGCAGTGCGAGAATCTGAGAAGGGCGAACACCGCGATCGACTCGATCTATACGGCGCTGAAGGAGGAGGAGCTGAAGCGCTTCGACAAGCAGATGGCAAGGCTGCGGGACACCATCCAAAATAATCTCGAGGATCGGAACGGCGATGTGAAAAAGCCCATGAAAGCGTATAACGCCAAGGCGCAGGTGGATGCTGCTTTGGAACTGCTGCAAACGATCTCGGCCAGATCCAGAGAGGCGCTTTATGCGATGTGAGGAACTTTTTAAGGAAAGAAACTTTTGGCAGAAGAACGCATTTGACCGGATAAAGGCCAGCTTGCTGACGGCGCGGGACAACGCGTTTTTGCAATACGATGGAATGCAGGAAAGCTATCTGGTCGTTGTTTACGGCCCCTCCCAGATCGGCAAGACCAGCCTGATCCTAAAGCTGATCGGGATACGGGATGACGACGATTGTTTCCAGAAGGTCAGCCAGACCTTGCGCACCAAGGAGATCACGCGGGGCAACTCGTCTACCTCTACTGCCATCCTCTACGCCCGCTCCGATACAGAGCAGTATGCGCTTGCGGTGGAGGATGAGCCGGGCAAAGTTTCGGAAAAGCTCTTTTTCAGCGACGAAAAAGAGCTGGAGGCAAAGCTTATAGAGGTGCGCAGCCGGGTGGTAAAAAACAGAGAATCCGCGCGCAGTGTCCTGCATATTGATATCCCGCGGAAGTTTTTTACAGCGAAAACTGCGGCAGAAAATCTATATGTGATGGATCTGCCCGGCGTTGGCAGCAAAACGGAGGGCGAGGCCGCTCATGTGCAAAAGTTGATGCGCAGGTATCTGCCGGTTGCACAGGTGTGCCTTGTGGTATGTACGGCAAATACCATCCAGTCGCTGGAGGTGCAGGACGGTCTGGAACCGTACTGGCGGGACAAGCCGGGGCAGTACATCGTGGCGGCGACCAAGGCGTTCTCGCTGGGAACAGTCAAGGATTACTTTAAAAAGCCGCGTCAGCAACGCGAAAAAAGTTTTTATGACTTTGTAATGGAAACGTATAAATCCGAAACCGGAAAATATCTGGGCGAGACCAGCAAGGTGGAGGTGTTTCCCGTAGAGCTGGCGGACTCGTTCCAAAAGCTGTGCGAGAGTCTGGAGGAAGAAGACCGGAAGGAGATGACCGAAACCCGGGACCGTATCCTTCAGGAACTGCGGCAAAGCATCCAACAGCGGGAGGGACAGCGCTTTCAGGCAGCGCTTCAGCGGTTGCAAGGGGAACTGAAGATCGCCGAGAAAAGCAGGCTGGCAGAAAGCGACGGGCAGCTTGATAAAAAGGAAAAGGAGATCAAGGCCGAGGAGAATATCATAAAGCAAAGCGAGGATTTTATAAAAAGTGAGACCACCGGAGATAAGCAGACAGACCGGGAGGAACGTCTGCGGAAGATCAAAGGGCTGCAAGCGGCAAAGAATATGCTTACGGGCTGTGCAGAACGGTTCGGGAAATGCTGCAAGCCGAAGCTGAACGAGAAGATCGATACGCTGATCAAGGATGAGCATCTGTTCAGAACCTCCGGCGGCGGCCGCTATCTTGTGGACCGTGTCAGTGCGCTCAGGCAGAATGACTCAGACCGGAAGGTGTTTGCGGCGCTCCTTGATTACCTGCGCGAGAAAGTGTCCGGGGATGAAGGCTATCTGGATCAATATGTCAAGATACTGAAGGATGCCGGGATGTCGGTATCCTACAATAAAAACGCGCTTTGGCAGAAGCTGGAGCAGGACATCCACGAGGACTTTTATCAGGAGTACTACCCCAAACAGTCGCTGTTCCACAGAGAAAAGGTCTGGCTTGAGGATGTGCGGGAGCTGAACGGCGAGATCGTAGAAAAGGTGGCAAAGGAGCTGCTGAAATACGAAACAACATGGCTTGGTGAGCTTGAAAAAGTCCTCTGCAATGAGGAACGTCTGGAACGGCAGGGCCAGCAGCTGTTGGCAGAAAAAAGAAAAAAAGCCGATGATGCAAAGGCCCGGAAAAGCACCTTAGAGGCGCAGAAGGCTGTGCTGGAAAAAGCCCGGGAACACATTGTTGAGGAGATCCGGCAGGACAGAGAAAATCTGGAGGATTACCGCCGGATAGCCAAAGAAGCGTACACAGAGCAGTATGCCGGGATCGTACGGCGTATCCGTCAGACCCCGGGTGTTGCCGAAAAGACCAAGCTGATCCTGCTGCTGGGAATGCTGGAGGAAGATTATAAGGCTGCGATTGGAGGATGTCAGGATGAAATCAGTGCTGGAAAAACCTGAAGTGGAGCTGGATCAGGGATCGGTGGAGCAGGTCAGAAAACTGTTCAATGATTATGTGGTCGACCCGCTGGGCAAAGAGCTGAAGGAAGCTGAATCGAAGATCAAATCCGATGAAGAAACACAAATAGATACGCTCAAGAATGACCTTAAACCCAAACTTGACGGCACAAATGGCAGGTTGAATGATGTGCTTTGGGCGCTTGGCACGCAGAAAAAGACAGTGGATGCGATGTCAGGGGCACTAAATAATCTTGAGGAGAAGTTTGAAGATCTTGAACTGGAGGACAAGCTCACCGACCAGAACGAAACGCTGGAAACCAGCCTGACGAGCCATCTGGGAATGCTTCAGGATGCCCTGTGCGGGAGTCTTGCGGAAAACACCGCCCAACTTACGGAGCAAAGTGATGCCGACCAAAAGATTGTGCTGAAAAGAGTTGCAGCGCTGGAGCAGCAGCTGCTCACAGCACTTGGCAACAGCAGCACCCGGATGACGGAGTACCACGCTGGCATACAGGAAACACTCACCGCCCAGAGCGAAACGCTGGAAAGCAGCCTGACGAGCCATCTGGGAACGCTCAAGAATGACCTGTGCGGCAGCCTTGCGAAAAGCGCTGCCCAGCTTACAAGGCAGAATGATGCCGATCAAAAGGCTGTGCTGGAAAGAGTTGCAGCGCTGGAGCAGCAGTTGCTTACAGCACTGGGCGACAGCGATACCCAGATGACGGAGTACCGCGATGATGCAAAGGCAGAGCTGGCAGAATACCAAAAGACGCAGCAGCAGTTCGCAGTGCAGAAATACAAGCTGCTGCTGGGCACCTCGCTGGCGTTTGGTATCGTGAATTTTCTGGGCATCGCGCTCCTTCTGTACCTCAACTTTATGCCTTGAGCATCTGCTGATGCGTTTTTTGAAAATACTTTATCGGTCCAATGCACTTTCAGGTTATTACAATCCCGGTCGATTGCACATACAATACAAGTATCACTTCACAAAACGGAGGGTACTTGTACTATGGTGGACTACGCCGACATCGGAAAACGCATCCGTGCCTGCCGTCTTGCAAAGGGCATGACGCAGGAGCAGCTGGCCAATGAGGTCGGCGTGGTGGTCACGCACATCAGCCATATCGAGACGGGCAACTCGGTGCCTAGCCTGAAAACGCTGATCGACATCATTAACGCACTGGACTGCTCCGCAGACGAGTTGCTGTGCATCGAGATCAAAAAAGCAAAGCCGGTGTTCGACAGCTGGATGACCGAACAGCTTGCAGATTGCTCTGCCGATGAGGCAAAGATCATCAAAGAAACGGTGGTCAGCCTGAAAAAATCGCTCCGGAAGGTGTATGGAAAGTCCTCTAAATACAGATATGACTAAAACTTCAAAAACTGAATGCCAGTTGGTAGGCATTGAGTGTCTGAAAGAACACCAATAAACAGAATGAACCGCCTCGGTTTCCATAGTAGGAAGCCGGGGCGGCTTTTTATACAAAAAAGAAATCGTTTTTTTGTAGCTTTGATGAATTGGCGCGGAGCCGTTGACAGCAGAAGGGCAGAAGCGTATCTTTGGAACAGAAGGCGGAACAGGGCCATAAATAGCAGTTTTCTTTACCTTGCAAGGACACTTTCGTTTTGATGAGGCACGCCCCGGTGTGCCGCTTTTTTCATTTGCGGAGATAAAATGCAAAAAGTACGGATTATAGTACACATTATCTGCTATGCTCGGTACACGGAAAGCACACACCGGAAAAGGAGCAAAAATGCGCTGGACGTTGAATAAAACAAGGTTTTTGGCCGGTAAAACGGACCCGGAAAATACCAGCCTGTGGCTGCCGCTCTGGATGCACCTGTGGGATACGGCGGGCATCATGGAGCGGCTGGTCTGGCAGTGGCTCCCGGAAAGTGCAAAACGGGCCATGGGCTTTGAGCGCGAGGAAGCGTTGCTCGCGCATGCCCGGTTTCTGGGCGGGATCCATGATATAGGCAAGGCTACGGTAGCCTTTCAGGCAAATATCCTGCGCACTCTGCCGGAGGCGCGGCAGCGGCTGGAAATGTTGACGCCGCTGGA
>ENA-ORRH01001223-ORRH01001223.1-human-gut-metagenome-genome-assembly--contig:-NODE-1223-length-12500-cov-2.59309_pt1 | contig 12500 bp, 10 predicted proteins | sample MGYA00242173_ERZ509130 | MGnify/ENA primary metagenome ERZ509130 (study PRJEB26280, sample SAMEA2338633) | human gut metagenome | biome: human gut; feature: human-associated habitat; material: faeces... | reverse complement strand
TGTCACGATTCGAAATTTCGGCTGTTTTTTCGAATCGTGACACATTTTTCCTTCCAAAAAAACAATACGGGGGTATAAAACGACATATTCCCAAGGAAAATGCCTCAAAAACATACCCCCGAACCGAAAGTGATGTGTCACGATCCAAAATTTTGGTCTTTTTTTCGAATCGTGACACAAAAAACAAGCCTCCTATATCCTGTGCGCAACCAAACGCATCGGAATGACGCGCGACGAACACGATTATCAGCGGCTTTCAAGGATTCCAGCGCCGATCGCCACAAAAGAGGCACAACACCGAGGAGTCGCGATCATGCGGAAAGCGGGCGGCCTCACGCGCGCACCCAACGAAACCGCATCAGTCAAGCAGCCTAAGCTTGCGGGCTTTCCGATAACGCAGCACCACTTTGCGCCATGGCAAGGGCGTGGTCACCCCAATCGGCCGACCGACGATCGAAGACAACGCATGGGCAACGTTCATGGCGAACGCGGCGCGATGCAATTCGTCGGACAAATCCAGCTGCGTGACCGAAAACACAGTCCAACCAGCGGCCGCAAGACGCGACAGCTTGTTCTGATCGCGCCGATATTGCGCACGGTCAGTACGATGATGGTCACCCTGATAGTCCAGGCCAAAACGATGCTCGGCATCGACAAGATCCAACGTCACCGCAGCGCCATTCGCAAAATTCACGCCGGGGACCACACAGTTCGGTTGCATAATCGGCAGGCCATAACGCACAAGAGTCAGCCTCATTTCGGTCTCCTTGGGGGAATCGCTGCCTGACTGCACGAGCGCCAACGCATCCAGACACTTGCTCCGGTATGGGACGTTCTCAGTTTTAACAAACTCAATCAGCCCCTTACGAGTGGCGAATCGATGGCGAATCAACGACTCCGCAACCATGACGATGTCCTGGATACCCCACCGGCCGGCAGCCAAAGACCACGCCGGAACGGGCATAAGCACCGGAACTCCAGCAACCTCACGCACGTGTCGCGCGGACAAGCCCTTCCAGACATGCACGGTCACATCGGCCGACACCGATGTGCTTTTCTTCACACGGCCGCGACGAGCCGGCGATTGGGCGACCGTATGAAGTTTCGCCGGGGATTGCGGGAATTGGGAAGGCTGAGAAGCCGACTGCCGAAGACCTGGAATCTGATTCCGAGAAACAGCCTGGGAATCCGGGAAATATTGAAAATCCGAATCCGGGAAATCCTGCCCTAAGCGGATAGAGTGCTCGGAATGGCCGAAAGCCGGACTTTCTCCACTCCATCCATAGTCCACGTCCGTCCCAGCGTAACCGCCTTGCGACGAACGCAGCGAAACAACGGAGCAATCACTATCTGCGGGCAGCTCGACGCCCCAAATCGCGAGCGCGGTCTCGTGACTTACGGGATGCCGCAACTCCACGGACTGGGCAATGCGGAGAATACGCCAGCTGGCTTCGGACAGGGTCGCCCGCTGGATCGGCTTGTATGCATCATCAGCATTCATGGCGTGCAATATAAACGATGGCAACGGTTTGATGTGCGTTTTTCCAAAGTTGTGGTCGGAGAACATGCGATTTGGGGCAGTTCAGCATGGCATGGCCGTAATTCCAACGATTTGGAGCGCAACAGCCTGTGGATAACCAATGGAGATGGTTCCAGCTACCACCGCAGCCTTTACAAGGGACGCGGCCTGGCACTTCCGGAAGTGCGGCAAACCGGTATTTCTTTTCGCTTGGGGAATCGGGGATGGATCAGCCTCAGCCCAGCCTTCAAGGCAATTCGGACCAATTCATCACGAACCAGCACAAACTAGTCTCAAGCGAGCCTTGAACCAGCTTTGGAGCGGAATCTTCCGCTATAAATGTGTCACGATTCGAAATTTCGGCTGTTTTTTCGAATCGTGACACATTTTTCCTTCCCCAAAAACAATACGGGGGTATAAATCGGCGCATTTCCAAGGAAAATGCCTCAAAAAACATACCCCCGAACCGAAAGCGATGTGTCACGATCCAAAATTTTGGCCATTTTTTCGAATCGTGACACAAAACAAGCGACACGGGCAGTACCGGAAGAGTAGGTCCAAGGCCTGCTCTGGAAAGGGCGGAGCTGGCGCACAGATAGCGTGGGCAGTGCCGGAAGAGCGGAATCAAGGCCTGCGACGGAAGCGAGGAGGGCACTCAGGGGAGGAGAAGGCATGCGGAAAGCGGGAGCACTAGGCGGCGCGAAACCAAACACGCGACACTAGGCACGGGTGGTGGCGCGGGCTATGATGCGGGATTGGGTGGTGATGAGCTCCGGTTCCAACGTACGGCTGCCGTCGATGCGGTTGATGATGCGGCTGACCGCGGTCGGCGCGATCCAGTCGAGGCAGGAATCCATGGTGGTCAGCGGCGGCTGGAAATATGCGGCTTCCTCGTTGTTGTCGAAGCCGATCACCTGCACCCGGTCGGGCACCGCGATGCCGTTCGCTGCCAAAGTGAACAGTGCGCCCAACGCAAGCTGGTCGTTGAACGCCACGATGCCATCGAAGGGGATGCCGGAGTCGACGATGCGCTGCGTCATGCGCGCGCCCGAGCCGATGGTCCAATCCTGGCCGACGTTGGGCACTAGCCGTGTGTCCAATTCGACGCCTTGGTCGGCACACGCTTCGAATATGCCTCGCATGCGCAGCTGCGCGTTGCCTTCCACGGCGTCGCGCAGCTCGAGGATATGCTCCGGATCGGTTCGCGAGCCGATCACCGCAAGATTCGTGGCACCGTGGTCGAACAGGTATTGCGCGGCGAGACGCGCCTCCTGGACGTCGTCCGGGGTGACATGGTCCGCCTTGCCATGCGTGGACCGCGCGCCCACGCAGACCAGCGGATAATCCACGTCCAGGTCCTCGGGATCGAGATCCTCGACTTCGGAGATGGACAGGATCATGCCGTCCGACACCGTGGCATTGAAGTTTCGCAACAGCGCGCGGGCACCCTGCGCGGATCCTTCCGCATACGTGGTGATGTACACGGAATAGCCGTAGATGCGGGCCGCGTCGATCACCCGGTTGGCCAGTTCGGCCAAATATGGCGCGGTCAGGCTCGGCACCGCGAGCGTGATGAAGCCGGTTTTGCCGCGATTGAGATTGCGGGCCGACACGTTGACGCGGTAGCCGAGCCTGTCGATGACGTCCTGCACTTTTTCGCGTGTGGCGTCGGCCATGCGGCCGGAATGGTTGATGACGTTCGACGCGGTTTTGAGGGAGACTCCGGCCTCTTGCGCCACTTCACGCAGTGTGACGCGTTTCCTGTCGGACTTGTCCGGCTTCACTTCGGCCATATCTCCCCCTAACCGCATCCGTCATCGATATTCGACTTCCGACTTTACCGCCTTACCACGAGCACGCCGTTGCGGCGCACGGTGTACGAGCCGGGCTTTTCCTCCCGATCCGTCTGGAACAGGATGACCGGCTCGCCTTCGATGCCTTGCAATTCGACCGTCTTCTTGCCACGGGGCAGGTAGAAGTCGAAGGTGGCGTCGGCGGAGGCGCGCACGGTGTGCAGCACGTCGGCATTCTCCTGCGACGAGGCCGCGAGATATGCGCGGACCAGCTTCGTCAGATCGGCCACATCCAGGTCGCAGCCGACGAAATACGCTTCGCCGGAGCCGTACGGATTACGGGTGACCGCGGCCGTGCCGTCGAGCTCCCATTCGTCCGATTCCTCGCCGGCGTACGTGGCAAGCACCTGCGCGTGTTCGCCGGTCACGTTCACGTCGTTCTGCCACAGGCGGGTCGTGGTGCCGTCCAGCGCGGCCGAATCGTCGGCGGACGACAGTCGGATCTCGCCCGGCTCGCCTTCGGCTTCGGCGCCGAGGATGTTGAATTCCTCGCCGCGGACGCCCAGCATCGAGCGCAACAGGCCATCGCCCGCGCCCGGGTATCCGCCGAGCCAAGTGTGGAAATGCTCGTCGATCAGTCCGGTCGCGTAGCCGACCACCACGCGGCCGCCGGCGGCCGCGAAGTCCGCCAACCGCTGCGTGTCGGCGGCGCACGGTCGGCAGCACGACGGTCTTGTACGAGCTCCAGTCGTAGGCGAGCGGCACGATGTCGGCGCGCGAGCCCGCGTCCAGGAACGCGCGGTACCAGTCACGCACGTCATGCCAGTGGTTGAGTTTCATGCTCGGCAGGGTCTGGGAGCGGGTGGCCCATTCCGATTCGGCGCTGAAGAGGATCGCCGTGTCGGAGTGCGCCAATTCGGTGCCCTGCACGCCGGCGTCGGCGAGCGTGTGCAACGACGCGCCCAGCTCGCACACCTGGCGGAACAGCTTCGTGTCCTCGCCGGCGTGCGGAACCATGGCCGAATGGAACGCTTCGGCACCGAACGCGGACGCGCGCCACTGGAAGAAGTTGATGGCGTCGGCGCCCATGGCCACATGGGCCAGGGAGTCACGCACGGTCTCGCCCTTGCGCTTGCGGGTGTTAAGCGGCTTCCACTGCACCGCCGAGGTGGAGTGTTCCATGACGTACCACGGCTTGCCGAGCGCGAGCGAATCCATGAGAGCGTCGGAGCAGGCCAGCTCGTCGAGGTGGGATTCGCCCTCGTGGAAGTAGTGGTCGTTGGATACGAAGTTCACTTCCTTGGCCCAGGCGGCGTAGTCCATGCAGCACTGGTCGGTGGAGACCATGAAGTTCGTGGTGAACGGCTTGTCGGGGCAGATTTCGGCGATCGCGTCGCGTTCGGCTTTGTAGAAGTCGAGGAGCATGTCGTTGCCGAACCGTTCGAAGTCGAGCTTCTGGCCGGGGTTGACCATCGAGTCGGCGCCCATGAACCGTGGGATGAGCACTTCGTCGAAGCCGTTCATCTCCTGGCCCCAGAAGGTGGTGCCCCACGCCTGATTGAGCGCGTCGATGGTGCCGTACTTGCGGCGGCACCATGCGCGGAAGGCCTCGAGCGCGTTGTCGGAGTAGTCCTCGCGGTTGTTCCACCCGTATTCGTTGCCCATGTGCCATGCGGTCACATACGGGTTGGTGCCGTACCGTTCGGCGAGCTTGCGGCACAGGGTCAGCGCGTATTCCTTGAACACCGGGCTGGTCGGGCTCCAGGATTGGCGCGAGCCGGCGTTGACCGGATGGCCGTACTTGTCACGCGGAAGGACCTCCGGGTGGCTTTCGTACAGCCACAGCGGCGCGGTCGCCGTCGCGGAGGCCAGGTCGACCACGATGCCGGCATTGCCGAGTTTGTCGATGATGCGGTCGAGCCAGCCGAAATCCCAACGATCCTCGGTGGGTTGGATGCGATCCCAGCTGAAGATGGCGAGGGCCACGGTGTTGACGCCGGCCTGCTTCATCAGGCGGATGTCGTCGTCCCAGATGTCCTCGGACCATTGGTCGGGATTGTAGTCGCCACCGAAGGCGATGCCGCGGCCATCCGCGGTCAGCAGTTCCGGCCATTCGAAGTTGCGTCGCGCACTCACGATTATCTCCTTTGGTAATTGGCATAAAGCCATGGTTTTTTGTATATTACATTCGTTATTTGCCCACCGGCATGTGGTACACCGGTGTAGCATACACGTCGGTGACGTCAGCGACGCACGCATCGGACTGCTCCAGGCGGGCCGCCATCGACGATGTTACCTTCACGCGGACCCCGCGCCTCAGCGGCGTGACGACCAGCGTCAGCTTTCCACCCGCGGCATCGATGGCATCCGCGTAATCACGCAATCCGACCTGCCATGTCTCGCCGTTGCAGAAATTATCGGCGATCAGCACATCGCCGCAGAACAGCCAGCCGATATCGCCCTGGTATGCGATGTTCAGCATGACATCGGCGACCTGCCGTTGATCGCGGAAAAGCCGTCCCATGCCAGCCGGCAAAGCGATTTCGTACCGATCGGCGTGCAGTCTTCTCATACGCGCATACACCGATACGGGCTCCACCGGCCGCGGAGAGCCGAGCAAGCCTTCCGGATATGCGGCGATCCCGTTTTCGGCGCGGGGCGATTCCAGCGTCCACCCATCGCCGTCCTCGTACAGCAACGCGTTGTCGTCGTCGACGAAGGCGAGGCCTCCATCCAACACCGTCATCCGCCCGGCGAGCGCTCGTGTGACGCATACGATCTCCGCCGCGTCCCGGACCATGAAGCGTTCGAAATCCGCCTTGCCGACGGTGACGTCCTGGATGTCGCCTTCGAAATGGAACGTCAGCTCATCCATGCCATCGGGCTTGAGGAACACGAACGTGCGGAACGGTCGGCCCGGCACCCGCAGCACGGTGACCGGCTGCAGGTTGGCGGGGGAGCCGCACGCCGTCCAGATCCATGTTGAACGGCAATATGCAGTTCTCCCCCTCGGCGAGGCCGATGCCGGTGAACCGTATGCGCTCACCGGTACCCGTCGTCACGTCGATTTGCTCACCGTGACGGCTCGGCACGCGCGCATGGTCCTGGAAGTTGTCGATGGACACGAAACCCCGTTCGCCATCGCTGCGCACGGCATACCGGAGGGTCTCGGAGTCGGACGGATCGATGCGGTCCTGCCCGTCCTGCAACGAGACCGGCATTCCGGCGAGTTCCGGCCCGAAGGCTTTGACGAACTCGTGCAGGGTGCGCAGCCGCCGGTAGGATTCCCGCACCTGTCCGAATTCGCCAAGGGGCGCTTGGAAATCATAGGAGCGTTTCGGGGTCTGCCCCTCATTGAGGAATCCGGCCGCGCCCTTCGGGTTGGTTCCGCCATGGAACATGTAGTAGCCGAGGAAATCGCACCCCGAGCCGAGCTTGATGTTGGCCATCGCGTCGACGGAGCGCTTCGGCAGCACGAAACGGTAATCGTACGAATTGAACATCCCGCCGCCCATCTCGCAGCAGGCGTACGGGCGGCTGTCCGGATCGTACGGGGGATCGAAGCCGTCGCTTGTGCTGGAGCCATGCAGCCTCCGGTATCGGTACTCGTCGGTGGCGGGGTGCTCCGTCATCCCCTCGGCACCGACGCCGTCGTAGAACAGCCACGGCCGGTACGCGTATCCACCCCACAGCGGCAGCATGTCGTCCGGAACCGGTGACTGCCAGCCGGTGCAGGTGAACATCGGCGGGTCGATGCCTTCCTCGATCGCGATGTCGCGCAGCCGTTCCAGGTAGCCGGCCCCATCGTGGCCGGACGGCACCCATTCACGGCTGATGCCGGTGGTCATCTCCCAAGGAGCCGACGACGCCATGTACTCGTTGTCGACCTGGGCCGCGATGATCGGCCCGCCATCCTTGAAATACAGGCCGCGCAGCTGCTGCGCGATATGCGCGTAGAGACCGCGCACCGCATCGAGGAAGCCGGCGTCGAGGGAACGGACCTCATACGACTTGCCGTACAGCCAGTCGGGAAGTCCGCCGTTGCGCACCTCGCCATGGCAGAACGGTCCCAGCCGCACGATGACGTGCAGTCCGTGCCGGGCGCACAATTCCACGAATCGGCGCACGTTCCTGTTGCCGGAGAAATCCCACTCCCCCTCGCGCTCCTCATGGTGGTTCCAGAACACGTAGGTGGATACGACGTCGATGCCCGCCGCGGCCATCTTCGCGAGTTCCGTGTCCCACCGTTCGGCGGCGATCCGCGAATAGTGCATCTCGCCGGCGATGGGGATCCATGGCGATCCGTCACGGGTCAGGAAGCGGTTCGTGGCGCCCAGGGTCCCGCCATCCGGCCCGCATGCGGCTGCGGCGCGGATGACGGGGATCCCGTATGCGGGCGTCCGCGCGAACTTGCTGGCTTCCGAAAGATCAACCTCATAGCGCATAACGCTGCTCCTTGTCGAATTCCCGCAAGCAGGAGGACCGGTCAGCCCTTGACCGAACCGGCGACCAGGCCGGCCACGATCCAACGCTGGCAGAAGATGAAGAACACGAACACCGGGATGAGCGCGATGGTGGTGACCGTCATGAACAACGGCCAGTTCGTCGTGAAGGTGCTGATCGCGTTGAACACCTGCAGCACGATGGTCTGTTTGTTGGTCGACGAGATGTACACGCTCGGCGTCATGAAGTCGTTCCACGTGCCCATGGTCTGGAACACGATGACGGTGGTCAGGATCGGGCGGATCAGCGGCAGCACGATCGTCCAGAAGATGCGGAACGGACCGGCGCCGTCGATACGGGCGGCCTCGATGATCTCATACGGCAGGCCGCGCATGTACTGCACGATCAAGAAGTAGCAGAAGGTCGCGCCGCCCGTGTAAAGCACGATCAGGCCGAGCAGCGAATCGACGAGACCCACCTGTGCCTCCATGCGGTACTGCGGAATCAGCAGCGTCTGGCCGGGGATGATGAAGGACAGCATGAGCAGCACGCCGATCACGGCGGTGAACTTGCTCTTCTTCAGGATCATGCCGTATGCGGCGAGCGCGCCGAACAGCACCTGCAGGCCGACGCCGACCACCGTCACGATGATGGTGTTCTTGAAGGCGTTGACAATGGGCAGATGCCCGAATGCATACGTGTAGTTCTCGAAATTCCATGTCTTTGGTAACCCAATCGGGTCCATGGACATCTCGGCGCTGCTTTTGAACGTGTTGATGACGATGACGTACAGCGGCACCGCGCAGATCAGCGCGATAGCGATGACGACGACGGAACGGATGATCGAGCCGATACGCTCGCGTTGCTGCAGAGTCATGACAGCCTCTTTTCTACCAGATTGGTGATTACCTGCTGCAGGGCGACCAACAGCGCGCAGCAGATGAAGAAGATGACGCCCAGTGCGGAGCCCAGTCCGTACCGGCTCGAACCGATGCCCGTGAGGATGATGGACTGGGTCACGGTGTAGGTGGAGTAGCCCGGACCGCCGCTGGTGAGGCCATACGGCAGATCATAGACCTTCAAACCACCGGTAAGCAGCATGAAGATGCTCACACCCATGGCCGGAACCATCTGGGGCAGTGTGATGTTGAAGAACTGCTGGCGACGGTTTGCGCCATCGACGGCGGCCTGTTCGTAGATATCGGCGGGGATAGCCTGCAGATACGCCAGATACAGCGTGGCGTGCCAGCCGATCTGAGCCCATACCGCTACGAAAATCACACAGAATTTGGCAAGTTCGGAATTCGACAACCACGGAATCGCATCGATGCCGATCTTGGCGAGCAGCGTGTTGACGACGCCGGACTTCAGCGGGGAGAAGATGTACTGCCAGACCAAGCCGAGCACGGCCATGGACGGCACCGAGAAGAAGAAGAACAGGGAACGGGCGAAGTTACGGCCGAAGAACTTGCGGTTGAGCACCACAGCCAGCGGCAGGGCGATCACGGTGATGAGCACGGGGGTGGCCACCGTGTACAGCAGCGTGAAGCCGAGGCCCGCGAGCAGCGTCGGATCCTTGAAGCACTGCACGTAGTTCGCGAACCCCACGAACTTCGCGTCCGCGAAATTGTAACCGGAGTAATCGGTGAAGCTGAACACCAGGCTTTGCAGGAATGGGATGAGGATCACCACGATGAACACCACCATGATCGGCAGCAGGAAGCGTGCCGAGGCGAAGTTCTCCATGAAGTTGCGGTGACGACGCTGCTTGAGATGCAACGCCTCTACCTGATCAGCGGAATGTGGACGCGCCGCTGACGCTGTTGATACTGACATGTTGGTTGCTTTCTACAAAACGTGAGATTGGCAGGTCCAGGCGTGGCGCGGACGGAAGGGCCCGCGCCAGCCTGCCGCGATGGATGTCTGTTCGCGATGGATCAGGAGAGGGTCTTGAGCTTGGAATCGAGGTTCTCCGCGGCCTGCGTAGGGCTGATGGAGCCGAGGGCTACCTGCTGCAGCTGGGTGAAGGTCTCGGCGCGCAGCGCGGTGGTGCCCTTGCTCCAGTGGGCGGAATTCAGGTACACGTTGCCGGTCTTGATGTACAGGTCGTAGGCGTCCTTGAAGTGGTCGTCCACCGTGGCGTTGAAGCCCTTGACGGACGGGATCAGGCCCAGCTGCTTCTGGTACAGCTTGAGGCCCTCGTCGGAGGTCAGGAAGGCGAAGAACTTCTCCGCGGCCTTGAGCTTGTCTCCGGAGATCTTGTTGTTGATGCCGAAGGCCGGATCGATGGAGCCCGGCGCGTACGGGGTGTCACCCTTCTTCAGCATAGGGATCTGGCCGAAACCGTAGTTGAGGCCGGTCTCATTGAAGCTGTCGATGTCCCACGAGCCGGAAGGATAGACCGCAAGACGTCCGGCGGTGAATTCCGACTTGACCTGGTCGCCGCTCAGGCCGGACACGTCGGAGCTCATCAGGTTCTGCTTGATCAGCTTGTCCCATTCGCCGTAGTACTTGCCATACACGTTCTTGAACGTGTCCTTACCGGCGTCGATCTTGGCGTCGAGCGCCTCGCCCTGCTTGGCGGATTCAGCGCCGATCCAGCCCTCGACGGCGTTGCCCAGTCCATCCTTCGGCTCAAGGTATGGGGTGATTCCCGCGGCTTTGAGTTTGCCGCACATGGTCAGGAATTCATCCCACGTCGCCGGGATGGAGTCGTAACCGACCTTCTTCAGCAGATCCTTGTTGTACACCCAGGCATTGGTCCAGGTGCTCACGCCCATGGCGTATACTTTGCCATCCACGCTATAGGCCTTTTTTGCGGCATCGCCGATTTTATCCATGAAGCTTTCATTGCTCAGGTCCTTGGCGTAGTTGCCTTTGACCAGATCGCTCAACGCCTCCGGAGGAACGATGTAGACGTCGGCCAGGTTTCCGCCGGAGATTCGAGTCTGCAGCGTCTGCTGGTAGCCACTCTGGGAACCGGTGGTGGTGCTGTAGTCGATCTTGATGTCCGGATTGGCCTTTTCGAACGCGTCGATGATCGGCTGGTACTTGTCCTGCGAATTGTTCGAGAAGAACGACAGCGTGGTCTTGCCGTCGGCGGCGTTTCCTCCACCGCACGCGGCCAGCGGAACAAGCATCGCCGCAGCGGCCACCGCCGCAATCATCCTGATGGATTTCTTCTCCATGATGTACTCCTCCTTGTGTCCCATCGTTGGCACCCGCTTTACGTGCGTTCATTCGTCGAACCCACTCCAGCTGCGGTAGATACACGTCAATATGTCTTCAACTGACCATTCAGTTGATTCGGGATATTTCCTTCCCTTTTTGGTATAACTGTGTACCTGTTGAAACAGTATAGGTTTTCCGGTGTACCATGTCAATTCAAACAAGGAAATTTGCATCCCATCGACCGCTACCCCTACAAAACATCGGCGTGTCGTATACCGGCAGCACCGTCGACAGCGGACGACGACCCGCCCGCACCATCCGGAGACGCGCAGCCCGAAAGCGTATTGCGGGTGGGCAGGACGCATGTGGACAAGTCGGTGTATTACGGGGGATTATTTTTCCGATGAATTCCCCAGTATTAGTTGGGATTGAAAAGATGCTGAAAGTCCACAGATAAAAAATCGGCGGCCCCAAGGAAATATCCTTGGAAGCCGCCGATATGCTTGCGTGCGTCGCGCTACGGGCTCAAGCGAGTACACAGCGTGCTACGCAGACCGTGAGCAACACAGACCGCGCGCTACACAGAATCGCAAGCTACAAACTCAGGAACAGCTCGTGGATGCGGGTGTCGTCGGTGAGCTCGGGATGGAACGCCGTGGCGAGGATCTTGCCTTGGCGCAAGCCGACCACATTGCCGTCCACCGACGTTTCGACGGTGGCGGCCGGTCCGACTTCGGCCACGAACGGCCCGCGGATGAACACCAGCGGGAAATCTTTGAGCACGATGTCGGCCGGGGCGTCCTGCGGAACATGCTCGCCCGGTGCGACCACGACGGCGGAATCACCGGAAGAGGAGCCGAAATCGGCGGTGGCGGCGAACGAGCCAAGCTGGCGGCCGTATGCGTTGCGCCGCACGACGGCGTCAAGCGCGCCGAAGTAGACGTTGTCGTCGTTATCGAGCTTGCGGGCCAGCAGAATCATGCCGGCGCAGGTACCGAACACCGGTTTGCCGGCGGCGATATGCTCTGCAATCGGCTCGAACAGGCCGGTGGAGCGCAGCAGCTTGCCCTGCGTGGTGCTCTCGCCGCCAGGCAGAATCACCCGGTCGATCGAATCGTCGAAATCCTCGGCGGCACGCAGCAGTTTCCACGGTACGCCAAGCCGATCCAGCATGGCGGCATGCTCGGCGAACGCACCCTGCACCGCAAGAATGCCGGTCACGCCATGTTGCGCGGAAGCCGCACCTTCGGCAACGTCGGCCGATTCTTCCTTCGAAATGTATTCAACGGCAACAACCATCGGATCTCCTTACCCAAACCATCGAGACCATCACAAATCATGCGAAATGCAATCACACGAAACGGGCGGCATAAGGCGGCCGATAGTCACACCCCATCCGCTCGCAATACGTGAAATCACAGCACAATCACAGCGAAATCACTCGCCGCGGGCGGCCATGATGGTTTCGATCTCGTCCTCGTTGATGCCGACCATGGCCTCACCGAGGTTCTCGGACAGGCGCGCGAGCAGATCGGGGTCCTGCCAGTTGGCGGTGGCCTGCACGATGGCGGCGG
>ENA-ORRH01001220-ORRH01001220.1-human-gut-metagenome-genome-assembly--contig:-NODE-1220-length-12515-cov-2.96116_pt1 | contig 12515 bp, 9 predicted proteins | sample MGYA00242173_ERZ509130 | MGnify/ENA primary metagenome ERZ509130 (study PRJEB26280, sample SAMEA2338633) | human gut metagenome | biome: human gut; feature: human-associated habitat; material: faeces... | reverse complement strand
GCCTGCGGGGCCGGCGCCGATTACAGCAATACGAAGTTCGTTGGTTTCGCTCATATGTTCCAGCCTAATATATTCCCTGCATTTCCAACAGGGGGCATACGGCACTTTCTTGCGATTCCCTTACTTGCCTCGCAACGCGCAGCCCGGCCCATGTGCCGGCGCAGGAGAACGTACAATCGCAGAAGATCACAATCGGTCCCTCACTAAAGAAGGTCCTTATCGTAAGAGGGTGGGCATATGCGCATTCACATCACGTATACCGGCGGCACCATCGGTATGGTCGAGTCACCGAACGGTCTGGTTCCGGGCGCCGATATGCGCGGCTGGCTGCGCCGGCTGATTGAGGACGCGCATCTGGCCCCGAGCTTGTTCTCGTTCACCGAGCTGGACCCGCTGATCGATTCGTCGAACGCGACGCCCGACAATTGGCAGACGATGGCGGACGACCTGCGCGCGCACCGCGATGACGCCGATGCATTTGTGGTGTTGCACGGCACCGATACGATGAGTTATTCGAGTGCCGCGCTGTCTTACGCGCTGACCGGTTTCGGCAAGCCTGTGATTTTCACGGGGTCGCAGCATCCGCTCGGCAAAATCGAATCGGACGCCACCGCGAACGTCACGGGTGCGCTGAACGCCGCGATGAGCGGACGTTTTCATGGCGTCGGCCTGTTCTTCGGCCATCATCTGTTCGCCGGCAACCGTGTGAGCAAATCGTCAAGCTGGGCGTTCGAAGGGTTTTCGGCGCCGTCCACCGGCCCGCTGGCACGTACCGGCACGCCGTGGCATTGGTATGCGGGTGATTCGGCCGGCTCCAGTTGCGGTTGGACGTCGCCGCTGCCCTACTCCCGTCACGATGTGGCCGTGATCGACATGGCTCCCGGCATTTCCGCCGCGCGATTGGCCGCGATGCTCGACCCTCGTCCGGAAGCGGTGCTGTTGCGCGCGTACGGCGTTGGCAATGTGCCGAGCGACGAGCCAGGACTGACCGACGTGATCGCCGACGTGCTGCATGACGGCGTGCCTGTCGTCATCGCATCGCAATGCCAGCAGGCGGAAGTGCTGCTCGGCCATTACGAGACGGGCGACGCGATTGCCCGCGCCGGCGCGATCGGATCGGGCGACATGACGCTGGAAGCCGCATACGCGAAGATCATGTTCCTGCTGTCGCAGGGCGTGGACGCGGCCGATTTCGGCACGTGGATGCGCCGGAACATCGCTGGCGAAATCTCGCCCAGCTCGATGTAGCACGGCGCAACGCGGTTCAGCCTAGTTCCGCACGGCTCGTCGCCGCAACCGGCGCTACTCGCGGTCGAGCAGGGCGGTGAGCGCCCACAGGATGCTGACCACGTCGATCGCCTCCTGCATGAACGCGCCGATGACCACCGGAATCAGGTTGAAAGCGGCCGCGACCATGCCGATAATCGCCAATCCAAGGCCGACCAGTACCGCCTGCAGCATCACTTTCTTCGTGCGGCGGGCGATGGCGATGGCGCGCGGCACGGAGGCGATGTCGTCGTTCATGATGACCACCTGCGCCGATTCGGACGCGGCGGTGGACGTGCCGTCGGTCATGGCCATGCCGATGTCCGCAACCGCCAGCACGGGGGCGTCGTTCACGCCGTCGCCGACCATCATCGTCACCTGTCGGGTCATGGATTCGCCGACCACGCGCTGTACGACCTTGTCCCACGCCGGCTGGTTTTGGTGCGCGTCTTCCGTGGCGTTCTTGACGGCCGCGACCTTGCCTTCGGGGAAGAGTTCGGATTGCACGTCGTCGATGCCGACCTCGCCCGCGATGATGCGTGCGGAAGCCTCCTTGTCGCCGGTGAGCATGGACAGTTTCTTCACGCCGAGCCGGTGCAGTTTTTCAAGGGACGATTTCGCGTTTTCGCGAGGCACGTCACGCAGCACGATGCGTGCGGCGAGCTTGCCGTCGATCGCCACGTACGCGGCCATTTCGTCCGGTTCGAGAGGTGCGAACAGCGAATTCACCTCCGGCTTCTTGGAAGCGCCGGCAGCGGTACCGGTCGCCGAATCGCCAACCGCGCTATCGGCCGCCGCACCTGCGCCCAGCAGATGCGTGAAGCCGGCCTCGTCGGCCGTCACGTACGCGAAACGACCCACGCGCACGGCACGCCCGTTCACCTCGCCGGACACACCCTTGCCCGACTGTTCCTCGATGTTCTTCACCACGGGGTAATCGCGTCCATGCCCCGGCAGATCGCGTTCGGCGCACAGCCGCTGCCCGTTCTCATAGCGCGCGTACAGTTCCTGCATGGCCTTCTGCCCGGCCGCCGCGATGCCCTTCGACAGAATGTGCACCGAGTAGCCTTCCACCACGCCGGCCATCATCAGAATGTGGTTCTCGTCGTACGGCGAGCTGTTTTCGAACGGCTTCTCGACGCGCACGACCTGCGGCTGCTTGACGGTAAGCGTGCCGGTTTTGTCGAAGAAGATATGCGATACGCGGCCCAAGTTTTCCAGCACGTCCTGCGCTTTGATAAGAATGCCCGCCTTGGCAAGGCGACCGGTGCCGGCCACGTACGCGACGGGAGCGGCGATCAGCAGCGGGCAGGGCGTGGCCAAAACCAGCACCTGCGCGAATCGCAATGGCGTGCCTGCGACGGCCCACGCGATGCCGGCGATCGCCAGCGAAAGAATGGTGAACGGCACCGCCAGCACATCGGCGGGATTGCTGCGCCGAAGACACCAGTTCGAGGATCTTCTGATACTGCGAATCCTGCGCCAATTGCGTGGCACGCATCGTCAGCGCGGTCGATCCGTTGACCGCACCCGACAGCACGCGCGCGCCCGCATACACTTCGCGCGGCACCGGCTCGCCGTTGATATTGCTCAGATCCAACGTGGCGACGCCCGACAGCAGTTCGCCGTCGACCGGCACCGTTTCGCCCGGCAGCACGAGGATCACGTCGCCAAGCTTGACCTGGTCGACCGGAACGGTTTCGAAATGCTCGCCGGCCGCGTCGTAAGGCTTGGTTTGGGTGGTGGACTTATTCGTTTCCGCAGCGTTAGGCACATCCACACTGGCGACCTTGCGAAAGCCGTCCGCCGTCATGTCGCCCTCAGCATCACCGGCAGTACCGTCGGCCCCGGCAGCCGCCGCACGTGCACCCACGCCCGGCAACGTCACCACGTGCGCGGTCCGCGGCGCCGCATCAACCAGCGCCGTCAGGTTGCCTTCCGCCTTCGACTGTGCGAATTCCTCAATCGCCTCGCCGGAGGAAATCATCAGCACCACGGCCCACGCAGCCCAGTATTCCTGCACCGCCACCGTCGACGCGATCGCAATAACCGCAAGCAAATCCACACCGACGTGACCGTGCCGCAAATCGTCAATCATGCCGATCACAGTCACCACAATCGTGTACACGACCAGCGCGATCACGATCCACTGCCCGACACCCGGATTGAACGGTCCGAAAGTCAGCGAGACGCCCGCAGCCTCCCACGGACGCCACGAACCCAGCAATGCCAACGGAACCGCGGCAATGATGGCGATCGGCAGCAGCGGAACTTCTTTGCAAATGGAAATGATTCTACGCATGAGAATCTCCTTACGCTCGTATCGGACGCCTTGTTAACCCATCGGCGCCCCGCCTGCGCGGACCATCGATACACGGCGTAAAAAGATGTTTTCAGCATAACAGAGCGTTGCGATTGCCGCGGCCGTTTGCGTGTGCTTCCGTTCGTCGCGCGCGTTCCGCGCATACGAAAAGGGCCGTGCGATTGCTCGCACAGCCCTTGTTTTCCGCCGTTTTCGGCTTGTTCAGCGTTTTCCGCGATTACGCGGATTGCGGTTGCGACTTCGCCGTCAGCCTATCGGGTGGCAGCCACCCGTATCGCTGTCGGCATGAACGCCGCACACCGTACGTTGCCGTACGATGCCGCGCATCCGGCTTTACCACAGACCGAACGGATCGAACAGGCCACCGCCGTCGCCGTTGTTGCCGTTACCGCCATTCTGGCCGTTCTGGCTGCCGCCATTCTGGCCGTTGCCGTTATCGTCGTTGTCGTTGTTCTGCTGACGCTGGTCCTGCTTGTTGGAGGAGTTCGTCTTGGTTTCCTCCTGATCGAGCGTCACCTCAAGATCCATGGTGTTGCCGCCGCGCACAACAGTCAGCTTCACCTTGTCTCCCATGGCGGAGGCGCGCACGTAACCGAGCAGCGAGTAGTTGTTGTTCACTGCCTTTCCGTTGAACGCCACGATGGAGTCACCGGCCTTCACCCCGGCCTTGGATGCCGGGCCGCCGTCGGTCACAGCCTGCACCTGGGCGCAGCCACGGGTCACGCCGTCCGCTTCCACCGAGGAGCTCTTGATGGTGATGCCGAGGACCACATGCTTCACGGAACCATTGTCGATGATTTCGTTGGCCACGCGCTTGACGAGGTTCGACGGAATGGCGAATCCGATGCCAATGGAACCGGCGGTGCCGGACGAGCTTGCGGTGGAGGCGATGGACGAGTTGATGCCGATTACCTGGCCGGCCGCATTAAAGGTCGGGCCGCCGGAGTTGCCCGGGTTGATGGCCGCGTCGATCTGCACGGCATTGGTGACGATGGCGTTGTTGTCGTCATCGGTCACGGTCACCGGGCGGTTGGAGGCGCCCACGATGCCGGTGGTGGCGGTGTCGTCGTAGCCGAGCGGATTGCCGATCGCCATGACGGCCTCGCCGACGGCGAGATTGTCGGAATCGGCGAATTCCGCGACTTTCAGATCGCTCGGCGGATTGTCGAGCTTGATCACGGCCAAATCGGTGGTGGTGTCGGTGCCGACCACCTTCGCGGAATAGACGGCGCCGCTGGCGAGCGTCACCTGAATCTGCTGCGCGCCGGAAATCACGTGGTTATTGGTGGCGATATAGCCCTTGTCGCTGATCACCACGCCGGAGCCCTTGGCTTCGCCGTCGCTGGTCGCCACGTCGATGGCCACCACGGAATCGGACACTTCCTTGGCCACCGCGGTCCAATCGACCGCCGTACCGGACTTCGCCTTGGCGGAACCGGAACCGGACGTGTTGGACTTGACGTCGGACAGCGAGCTGGAGGACGGCACATGCACCCAACCGTTGGTGATCGCGGTGAAGCCGACGCCGAGGCACAGCGCGCCGGACACCAGTGCGGCCACAACGGCGGTGACCACATGGCTGGTCATGCCGGACTTCTGCTTGGTGACGACCGGCGTCTGGTTCGGCTGGTTCGGGAAGCCCTGCCCCGGAGCGCCGAACGGATTGCGGTTGCCCGGTCCCGCAGGGGGCATGTTCGCGCCGTACTGCGGCTGCTGCTGATTGTTCTGCTGCGCGCCGTTCTGCGCGGACGAGCCGCCAAACGGATTGCCGAACGGATTGCCATTGTTCCGCTGATTGCCGGTCGTATACGGGTTGCCGAAAGCGCCGAAGAACGACGGACGGTTGTCCTGCGGCTGGCCCTGCGGCTGCGCGCCGTACTGCGGTTGCTGGACGGTCTGGCCGCTGGCATCGCCAGCCGGCACCGGACCGTACGCGCCGTATTCGGGCGCCGGACGGTACTGTTCGGTCGGCGCATCCTGCGTCGCGTTGTTGATCACCGTGCGTTCACCGGCAGCGGAAGCATAATCCGGCGTATCGTCAGCGGTATTGCCTGCCGTGCCATCCGCCGCGTCCACGGTAGGAAGGGCGGTGGTGGGCTGCTCACCCGCGTTCGGCACTGCAATCGGTTCGGTAACGGAAGTCTGTGCTTCGTCGGCGACGTTCTCGCTCGGCGTCTGCGGCGCGGTCTGCTGCGTGCCATCCTGCGGCTGGGCGATGTTCTGATCGCTATTATCTTCAGCCATTGTTGCTCCTTATTCGTCTCGCGGCATTCAACATGATCAGCAATCGTGCCGCTCGAACTGCTATCTAAGAGTAAAGATACCTGCTCTGGAAGTTTCCTGAATGTTTGTTGAAAGTAGCAATCGAATCGCTTGGCAGTTTGCTCCATACGATGCCACCGTCGACCGCCGATGGCGCCACCGCGGCAATCGGCGCTATCGCATACAGTTGAGAGCATGACAAGCTTGAACGAACCACAGACCGGCGCGGTGGCGCACGAGACCTCAGCGGCCAACGCGGCAGCCGGCGCAACGCACGACGCAGCAGGCAACACGACCAGCGCGGCATCGACCGAAAACCTTATTGAGCATCCCCGCGGCGCGGAACCCGGCAAGCCCGGCCGCCGCGACGCGTTCTACTTCGAGCAGAAAACCCGCCTGCCAGATGCGGCCGATGGCAAGGGCCGCGGCGGCGCGCGATACGGACGCACCGGCATCATCCACACCCCCCACGGCGACATCCACACCCCGGCGTTCGTGCCGGTGGCCACGCAGGCCGCGATGAAGGCCGTGCTGCCCGAAACCATGAAGGATCTTGGCGCGCAATGCCTGCTGTCCAACGCGTTCCACCTGTATGAACGACCCGGAGAACAGGTGCTCGACGAAGCCGGCGGACTCGCCAAATTCATGAACTGGAACGGTCCGACGTTCACCGATTCCGGCGGATTCCAGGTGCTGTCACTCGGCGCGGGCTTCAAGAAGACGCTCGCCATGGACGTCACCGGCATGAAATCGGACGACGTGATCGCGGAAGGCAAGGAGCGGCTCGCGTTCGTGGACGAGGACGGTGTGACGTTCAAGTCGCCGCTCAACGGCTCGCCGCACCGGTTCTCCGCCGAAATCTCCATGGGCATCCAGCACAAGATCGGCGCCGACATCATGTTCGCTTTCGACGAGCTGACCACGCTGATGAACACCCGCGGCTACCAGGAACGTTCCGTGGAACGCACCTACCGCTGGGCGCAACGTTGCGTGGCCGAGCACAAGCGGCTTACCGAGGAACGTCTCGGCAAGCCGTATCAGGCGCTCTACGGCGTAGTGCAGGGCGCGAATTACGAGGATCTGCGCAGGCATGCCGCCGAACAGATCGCTTCGCTCGATTTCGACGGCGTCGGCATCGGCGGCGCGATCGAGAAGCGCATCATCGGCGACACCTGCGCCTGGATCTGTGACGCGATGCCGGAAAGCCGTCCGCGCCATGTGCTCGGCATCGCCGCGGTGGACGACATCTTCGCCTGCGTGGAGAACGGCGGCGACACCTTCGACTGCGTGGCCCCCGCGCGTTGCGGCCGCAATGGTGCGATCTTCACGCGCCACGGCCGCTACAACATCAAGCGCGCACAGTTCAAGCACGATTTCGGTCCGCTTGAGGAGGACTGCGACTGCTACACCTGCACGCACTATTCGCGCGCATACGTGGACCACGCGCTGCGCGCCCGCGAATTCAACGGTTTCACGCTGGCGACGATCCACAACGAGCACTTCTTCGTGAAGCTGCTCGACGATATCCGAGCATCGATCGACGGCGGCTATTTCAACGAATTCCGCGACGAGACACTCGCCAAGTTCTACGAGAACGGTTCGAAGGGCTGAGCCAGAGGAGCTGGATGGAAGTCGCGGGGCTTGAGCATTTGCTACGCAAACGCGGCTTTTTGAACAAAGGATGGCTCCATCGTCTGGAGGTCCACAGGGCCTCCTCCCTCCTCGCGTCGCACCGCTTTGTGCATTCGCTTTGCGAATACGGCGGTGCGACACGCCGATTTGTGCCACAGATAGTAAAGGTGTAAATTAGCTGATTGTCTGCGAGCGTGGCGGAATGGTAGACGCGCTGTCTTCAGGTGGCAGTGAGTGTATGCTCGTGGGGGTTCAACTCCCCCCGCTCGCACGGGCCGAAAAGGGCTGGAATCCAACGATTCCAGCCCTTTTGCTTTATCCAAAACGTATGAAATGTGACAAAAAAAGTACTAAACATGCGCCGAAAGCCCAGCTATCTCAGCAGAAACAGACAAACGGACATCCAAACCCAAAACCAGCACCACAAATGTCCGATTCTCCAGAAAACACAATCCGAATAACCAATTCGGCAGAATCGAACACATAGCCACCCAAAACCACACTTCACGTGACCGGTTGGAAAAACAGATACGTAACGCATTGCAGACCAATCCCATGCGTCCGATTCTGAAGAAAAACGAAATTCGCCGTACGACTTTTCCGCGCACGCAATCGCAAGCATTTCCCGGTATTTCACTGTGAGCATAATCGCGGAATGAGCAGGACACGGAAGAGTTGGGTGAAGTGAAAGGTCAAGGTCAGGAGCCCGGGAGGGTTCCGGATGCGGCAACGAACCCGGTCGCCGGTCTCGCTGGATGGTGACGCCGCAGCGATAATCGCACGGCCGGCTGCCAAGCCGCATTACTCCGCGCACAGAACGCGCATTTGCTTAAGGAGTACCGATTATGGCAATGTTTCCGGCTTTGATGAATGACACGATGTTCTCCGATCTGTTCGACGATCCGTTCTTCGAGGGTTGGCGCAACATGGACCGCGCAGCCGCATGCGATCCGAACATGTCCGCAGGCATGATGAGCACCGATGTGCGTGAGACCGACAAGGGCTACATGGTCGACATCGACATGCCTGGCTTCAAGAAGGACGACATTTCGCTGGACCTGCAGAACGGCTATCTGACCGTTTCCGCGCATCGCAACAGCTCGCACGAGGACAAGGACGACAACGGCCGCTGGCTGCGTCGCGAACGCTACGCCGGCTCTTGCTCTCGTAGCTTCTACGTTGGCGAGGACGTGAAGGATTCCGACATTCACGCCAGCTACAAGGACGGCACCCTGTGCCTGGAAATGCCGAAGCCCGAAGCGCAGCAGCAGGTTGAGACCAAGCATCAGATTGCGATTGAAGGCTGATTTTCAGCTGCCGTACGTCATATTCGCACGTCGTAAGTCACGGTAATCGCTAAGCAAAGCGAAGCCGGACGCCCGTAAGTGGGTGTCCGGCTTTTTTGTTTGTCTGCACGCCGCCGCCCGAAAAGCAACGCCCGTCACGGCACTTAACGCACCAAAAACACCATGATGAGAATCATCACGAATCCAACCAAATCGGTCGGTTCGAACACCGCGTCCGTCCATGCCACCGCGGAAATCGTGGCCATCACCGGTTCGCTGGTGCCGAGCATGGTGGCACGCATCGAACCGACGCGCACCACGCCGGCCATGTACAGCCAGAACGCGCCGAATGTGCCGCCGATCACGGTGAACGCCATCAGCCCCACACCCAGCCAATCCAACTGCGGCGCCGTAGCCCACGGCCGCACAAACGGCAGCAGCACAAGCCCGGAAATCAGGAACGCGATGCCATTGACGGTGAAGTTGCCCCAACGTTCGATGAGCTTGACCGGAAGAAACACCATGGCCGCCGTGGACGCCGCGTTGATAGCGCCCCAAATCAGGCCGACCAACGGCAGTTTCAGCGTGGTGAAGTCGCCGCCGGTCGCAATCAGCACGGTTCCCGCGAAGGCGAGCGCCACGCCGATGCCTTCCCGTACGCCGGGCAGTCGCCGCCCGCGCAGGCATACGACCCCCAAGACGAACAGCAGGTTCAGGCTTTGCAGCACGGTCGCGGTGCCGGAGTTGGTCCAGTTGATCGATTCGAGGTAGGCGACCTGCACCAGCAGCACGCATATGATGGCGGTGGCCAGCAGCCGCGGATATGATTTGCGATCGCGTAGCGCGCCGGTAAGCAGTTTCGGCGTCATGATGGCCGAGCAGGTGAGGAAAAGCACGCCGGCTGCCAGTTCGCGCACGCATGCGATCCACAGCGGCGAGGCGTGGTACGTGCCCATGAGGATTTTGGAGACGGTGGCGTTGACGCCCCACAGCACGCCGCCGCACAGGGTCATCGCAATGCCGATAATCAGGTCTTTCGGCGTGCGTTCGAACGTTTTTTCCGCCACTGCGGCCCCTTCCCCTTCACTGTTCGCTCATCGCACACCGTACACGCCGCATGTGTCTTGCAGTGCCAGCCGCTCACAGACTGTCCGCGGGCGCGCTGAGGAAGTCGAGAATCTTGTTCACATACGGTCCGACCACCGTGTTCGGCATGGAGAAGATCTCGTGCAACGACTTGCCGTACCGTATTTTTTCGATTGATCCGCCGCCTTCGCGCACGCGTTCCACGAAATCGTCCTGCGGACCGTTCAGGACCCAGACGTCACGGCCCGCTTGGAACAGCAGCGTCGGAGTTTCGATCGCACCGCACATGTCCGGTTTGAGTACGGCTCGAGACAATGCCATCGCCTGATGCGCCCATTCGAAGGTGGCCGCGTTGGTCTGGCATGCCACGTCGTCGACGCGCTGCTTGTGGAACCAGCGAACGCGCGCCTCGGACGCGCCCTTATGCTCGTCGAGATCGAGTTCGGGGGAAAAATCGGTGTGACCGAATACGCGCGCTTTGCCGAATCCCAAGCCGCACAACGCGCCTGTAGCGATGCGTGCGATCCATGTCGGCATGCCGACGACGGGGGCGATCATGGGTGCGGACAGCACGGCCTTGTCGAACAGGCTCGGATAGTGTTCCATCACGGCCGCGCCGATGCCGCCGCCCATCGAATGGCAGTACAGGTTCAGTGGCTCGCCGCACGCGTATTCGCGGCCCACAGTGTCGGCGAAGGCTGCGAAATCGGCCACGTACCGACGCCAATCGTCGATCCACACCAGGCTGGGATTGCTCACGTCGTGTGCGGAATGGCCGTGCCCGCGGTGTTCGAGGATGCATACGGAATAGCCGGACAGCAGGAAGTACCATGCCATCTCGCTGTATTTTCGCGCGAATTCGGTGAATCCATGCGAGATGACCACCACGCCACGGAAGATGCCCGAAGCGCCGTCCTCACGCAGCACGTCGAATTTGTGCGCGTCGTAACAGCAATAGTGCAACCGGCCGGGTTCGTCCAGTTTGGGCAGCGCGTCGCCGTTCCAGTCAACGGTGGCTGGATCCATCCATCCTTCCGTCATGCAGGCGTCCAGCGCGGGCAGCACCTTGCTTTCCATTTCGGCGTCGTAATTCGCCTCGTCGAGCAGCCTAAGAGTCATGCTTTCATCATACGAATCCCACATGAACAGCCTTCAGAGCCCCACGCTTCGGCTCCACGGATCGAACGCGCCTCCTCACTCGTGGACGCGCTCCCCCGTACAATGTCGGTATGAAAATCATGTCATTGTGTGTGTCATTCGTCATGCTCTGCACCATGCAGCCAGCCGGAACGATGGCCCCTTCCAACGGGAAGGCTGCCATCTTCGCCGACGCGGCGAGAGGAACCGCATCCGCCATCATCGACTGCCCGCCGCCGCTTTACTGGCTGTGTGGAAAGTGAGCCATGCGATGAATCCCACGAAATCCGCAGCTCCCATACCAAAAATCCACCGTGTAGCGCTGGTCGACAACGATCCGCGCGCGTTGGAATCGCTGAGCCTTCTCATCGAAGCGAAGGTCCCCACGGCCTACGTGGTGTGGACGGCCACTTCCGGCGACGAAGCGATCGAACGTTGCCAAAGGAACGACGACAATCTCAACCTGCTTGTATTGGACATGTCCATGGAGGGCTTGCAGGGGCCGGCCATCTGCCATCGGATCCGTCTCATGGACAGGCATCTGCCGATTCTGGGCATCACCAGCTTCTCCATCAACAGCTACCGTAGCAGGCTGATGGAAGCCGGAGCGCAGGGACTGATCGGCAAGGAGGATTCCGATCAGCTGGCGAAGGCCATCGAGCGGCTCTGTGGAGGCAACGTTATGGAGGGATTCGAACCTCCCGCCCTGGCCAACGTGCGCATCAGACGCGAGGAGGAGACCTCACCGCGGCTCACCGTGCGCGAGGAGCAAATCATCTCCCTGTGCGCCGACGGCATGCTGGACAGGGAGATCGCCGAACAACTGGACATCTCCGAAAGCACCGTGCGCAAGCATATGCAGGGCATTCTCAAGAAGCTGAACTGCAAGACGGCACGCCAGGCAGTGGCATTGTGGGTGAGATCGCATGCACGCTGAACCCACAAAACCCAGACCCGTAAGCGCCTTCCGCTCCTGGCACAACCATATGCGTGCCGACCATCCGAAACTCTGGCATCCGATCCGCATAACCATCGTGGTCATCACCGTATGGTGGATCCTGTTCTGCCTGCTGCTCGCCCCGACCGACAATCCCGCGGCGATCGTCTGGACCATCATCGAAATCGCGGTGCTGCTGCTGTCACCGTTCTTTCCGAAATCGATGTCGCTGCTGTTTCTGATCATGAGCCAGTCGGGACCTTGGCTCATACCCGGAGCCGACGTCAATTCGCTGCCGGGAATCCTCTACACGTTCGGCATGCTCGCCTACGAAACCAACAACCTTGTGGCGCTGCTGCTGCTCGCTTATTCCATAGGCGACCAGCTGTTCCGTCAACTGGTCCTCGGCACGAGCAACAGCAATCCCGTGGCCATCATCGCCATGGTCAGCCTGGTACTGATGCTCGGATGCGGTTTGCGATGGAACGCGACCATGACCGCCAGCCGCGCGGAGGCGGAGCAGGCGAAGACGCGATTACGGGAGATGGAAAGCCGCAACCACATCGCGGAAGCCATACACGACGGC
>ENA-ORRH01001217-ORRH01001217.1-human-gut-metagenome-genome-assembly--contig:-NODE-1217-length-12588-cov-21.5422_pt1 | contig 12588 bp, 18 predicted proteins | sample MGYA00242173_ERZ509130 | MGnify/ENA primary metagenome ERZ509130 (study PRJEB26280, sample SAMEA2338633) | human gut metagenome | biome: human gut; feature: human-associated habitat; material: faeces... | reverse complement strand
CAGACTCCTGCACATACTATGCGCCCCATACCAACCACAGTGTCATCTATTACTATGATGCTACCGCGCTTGGCTCTAACTATGCCGTGAACGATCAAGACTTTCACTGGGTAGTTGTGCATGAATTTGAACGTCATGGCTGGAGTGTGCAAGATGTGTATCTTGGCAACCCCATGCGCCATGATGAAAAGTACTTGCTCATCAACCAAGGATTTTCAAGTAAGCAGCGCTTGATGCCTTACTTCAACCGTCAAATGTTGTGCAAATGAGAACAAAGTCAAACTTGTTTGAACTTTGTCGAGTGCAGCCAACATTCGTAAAACAAAACAATGATGACCTTATTCTTGCGGTGCAATCGGCTGGCGTGGAACGTGGAAGAAACGGCTTTCGCAAAAACAAGTCCACAGAGAAAAATCCCGAATCAGAGGAGGACTTGTTGGAGCATCGTACCGATGGTACAGATGCTTTCGATACACTGTATATTGGGTGTGAGAAGTTTCTGCAGCATGATTTTTATGGCGGTATTTCTTTGGGTAGGGTGAGATAAAAAACTCCCCAATTTGTTTCCTATATTATCTACTTTTCATAACTTTGCAACTATAAACAATCCATTATGGCTGGACCAAAATTCAAAATAGCTTTTGCCATTGATGCTCAGGAGTTTCTAAAATCAATTCCTGATAGTGCAAGAGAAAAAATCTATTATAATATACGTCGCGTATTATATGGCGAAATAAACAATGAGTTATTCAAAAAATTGGAAAACTCAGATGGTATATGGGAATTTCGAACGTTGTATCAAAAAATAGCGTATCGCTTATTTGCCTTTTGGGATACAGAATCCGATACGCTGATTGTTGCAACGCACGGCATTATAAAGAAAACTCAAAAAACTCCTTCAAAAGAAATAGCAAAAGCTGAAAAAATGAAGGAAATCTACTTTAATAACAAGAAACAAAAGAAAGGAAAGTAATATGGAAGATCTGAAGTTGAAATCATTTGATGAAATGCAAGATGAGTTCTTTGGCAAAATTGGTACGCCAAAGAGAGATGCTTTCGAAAAAAAAGTAGAGGAAGCATACCAGGAATACAAAATGGGGGAAGCGATTAAACAAGCACGAAAGGCTAATAATCTTACACAAGAACAACTTGGTGAAAAGATAGGTGTGCAGAAATCGCAAATTTCAAGATTAGAGCGTGGTCACGGTATAACATTTAGTACCATGGCTCGTATCTTCAAAGCTATGAATATTCCTGCTTTTTTAGATATGGGTGCAGCTGGTAAAGTTGCATTGTGGTAGAGTAATCCCTCTCTCCCAAGCCCCCCCCCTACATCATTTTAGGGCAGTCCATCATTTAGCCGCCGTGCGCATTGGCTCTCTTGCTGTGCGCATGGCTGCTTTTCGTGCGCTTGGGTGTGGAGGAGTGGGAGAGGTGGATTATATGGTAGGGGTTAGATGTGGGGCGGTGGCAAGCGCCTTGCTTCGACAATCTCGTGACACGACAGAAGCATTATCGGAAATGTTCTTGGTCGCCCCGTGCGCTTTGTCGGAAGGCAGAGCGCATCGCCTTGGACTTTTGCAGTATTCGCAGTATTGTCACCGCTGATTGATACGAGCCAGATGTGGGTGGCTTTTGCTCAGATTTTCCCACAGGTAATGAGAATAAGATGGTCGCTTTCTCTCATTTTCTTAGATTTTAAGTGTGTGACGATGTGGATTTTTCTGATAAAATAGGCTGCGGTTCGGCAGAACATTCATGTAAACTTGATGTTCTGCACTCACCTTGCACTATTTTTGACAGAGGAACGTTTCGATGAGAAGTTCATCACGCTGTCGGCAGAGATCTTTGGACAATGACGACCTTATCCTTGCCATACAATCGGCAGGGGTGTAATGTGGAAGGAACAACTTTCGCAAAACAAGTCCACAGAGAAAAATCCCAAATCAGAGGAGGACTTGTTGGAGCATCGCACCGATGGTACAGATGCTTTCGATACGCTGTATATTGGGTGTGAGAAGTTCCCGCAGTATGATTTTTATGGGGTTGCTATTGGTGGAGTGAGATAAATCCTTGAGAATACTTAATATTCAGTTGTTTATATTACCTTTGTAACCAAAATTTACAATTATGACAATAGAAATAACATCTGCCACCATCAAGAAAATACTCATAATAGCCATAGCTTTCCTTTTGCTGAGTGGTGTCGGTTACATGGTATATAACCATTTGGGATCAAAGAGTGAGAAAGAAGAACTCGCCACAAATATCAACAAGGCTGGAGCTATAAGTATGTTTATTATTCAAGACTATGCCATGACTTGGCAAGCTTCCATAAAGAATGAAAAGGTCTCGGATGATAAAGGCAATTCTGTTTACAATAATGATTTCAACTCTGCAATCTATAACAGAAGCCAGTTTTATCGTAATATCGGTGTTCTACCATATTTGGATAGCTTAAAGACCGCCATTCAAATAGGAATGAAGAATGTAAACTCCGATGATAAAGAGAATATAGCTTTTTCCTCATCATTTGAAAAGGTTGCAAAACTTATGAATCTTGCCATTGAGCCAACTGGCTCATTGTTTACATTCAATCAGAGTGTGAATGTTATTCGTTCTGACTTCCAAAGTTCTTTAGACCAAATAGCAATTTATTACCCCGTAGCTTCAAAAGATAGTATTGAGAGATGGGGACTTTCGTTTTTACAGGAGAAACGTGCCCTATATCTTGAAAAGATACGTAAGGAACACGCTATTAACAAAGAACAAATGAAGAAAGAAGGTTTTCATTTGATTACTGATGGCATCTACTACAAAACTATTTCAAAGGGTAATGGTAAAACGCATTGTAATTCGTCAAGTATCATAACTGTTGAGTATAAAGGAACTTTGATGAATGGTGTTGAATTTGATAGGAGCAATGGAAGTATAGAATTTAATCTTACTTATCTTATTAGGGGTTGGCAGATAGCCATACCCTACATGACACTTGGAGAAACGGCTGAGTTCGTTATACCTTATGACTTGGCTTATGGAGAGCAAGGTACGGGGCCTATTCCACCTTATTCTAATCTTCGCTTTAGAGTTAAACTAATTTCAATAGACTAATTTTACAATATTCAAAATTATGGAAACATCCGTTGGTTTTCTTGCTCTTATATGGAGCATTATTTGTATTATTCTCTTTTTCAAAATATGGGGAATGACGAACAATGTAGAACAACTTACAAGGGAAGTACATGAACTGAGAATGATAATTGAACGAGGACATACCCCAACTAAGATAGTTTCTAAACAAGAGAATAATAAATCTTTACAAAGTCATACGAATACTACTCTTGAAGATTATAAAATTGGAGATATAATTACCCTAAAATCTAATGGGAAACGTTATATAGTGACAGGTTTCAAGGATGATGGCAAAATTCAATGTGAACCACTATAAGATAGGTTACTTTGATAAATTTGTTCGCATGGAAAATAGGTGTGGACTAATCAATGTATAATTTGATCTATACGCCTATAATTCATTATATCCAAGCCCTCCCTTTCGGGCAATCCTTTCTTTCAGCCGCCGTGCGCATTGGCTCTCTTGCTGTGCGCATGGCGGCTTTTTCGTGCGCTTGGGAGTGGAGGAGTGGGAGAGGTGGGCTACATGGTAGGGCTTAGATGTGGGGCGGTGGCAAGCGCCTTGCTTCGGCAATCTCGTGACACGGCAAAGGCAATGCGTTTTAGGAGGAAGCTTGAGCGTATAGCCTTGCACATCTGTTTCTCCACCCGTTCTTAAATTGCCGCATCAATGCCGACCTTGAGTTTTGTATTGGCAAGGACTACAATGCCAATATCAATTGGGTTGTGTGCGGTCTGCCTCGCGGCAACCGACTTAATGTACTCAAATCTTTCTACGTAAAATTTGGGCGCAAAATTCTTGTGCTCATTGCAGACTTCTGCACATACTATGCGCCCCATGCCAACCACAGTGTCATCTATTACTATGATGCTACCACTCTTGGCTCAAACTATACCGTGAACTACCAAGATTTTCATTGGGTAGTTGTGCATGAATTTGAACGCCATGGCTGGAGCGTGCAAGATTTGTATCTTGGCAACCCCATGCGCCATGATGAAAAGTACTTGCTCATCAACCAAGGATTTTCAAGTAAGCAGCGCTTGATGCCTTACTTCAACCGTCAAATGTTGTGCAAATGAGAACAAAGTCAAACTTGTTTGAACTTTGTCGAATGCAGCCAACATTCGTAAAACAACGACGATCTTATTCTTGCCATACAAAGCACAGGAGTGGAACGTAGTCGCAATGGTTTCCGCAAAAATATAAGCACAGAGAAGGATCCCGAGTCAGAAGAGGACTTGCTGGAGCTTCGTACTGATGGCACTGATGTTTTTGATACGCTGTATATTGGGTGCGAAAAGTTTCCTCTACATGATTTTTATGGAGTCGCTATTGGTGGAGTGAGGTAATTGATTTACCTTTGTATCAAATGCAATAATTATGAGAACAATTCTTTTACTTTTATTCTTTTTTTTTTCTTGCCATCAAGCGCACAAGACTTTTTGACTTTGGAAGCAAAATTAGATGGCAACGTGTATCCATTTTGTCAGAAGACATTATCATTATGCGGACTAGGCAAAGACATGTTCTTCCCGACTTCTATCAAAGCAGAAAATAATCATATCAAAGCTAAAATCTATAATGGAGATTATAGCCTTTATGCAGACATAGACACTCAAATAGAAATTGATTCAAATTATACCTTGCAGAGTGTTAATGCTATTAGTTCTCTAACTACAAATGGGAAAGTTATGTTTATAGTCAACATGCAAAATAATGAGAAAGGTTGGGGAGATGATGGCCATTCCCGTATGTGTCTATATAATGAAAAAGGAAATATGATATATGATTTTGGACAAACAGATGGAAGCTATTCTTGTGTATTAGCACTATTTGGAATAAATGATACGTACAAATTTATTGTTTATGAAATTAGTGCTTCTTCCAAGACAACAACATATGTATATAGAGTTAATAGTAACTTAATATCAAGTATAAATGTAGCAGAAACATGCTAAACAAAGCCCAATTACCAACTAAGATATACGATACAACTGGGAAATTAGTAGGTATACAAGATGCTCCTATGAATATTAAAAGACCGAAGTTACCCAAAGGTGTATATATATACAATAGTGGTGATTCAAATGGAAAATTCATTATAAAATAGAAATCCTTAATATTATCGTAATGGAAATATTCGTTTATATACTTGCTCTCATTTGGAGTATTCTCTGTCTCATTCTTTTCTTTAAGATTTGGGGTATGACAAACAATATAGAACAACTTACGCAGGAAGTTCATGAACTTAAACTAAATCTTGAACAAGGAAGAATACAAGTGAGAATTTCCCAAAGACAAGAAGATATTTCTTTTGGTATTCCTTGCGATGATTTGATGATTGGAGACGAAGTGAAACTAAAATCCAATGGAAAACTCTACAAAGTGATAGGCTTTGAAGAGAACGGATTGGTTCAATGTGAACCAGAAAAAATGGGAATCTTTGATAATTTCGTGTCCGTTAAAAGAAGTGATCTAATCAAGATTAGTTAGTATATTCACCTAGCTCACCCTTTCGGACTCTCCTTTCTTTCAACCGCCTACGCTATGGTTCTCTTGCTATGCGTATGGCGGCTTTCTTTTGCCCAATAATAAAGCACCTTCGCATTTCTGCAAAGGTGCTTTATTACTATATCATGCCAATACGTGATATTATTTCACAATCTTTTTTTTAACCCTGCCGTTATTGTACTTCACGAGGTTGATGCCCTTAACAGGTGAAGTCAATCTTTGGCCATTTACAGCATAACGAGCGTTTTCTTGAACTTCGGGCTCTGCTACTATGTTACGAATATTAGTGGCATCGAACTCTACGATATTTTCAAAATACCCCCATTCTGATAACCAATATGCATCGTATGTTCCCTTGGGGACATAAAGCGTGCAGTTCTTTGAGTCGCAACCATCAAATGCATTCACACCTGTACGTGGGACAGTTTCTGCATATACGTGAATAGATCTTAACCCACTGCAATCACAAAAGGCATACTCTTCAATCTCTGTCACGCTTGATGGAATATTTACACTTGTCAAAGAACTGCAGCCCGAAAAAGCAGACCTTTCAATCTTAGTAACACTTGATGGAATATTTACATTTGTCAAAGAGCTGCAGCCCTGAAAGACACTCTCTCCAATCTTTGTCACGCTTGATGGAATATTTACACTTGTCAAAGAGCTGCAGCCCTGAAAGACACTCTCTTCAATCTCTGTCACGCTTGATGGAATATTTACACTTGTCAAAGAACTGCAGCCCGAAAAGGCACGGCCTCCAATCTCTGTCACGCTTGATGGAATAATTACACTTGTCAATGAACTGCAGTTCTGAAAGACACTCTCTTCAATCTCTGTCACGCTTGATGGAATATTTACACTTGTCAAAGAACTGCAGCCCGAAAAGGCACGGCCTCCAATCTCTGTCACGCTTGATGGAATAATTACACTTGTCAATGAACTGCAGTTCTTAAAGGCACCCACTCCAATTATGTCATTACTGGCAAAATGGAAATAGTAACCATAGTAACTATCTGCTGCAACATATTCTTTGTAATAAATATCACCTCCTTTTACAAATTTCGCTTCTGACAAGTCTAATACAGAGAGATTACCAGAAGTGCTACTTCCATATATGTCACGACCTGCCATTTCACGTATAAAAAGCAAATCGGTGCCATTTATCTCACCGATTAACTTTAAGTTCGTAATAAGATTCTTCTTGCTACTCCCAATTTTGTCAGGCAGTGTACCTGCCTCTGTTAGTTTGAGAGTGATTTGTTTGGTAATCAAGTCTTCATTTGCTGCATAGCTCGCAAAGCAATTTAGTAACAAGAACATGAGTACCATGAATTGTTTGTTGAATGTAATCCTTTTCATAATGGTTTTTGTTAATGGAGTTGTTTTTTCAAAAGGAATTGCCAAGATATTCTTGTTGGGATTGTTTGACTTTTCTGAGCAAAGTTATACATTTCTTTTTTGGCTTATCTCACAAATTTAAAAGAATATTGCTTTTGCTAAGTTTTTTGTTTCCACGCAACTGCGAGTTTCCGTTGATTGACCTTTTTGTTCCCCAAAGCCCTCCCTTTCTGACCCCAATTCTTTCTTTCAGCCGCCGTGCGCATTGGCTCTTTTGCTATGCGTATGGCGGCTTTTTCGTGCGCTTCGGTATGGAGGAGTGAGATAACATTTATAACTGATTCTATAAATCAGTGTATTTGTTTAACTTTGCAAGCAAATTGAAAAATAGTATGACAAGATACAATAAACCACCTCTCAACTATTCAGAACAAGTAAAACTACTTGAATCACGAGGCTTGATTATAGGAAACAAAAAGAAAGCCGAACGATTGCTGGCTAACATTAGCTACTATCGTTTGAGTGCATATATGTTGCCGTATAAAGTATGCATGAATGGCATTATACAAGACTTATTCAAAGCTGGCACGACGTTAGATATGGTTTATGACTTGTATAAATTTGATAGGAAACTTCGATTGCTACTTTTCGATGCGATTGAACGAATAGAAGTAGCCATACGAACGCAAATAGTAACTCAATTAAGTTTGAAATACGGATCACATTGGCAAGATAATCGTAGCATTTTCAGAGAGCCTCGCCAATGTAGAAGACGAAATGGGACTACATTCACTGATGATGTGTTCAGTGATATTCAAGAACATATTCAAGATAGACTACGTAATGATCGTTCCGAAACATTCATACAGCATTATCGAGAAACTTATTCTGAACCTGCTAATCCACCTTCATGGATGAGTGTAGAGATAATGTACTTCAACCAACTATCACGTATTTGTGATGGTTTGAAACGAAGAGCTGATATCGTAGGCATTGCAAAATACTTTTCTTTGCCACCTAAAGAGTTCCAATCATGGCTTCATGCTCTTAATTTTATTCGTAACTTGTGTGCTCACCATGCACGCTTATGGAATCGAGACATGAATATTGTTCCAGAGAAATTGGAGTTTTCAAGGACTCTAACGTGGATAAGCAATCCTGACACGGTTAGGCGAAACAAAGTGTATTATACATTGTGTATGGTCAATTATTTCCTACAGACGGTAACACCACGTTCTATGTTTAGAAAGAGATTGAAGGCCTTGTTGCAGCAATATGCGACCGTTCTTGATTTATCTTCAATGGGATTCCCTGAAGATTGGGAAAACGAAGAAATGTGGAAATAAATGCTCAAAAATATTGCACAGTCAGAAATGAATGCTTATCTTTGCAGTTGTAAAAAGATAGTTCTATAACTAAAAGATAATAGGCCTTTCAGGCTTGCCTTTTAGGCAGCATACTTGAGGGGCGTTCTTTAATAACGTTGCTCATTTATTGGGCAACGTTTTTCATAAGTGCCCACATCGGCAGGTCGCGATGTCTGCACTATAAAAAAAGATGACTGGGAATGTAGTGATATCATTACATTCCCTTTATTTATATTCAAGCCCTCCCTTTCTGGCAATCCTTTCTTTCAGCCGTCGTGCGCATTGGCTCTCTTGCTGTGCGCATGGCGGCTTTTTCGTGCGCTTAGGTGTGGAGAAGTGGGAGAGGTGGGCTACATGGGGAGGGGCTATATGTGGGGCGGTGGCAAACGCCTTGCTTCGGCAATCTCGTGACACCGCAGAAGCATTATCGGAGATATTCTTGGTAGCCCCATGCGCTTTGTCGGAAGGCAGAGCGCAGAGCCTTGGACTTTTGCAGTATTCGCAGCATTGTCACCGCTCATTGATACGAGCCAGATGTGGGTGGCTTTTGCTCAGATTTTACCACTGGTAATGAGAATAAGATGGTCGCTTCCTCTCATTTTCTTAGATTTTAAGTGTGTGACGATGTGGATTTTCTTAATAAAATAGGCTGTGGTTCGGCAGAACATTCAAGTAAACTTGATGTTCTGCACTCACCTTGCACTATTTTTGACAGAGGAACGTTTCGATGAGATGTTCATCACGCTGTCGGCAGAGATTTTGGGTGATGACGACCTTATCCTTGCCATTCAATCCGCAGGGGTGGAACGTGGAAGAAACGGTTTCCGCAAGAACAAGTCCACTGAGAAGAATCCCGAATCAGAGGAGGATTTGTTGAAGCATCGCACCGATGTCACTGATGCTTTCGATACGCTGTATATTGGGTGTGAGAAGTTCCCGCAGCATGATTTTTAGGGGGAATTTGTGGGTGGTGTGAGATAGTATTCTTACAAAGTACACGCCCTTACATATGCTTTAATATGCAAGGGCGTGCAAATGTTATTTCCATAAAGGTTCATCTTGCCAATTACGAGGAAATCCCATATGATGCAAGTTTACATTTGGATATTGTTCTAACAGATTTTGAATCTGTTGCTTAAAATCATTATTACTATGAATGGCATCTTGTAAATAGGCAAGACAACAAATAATTGCATATAACTTATTGGGACGTACATGGGTAGTGCTTATCCATTTTCCTCGTAAATTTACATTAAGTTGTGGAATCTGTGGAAAACGTCTGTTCCAAACACGCGCATGGTGTGCAATACAATTTCGTAACACTACAAAACATTTTACCCAACTCTCCAGACATAAATGCTGTGGTAAATTCAACTCTCGCGCAATTTGTTTTTTTACTTTATTGTCAGACAGATTGCAAAATAATTTTGAAAGCAAGCCAAACGAGGTAACTTCCAAGGTTTTCCATACAGGAGGAACATCAGGCGAATCATATTTCTCAAAATGCTCTTGTATAAACTCTTCTTTAGAACGTCTTACCTCTTTCTTTATTTGCGTTAGGTTGTCTTGGAACATTGCATGATTGGTGGCCAATCTAATATCAGTAAACCAAAATGCGCCATGTCTCAAAGAAACATTGTGTATTACTTTGGAGCGCAAAGCCACTTCAATACTTTGAATAGCAGAGAATAAAAGATTGCGCAATTTTTTATCAAAATAATATAGATCTAAAGCATATTCAAAGTAACTATTGGGTAGAAAAACGTGATTAAATCCAACGACTTCAAAAGATTTTAAGTAGTTGGCAATACGAAAATAGCTAATGATTTGAAGTTGGCTTATAGCAACATCTTCATTATGGAACAAAAGCCCTCGGCTTTTTAACTGAGCAATGATTTGATGATAATCAAGAGGTTGCTTGGTATAATTCATAAACGTATATAAAAACGAAGTTCCGCCCTGGTTCGCTGTTCTTATGGGAAGCGTGGCGGAATCTGTTGCTGCAAAGATACAAAGTATTTTCGGATTATGCAAACTACTAAGATTTTTTTCGTGAAGGTCTAAGGGATAACCCCTCCCTTTCGGGCAATCCTTTCTTTCAGCCGCCGTGCGCATTGGCTCTCTTGCTGTGCGCACGGCGGCTTTTTCGTGGAAAACGTACTTTCACGTTCTTCTTGACCGATGAAGTTCCCACGCTCACGCTGATCTTTCAGAATGAGTTCAATGTGAGTGATACCTTGTACCTCACTGCCCAAACCAAGCGCAAGGTTTCCTTTGACCGCAGCTTTGCCGTATGTTGTGGACAATCTTCTGCATACGATGATAATACGGAGATTGAATACGAGAGCGAGACGTCCTCGCTTTCCTATTTCTTTGCCCGTCATCTTATGCAATCCTTATCCCGAACTCGCGTATTTCCGAAGGACAATAAGTATAAAACTCCACTCTGTGGAACATAAAACAGAACTCTGCTTCTCTACTATATCCATGCGAGTTGATAAAGTCCATAATAGCCTTTGATGCACCTTTTACAAAGGTTTCTATTCGTTTATTTGGATAGTAATGATTTACTACGACTTCTATTCCCGCAAGGTCTGGCTCAAAAGTGAATGTGCCACTACCTTTGATTAAGTCAGACATCGAAAAATAATCATATCCATCTTTATAATCATTGTGGAATACTCTACCATGTGAAACGGACTCATCAAACTTTTTAATGATGAGTTTATCATTCATGTGAGTGTCATCGCCATATACATAGCCAATATAGTTCTCTACTTCTTTGGTGATTGCTTCACGTAATCTATTTTCCATATAGTTGCTTGTATCCATATCAGAATTGTACTCCTACTCTAAATCCTACATTATGTTCTTCATAGTAGACATTTGTACCATAAGTAAAAGCTACTGTTAGCGTATAATTCTTTTTTAGAGGTTTGGAGATGCCAACGCTTGGACTTAGGTAACAACCATCGTTTTCCACATCATAGCCAACTTTCATTTCAACGTAAGGATCTACGACTAACTTCTTTTTTGTGAAGTAACTTCTGAAATCCGCATAGATGGGTAGCATACCACATTCGTAACCAATACCGCCACCTACAAAGAACACTCGGTTTATTTGAAAACCATGTGTTGAGAATAATCCCAAATTCATTTCTTCACAAGAAACGTCTCTAAGGAGAGCTACATTTACATCTCCCTTGTAACCTCTCGTTCTGTAATTATTCGATTGTGCATAGCCCAATATCGAATAAAGAGCCAATAATACTAAGATAAATCTCTTCATAAATTGTTCGCTTTAGATATTATTGATAGTATTCTCACCAATCACCCAAATAGTAAATAGGATTTTGTCTGCGATGGAATTTCTTGCTAAGGTCTAACCCCAATAGGTCTGATTCTCGTTCTTCTTCACCTTCAAACATAATGCGACCTTTAAGCTCACCCTCTTCTACAACGTTCCATTGGTAAGGATGATATACCTTGACGACCTTACCATCAAGCACCGCCAAGCAAAGTTCTACTTGCTCAGCTCGTTTGATTGACATTCGCCAAAATTTGCGGGTACATTCATAGATGTTTTCGCGTTCTTTCCATTCGTGGTAAGATTTGGTGATATTGAAAGCTACTATTCTGCGAGGTTCGAAGATTGTCATCTCATCCATAGTTATTGGACGTGTTGGAGGACATGGATAATGTTCACTACCTACCTCAATCATGCCCTTGGGCACATTCCAAAATTCTGCACAAAAAGTAGGGAATTTTCCTTTCTTGGCTTTTTCTACAAGATGATCAAACCATTCAACGTACGGTTTATCTTCTCCCTTTCCAAGTTTAAGCAGTTCACCACTCATTTCACTTGTTAAGGTATCTAAGTAAGGCGTTATGTCTTTTTCTCCATTATCCGCATTACCTGTAGATAGATGCCATGTGTTTTTTTGGAAATTGATAATAAATTCGTTTCTCATGATGTTGTTTGCAGTTGTTATATGACACCGCATAGCACAACCATTAGGAGCCATGTATGAGAACCATCTAAGTCTCTCATAACCCATTCTATGTAAACTTTGAAGTAGTAACATGAGTTGCAACACTCCAAGTTGTCTGAGATTCGTTTCCATTATTTTCTAAATTTAATTAGCTCTTTTCCCGTCAAGTAGATAGGCATACCCTCTACATATCCCGTCTCGAGCATTTTCTCCTTGCTCATTTCACCAGTGTTCTTCACGCGGAAGG
>ENA-ORRH01001215-ORRH01001215.1-human-gut-metagenome-genome-assembly--contig:-NODE-1215-length-12616-cov-3.16687_pt1 | contig 12616 bp, 9 predicted proteins | sample MGYA00242173_ERZ509130 | MGnify/ENA primary metagenome ERZ509130 (study PRJEB26280, sample SAMEA2338633) | human gut metagenome | biome: human gut; feature: human-associated habitat; material: faeces... | reverse complement strand
GAGGATCTGGTGGACATCATGGACATCCGCTGCAAGATCGAGGGGCTCGCGTCCCACTACGCGGCGAAAAACGCCGCGCCCGAGGGCCTTGCGCGCCTGCGCCACATCATGGACCTGCAGGAGTTTTACTTTGAAAAGCGCGACGCCGAGCACCTGCGCGAGATGGACGACCAGTTCCACGACGTTATCTGCGACATGGGCGGCCACGCCGTCATCAGCGACACGCTCGTCCCGCTGCACCGCAAGACCCGCCGCTACCGCAAGGCATCCATCGCCGATGCGAAGCGCACGGCGCAGGTCGTGAAGGAGCACCGCGCCATCTTCGACGCCATCGCCGCCGGCGACGCCGACCGCGCCGCCGAGCTCACGACCGAACACACCATTCACGCAAAAGAAAGTATGATGGGGAGGCTGAAAAACCATGGGTGAGACCCTTGCTCAGAAAATCATCCGCGCCCACCTGCTGCACGGCGACATGACGCCCGGCAGCGAGATCGCCCTGCGCATCGACCAGACGCTCACGCAGGACGCCACCGGCACGATGGCCTATCTGGAGTTTGAGGCGATGGGCATCCCGTGCGTCAGGACCGAGCTGAGCGTGGCCTATGTGGACCACAACACGCTGCAGTCCGGTTTTGAAAACGCGGACGACCACCGTTACCTCCAGACCGTGGCCAAAAAGCACGGCGTCTGGTTCTCCCGCCCGGGCAACGGCATCTGCCACCAGGTGCAGCTTGAGCGCTTCGGCAAGCCGGGCAGGACGCTCATCGGCTCCGACAGCCACACGCCCACCGGCGGCGGCATCGGCATGCTGGCCTTCGGCGCCGGGGGCATGGACGTCGCGGTCGCCATGGGCGGCGGCGCGTACTACATCACCATGCCGAAAATGTTCAAGGTCAACCTCACCGGCGCGCTGCGGCCCTATGTCACGGCCAAGGACATCAGCCTCGAGCTGCTGCGCATCCTGTCGGTCAAGGGCGGCGTCGGCGCGATCATCGAGTGGGGCGGCCCCGGCATCGCGGCGCTGTCCGTGCCCGAACGCGCCACGATCACGAACATGGGCACCGAGCTCGGCGCGACGACGTCCATCTTCCCGTCGGACGACGTGACGCGCGCCTTCCTCGCCGCCGAGGGGCGCGAGGCGGACTTCACCCCGCTGCAGAGCGACCCGGACGCACAGTATGACCGCGTCATCGACATTGATCTCAACACGCTGCAGCCCATGATCGCCTGCCCGCACAGCCCGGACAACGTCGTCCCGGTCGCGTCGCTCGCCGGCACGAAGGTCGATCAGGTCTGCATCGGCTCGTGCACGAATTCGTCCCTGTTCGATATGCTCAAGGTCGCAGCCCTGCTCAAGGGCAGGACCATCGCCCCGGGCGTGAGCCTGTCCATCTCGCCGGGGTCGAAGCAGGTGCTGACCATGCTGGCCGACTGCGGCGCGCTCACGGACATCCTCGCCAGCGGCGCGCGCCTGCTCGAGTGCGCGTGCGGCCCGTGCATCGGCATGGGCTTCTCGCCCAACTCCGGCGGCGTGAGCCTGCGCACGTTTAACCGCAACTTCCTCGGCCGCAGCGGCACAAAGGACGCGCAGGTCTACCTCGTGTCGCCGGAGACGGCCGTCGCCGCTGCGCTCACCGGCACGATCACCGATCCGCAGACGCTCGGCCCCATGCCGGCCGTTACGCTGCCGGAGCATTTCCGCATCGACGACAGCGCTGTGCTGCCGCCCGCCCCGGCGGACGAGGCCGACGCGGTGGAAGTGCTGCGCGGGCCGAACATCCGGCCCTTCCCGCAGAGTAAGCCGTTTGCCGACGCGCTCACGGCCGAGCTCGTGCTCAAGGTGGGCGACAACATCACGACCGACCACATTATGCCTGCGGGCTCGAAGATCCTGCCCTATCGCTCGAACATCCCGAAGCTGTCGGAGTTCTGCTTCACGGTCTGCGACCCGACCTTCCCGGCGCGCGCCAGGGCGGCCGGGGACGGCATCATCGTCGGCGGCAGCAACTACGGTCAGGGCTCGTCGCGCGAGCACGCGGCGCTCGTGCCGATGTATCTCGGCATCCGCTGCGTCGTGGCCAAGAGTTTCGCGCGCATCCACGTGGCAAACCTCATCAACGCCGGCATCCTGCCGCTGACGTTTGAAAACCCGGCTGATTACGATGCGCTGCAGCCCGGCGCGCAGCTGCGCATCGACGGCATCCGCGCCGGCATGGCGGCGGGTGCACTCACCCTCACGGACACGGCCACGGGCAAGGCTTACCCCGTCGTGTGCAGCCTCACCGAGCGGCAGCAGGCCATTCTGCTTGCCGGCGGGCTGCTCAACTACACAAAGGAGCATGCACTATGAACGATATTGACCGCGCCTGTGCGGCGTTTCGCACGCTGCTCACCGAGCAGCAGGCCCGCGTCGCGGGCATGACCGCCGAGCGGGTGGACTATACGAACAAGGCGACCGTGACCATCGGCCTTGTGGACGGCGACGGCATCGGCCCGATCATCATGGAGCAGGCGGTGCGCGTGCTCGAGGCGCTGCTCGTCGACGAGATCGCGCGCGGCAGCATCGCCCTGCGGCGCATCCGCGGCCTCACGATCGAAAACCGGCTGGCCTGCAACCAGGCGGTGCCGGACGATGTGCTCTCTGAAATCACGGCCTGCGACGTGCTGCTCAAGGGCCCGACGACGACGCCCATGGGCGGTGGGCTCGAGAGCGCGAACGTGAAGCTGCGCCGCGCGCTCGACCTCTACGCGAACGTCCGCCCCGTGGCCATTCCCGAGCAGGGCATCGACTGGACGTTCTTCCGCGAGAACACGGAGGGCGAGTACGCCCTCGGCAGCCGCGGCGTGGAGCTGCCCGGCATGGCCGTGGACTTCAAGGTCACGACCGACCCCGGCACGCGCCGCATTGCCCGCGCGGCGTTCGACTATGCCCGGCGCAGCGGCAAGACGCGCGTGACCGTCGTCACGAAGGCGAACATCCTCAAAAAGACGGACGGCAAGTTCACCGCCCTCTGCCACGAGGTGGCCGCCGACTATCCCGGGATCACCGTTGATGATTATTATATTGATATCATGGCGGCGAACCTCGTCAACGAGCGGGTGCGCGGGCAGTTTCAGGTGCTGCTGCTGCCGAACCTCTACGGCGACATCATCACCGACGAGGCCGCGCAGCTGCAGGGCGGCGGCGGTACGGCGGGCAGCGCCAACATCGGCGACCGCTACGCCATGTTTGAGGCCATCCACGGCTCGGCCCCGCGCATGATCGAGCGCGGCATGGGCGACTATGCCAATCCCCAGAGCATCCTGCGCGCGGAGGTCATGCTCCTGCGGCACATCGGCCGCGCGGCCGCGGCGGATAAGCTCGAGGCGGCGCTCGACGCCTGCCCGGTCGTCATCACCGGCCGGCCGGATGGCGCGACCTGCGCCGACTACGGCGACGGGGTGCTGAAACTCCTTTAAAAAGAGAAAAGCCTGACGCCGCAGCGTCAGGCTTTTCTGTATGCCGAAAATTGTTCGCCAGGCGATGGATTCAAAAGAAGTCTTGTGGTTATACACAAGCGTGGTCGATCAGCAGCTCCGCATTCTTACCGAAGAGCTTGTAAAGTTTGTCCTCGTTGTGGACAGAGCATCGTGCCACATCGCCCATCGTGAACATACCGTTTTCTTCGAGCTTCTTTGCGATTCCTCGTCCCACTCGCCAGAAGTCAGTGAGAGGCTGATGCGCCCATAAGGTTTTGCGATAACTCATCTCATCCAGCTCGGCAATGCGGACACCGTTCTCATCTGCCGGAATGTGTTTTGCAACAATATCCATCGCAACTTTGCAGAGGAAGAGGTTCGTGCCGATCCCGGCGGTTGCCTCCTTGACGCGCTGCTTTACTTCAAATAAGCGTCCGCGCCCCGAGATGCCGTAGCTCTTGAGAGAGGGAGTAACGGCAAGGCAGATTGTTTTGTCGGTACGGCTCTCATCCGCAACGACGAGGTTTGTGTCCATCGGATCAAGTCCGCGCTCTCGACACTCAACCGAAGCATAAAAGCTCTTGAGGTCGATTGCGATGTATGTGCGTTCCTTCATGCTTCGGCTGCCTCCTTTCATATCGCCATATCAGTTTGGCAAACTGGAAGTTACCTATCCCAATTCGCTTATTTCATTCTGCAGATTTGCAAGGAATCTGCCTGCGTGAGCACCATCCATCTGTGTATGATGAAACTGGAAGGAGATTGGCAAATAATACCTGAAAAACTTCTTTTTATATCTGCCCCAGATTATAAACGGATTGTTGAAAATCCCACTGTTCATACCGACAGCACCATCTATTTCAGTATCAACGATTGCTGATGTGCCGATTACCATACTGTCAGCGGACAGATCATAATCCTGACAGCTATCGGCAACCTGAGCGGTATATTTTAAGTAGTCCTGGTTGAAAGTATTCAAGTCATTCGAGTACAGAATATCGCAGGAACTTGCTTCTCCGTTTCTATTCTTGACAATTGTGTTTACTGCAATCGTGTCATATTGTATCAGCTTATCACCAACCGGAAGAAGATAAAATTCCTTTACATAGCTGTGCCTCGTTACTTCTGGCAAACGGTGTTCCCATGAAGCAGATTCAGGAATGGCTCGGTCACAGCGACTTCTCAACTACGGCGAACATTTACGCACATCTGGATTACAGCTCGAAGCTGACTTCTGCGGATGCAATGCTCAATGGCTTGGGCTTTGCGCAAAATTGAAAAAGAAAAGCCAGCAGCCGGAAAAACCGACTACTGGCGTGATTTCTGGCGGAGCGGGTGGGATTCGAACCCACGGAACCTTGCGGTTCAACTGATTTCGAGTCAGTCCCGTTATGACCACTTCGATACCGCTCCGTATTTATCTCAACATCAGCACCTCGGAAAACGGGGAGAACTGATGGGGAGAACAAGCAAAAATATTAAGTTTAGAATACCCGAAAAACTCCATAAAATCAAGGGATTCCGGTCAGGGAGCTACCGAGTAGCGACCACGATTTCGAGTCAGGGCCGTTATGACCACTTCGATACCTATCCATGGACGCGTTTCACGAACGCACGGATGATTATAACCAATCCCGCGAAAAAAATCAAGTATGGCGGTGGAATTTCTGCAAATTCTGTTGTATAGTACGTTTGTTCGCGCCCGTTTGCGGCGCAAATACACACAAAAAGGAAACCATCACCGTGGACGATATGAAAAAAGAGGCCGAACGGGAAGCGCGCACCATGTGGCAGTTCATCCGCACGTTTCTCAAGTGGCTCGTCATCGCGGGCGTGACCGGCGGCATCGGCGGGCTGGTCGGCTCGGCCTTTCACCTGAGCGTGAACTGGGCGGCGGCATTCCGCGCCGCGCACCCGTGGCTGCTGTGGCTGCTGCCCGTGGGCGGTCTGCTCATCGCGGCCATCTACCGCCTGACCAAAATGGAAAACAAAAACACCAACGCCATCATCGACGCCATCCACTTCGGCGACAAGGTGCCGCTGCTGCTCGTGCCGGCGATCTACCTGTCGACCGTCATCACGCACCTGTTCGGCGGCAGCGCCGGGCGCGAGGGCGCTGCGCTGCAGATCGGCGGCGCCAGCCTCGGCTGCTACATCGGGCAGCTGTTCCACCTCGATGAAAAGGACATGCGCATCGCCACGCTCTGCGGCATGAGCGCCGTGTTCTCGGCCCTGTTCGGCACGCCGCTGACGGCAACGATCTTCGCGCTCGAGGTCATCAGCGTGGGCGTGTTTTATTACTCCGCGCTCGTGCCGTGCATCGTCGCATCGCTCGCCGCGCTCGCGATCTCGAACGCCTTCGGCATCGCGCCGACGCAGTTTACGTTCGCGCTCACGGCCGTGCCGAAGCTGCTGCTTCTGCGCGTGGCGGCGCTCGCCGCCGTGTGCTCGCTCATGAGCATCCTCTTTTGCGTGACCATGCACGGCACGGAGCGGCTCTTTGCCAGCCGCATCCCGAACACATGGCTGCGCATCGCTTCCGGCGGCGCGATCGTGGTCGTGCTGTCGCTGCTTGTCGGCACCGGGGACTACAACGGCGCCGGCATGGACGTCATCACCCGCGCCATCGAGGGCGGGCAGGCCGCGCCGGACGCGTTTTTCTGGAAGCTGCTGTTCACTGCCGTCACCATCGGCAGCGGGTTCAAGGGCGGCGAGGTCGTGCCGACGTTTTTCATCGGCGCCACGCTCGGCTGCGTGCTCGGCGGGCTGCTCGGCATCCCGGCCGGATTTGCCGCGGCGCTCGGGCTCGTGTGCGTGTTCTGCGGCGCGGTCAACTGCCCGATCGCGTCGATGGTGCTGAGCATCGAGCTCTTCGGCGCGGGGCAGCTCGTGTACTTCGCGCTCGCGTGCGGCATCGCCTACATGCTCTCGGGCTACTTCGGGCTCTACAGCAGTCAGAAGATCCTTTATTCCAAGCTCCGGACGGAGTTTATCAACATCCACGCGAAATAAAATGCAAGCGCCATGCCCGGACACGAAACGTGTCCGGGTACTTTTTTAGCCCGAAAGAAATTATATAATTTGAAAATAAATTTATATAAAAACGCTTGACAAAGTTATAGGGCGGGTGTACAATGCACAATGTAAGAAAAAAGAAAGCGGTGACCAACCGATGAAGAAAACACTATACAGCCTCATGCTCAACGAGGAGGTCGTGCGCGAGATCGACCGCATGGCTCACCGCATGGGCACGAACCGCTCGGCACTCATCAACCAGATCCTTGCCGACTACACCTCGGTCGTGACGCCGGAGCGCCGCATCGAGAACATCTTCCACGAGATCGAGCAGCTCGTCGCGCCGGCGCGCGACCTGGTGCCGTTTTTCGCGCCGCACACAACGAGCATGTCGCTCAAGAGCAGCCTCGAATACAAGTACCGCCCGACGGTCAAGTATGAGGTCGCGCTCTACGGCGACAAGCAGGAGGGCCTCGGCGAACTGGCCGTCATCTTCCGCACCCAGTCGGCGCAGCTGCTGCAGAGCATGACGCAGTTTTTCCGCCTCTGGAAGCAGATCGAGGACGCGCACCTGTCCGGCGTGGAGCCGGATTACGCGCTGTACGACGGCAAGTTTGTGCGCACGCTCTCGCTCCCGCCGGATCACGACTACACGAGCGAGGAGATCGCCCGCGCGATCTCGGGCTATGTGCAGCTGTTCGACCGGCTCATGAAGGCATACCTCGCCGGGAAGTACACCCCGCCTGAGATCGAGGCGCTCTACTGCGCGGAGCAGCAGCGCGCGGCGATCCTCATCTGATCCATTCGCAACCATCCATGAAAGGAGGCGCTGCGTGCCGGAACACGCAGCAACCCGACTATGAACGCTGATAAATTCACCCAAAAGACCATTGAAACCATTCAGACCGCCCAGAGCATGGCGCAGGAAAACGGCAACCAGTATCTCACGCCGGAGCACCTGCTCTATGCGCTCGTTGATGCCGACGGCGGCCTGATCGGCACCCTGCTCGGCCGCATGGGCGTGGACTGCAACGCCGTGCTCAGCGAGCTCGACACCGCCATCGACCAGCTGCCGAAAGTCTCCGGCGGCAGCGGCGAGGTGTACGCCTCGCCGGAAACGAGCAAGATCTTCAGCTTTGCTGAGCGCGAGGCCAAGTCCGGCGGTGACGCCTACGTCTCCGTCGAGCACCTGATGCTCGGCATCTTCGCCAACGAGACCGCCGCCATCAAGCGCATCTTCAGCGCCCACGGCATCACGAAGGCGGGCTTTACGGCGGAGCTGAAAAAGGTCAAGACCGGCCCCGTCACGAGCGACAACCCGGAGGACACCTATGACGCGCTGAAAAAGTACGGCACCGACCTCGTCGAGCGCGCCCGCGAAGGGAAGATGGACCCGGTCATCGGCCGCGATCAGGAGATCCGCAACGTCATCCGCATCCTCTCGCGCAAAACAAAGAACAACCCCGTGCTCATCGGCGAGCCGGGCGTCGGCAAGACGGCCATCGCCGAAGGGCTGGCGCAGCGCATCGTGCGCGGCGACGTGCCCGAGGGCCTGAAGGACAAGACCATTTTCTCGCTCGACATGGGCGCACTGGTCGCGGGCGCAAAGTACCGCGGCGAATTCGAGGAACGGCTCAAGGCCGTGCTCGAGGAAGTGCGCAAGAGCGAGGGCCGCATCCTGCTGTTCATCGATGAGCTGCACACCATCGTCGGCGCCGGCAAGACCGAGGGCAGCATGGACGCCGGCAATCTGCTCAAGCCGATGCTCGCCCGCGGCGAGCTGCACTGCATCGGCGCGACGACGCTCGACGAATACCGCAAGTATATCGAAAAGGACGCCGCGCTCGAGCGCCGCTTCCAGCCTGTGCAGGTCGATGAGCCGACGGTGGAGGACACCATCTCCATCCTCCGCGGCCTGAAAGAGCGCTACGAGATCTACCACGGCGTGCGCATCCACGACAACGCGCTCGTCGCCGCGGCCACGCTCTCCAACCGCTATATCACCGACCGCTTCCTGCCCGACAAGGCCATTGACCTCGTCGATGAGGCCTGCGCCATGATCCGCACGGAGATCGACTCCATGCCGTCGGAACTCGACGACCTGCGCCGCCGCATCATGCAGATGGAGATCGAGGAAATGGCCCTCAAGAAAGAGGACGACCAGCTCTCGCGCGACCGGCTCGAAAAGCTCACGCAGGAGCTCGCCGAGCTCAAGGACCGCTTCAACGAGCAGAAGGCCCGCTGGGAGGCCGAGAAAAACAGCGTCGAGGAGGTCAAGTCCCTCAAGGCGGACATCGATCACCTGCACGCCGAGATCGAAGAGGCCCAGCGCAACTATGAGTACGAAAAGGCCGCGCGCCTGCAGTACTCCGACCTGCCGAACCTCGAGAAGAAGCTCAAGGAAGCCGAAGCCGCGGCTGAGCGCCGCAAGAGCGACAACTCCCTCGTGCACGACACCGTGACCGAGGAGGAGATCGCCGGCATCGTCGCCAAGTGGACCGGCATCCCGGTGGCAAAGCTCATGGAGGGCGAGCGCGAGAAGCTGCTGCACCTCGATGAAGTGCTGCACCGCCGCCTGATCGGTCAGGACGAGGCCGTGAAGAAAGTCTGCGAGGCCATCCAGCGCTCGCGCGCCGGCATCAGCGACCCGAACCGCCCGATCGGCTCGTTCCTGTTCCTCGGCCCCACGGGCGTCGGCAAGACCGAGCTGGCCAAGGCGCTGGCCGAGAGCCTGTTTGACGATGAGCGCAGCATGGTGCGCATCGACATGACCGAGTACATGGAGAAATTCTCCGTCTCGCGTCTCATCGGCGCGCCTCCCGGATACGTCGGCTACGACGAGGGCGGCCAGCTCACCGAGGCCGTGCGCCGCAAGCCGTACTCCGTCGTGCTGTTCGATGAGGTCGAAAAGGCGCACCCGGATGTGTTCAACATCCTGCTGCAGATCCTCGACGACGGCCGCATCACGGACAGTCAGGGCCGCACGGTGGACTTCAAGAACACGATCATCATCCTCACGTCGAACCTCGGCAGCCAGTACCTGCTCGACGGCATCGGCCCGGACGGCGAGATCACCGCGGACGCGCGCGAGCACGTGCAGGGCGAGCTGCGCCGCGCCTTCCGGCCGGAGTTCCTCAACCGTCTGGATGAGATCCTCATGTTCCGTCCGCTCACGCGCGACAACCTGTCGCACATCATCGACAACCTCGTCGCCGCCCTGCGCAGCCGCCTGGCTGACCGCACGCTGAACCTCGAGATGACCGACGCCGCCAAGGCGCTCATCATCGCCAACGGGTATGACCCGGTCTACGGCGCGCGTCCGCTCAAGCGCTACCTGCAGAGCCACGCCGAGACGCTCATTGCCCGCACCATCCTCTCCGGCGACCTGCACGCCGGCGACACGCTCGTCGTGGACGCCGAGAACGGCGCGCTCGTCTGCCGCGTGAAGGCATAAGGCATAAAACTTCATGCATGCGTGCTGTACTACGAAAAAGCGCAAATGCCGGTGCATGAAGTTTTTGTGCATCATTTCCGGTTGCCCCGCAGGGGCGAGGAAATGGCACATTTCTTATTTTGCTATGCTTTTGCATAGCAAATGACCCCATGGGTCTGTGCACACTGCACAGGCTCATGGGGTTTTTGTTTTCTCAGGCTTCGGGCCGTTTCCGGCACAGGCGGAAGATCAGCAGCGTCAGCAGCGCGCCGGTGAGATAGCCCGCCGTGTCGAGCCAGACGTCCGTGATCTGTCCGCTGCGGCCGGGGACGAAGAGCTGGATCGTCTCGTCGCACAGGGCTGCGAGCGTGCCGGGCAGCAGCGCCGCCGGCCATGAAAAGTGCGTCCCCGTGCGCAGTGCGGCGGCGGTGAACACGCCGAGGAGCGCATACTCGCCGAAGTGCGCGCATTTGCGCAGGATGTGGTCGGTCATGTGCGGCAGGAACGCCTGCACGAGCGTCAGCAGCGCGCCGCTCTCGGCGCCGCTCTGCGTGGCGGGCATGCACGAGTGGCCCCAGATGACCAACAGCCACACGGCAGCGCAGACCGTCAGGATGCGGCTGGCGCGGCAGTTCATTTTTCCTCCGCTTCCTTCTGCGCGCGGATCTTGTCCACCCAGCACTTGTGGCACATGGCGACATAGCTGTCATTGCCGCCGAGGAGGATCTGCCCGCCCTCGGTGATGACGCGGCCGGTGCCGTCGATGCGGGCGTTGACCGTCGCCTTGCGGCCGCAGGCGCACACGGTCTTGATCTCCGTGATGGAATCGGCCAGCTCCATGAGCCGCCGCGCGCCGGGGAAAAAGTGCGTCAGAAAATCCGTCCGCAGGCCGAAGCACAGCACGGGGATGTTCTGCTCGTCAACGATGCGGCGCAGCTGGTCGATCTGCTCCGGGGAGAAAAACTGCGCCTCGTCCGCGATGATGACATCGGCATGGCCCGCGCGGGCAAACGTTGCGATGATGTCCTCGTCCGGGTGAATGACCTGCGCCTCGCGCTGCAGGCCGATGCGCGAGCGGATGATGTTCGCCCCGTCGCGGTCGTCGACCGACGGCTTGATGAGCCAGACTGTCATGCCCAGCTCCTCATAGTTGAACTGCGTGATGAGCGCCTGCGCGGACTTCGACGAGCCCATGGCGCCGTATTTAAAGTAGAGTTTGGCCATTTAATCCCGCTCCTTTACATAGGCCCGGATACGCTCCATGACAAAATCGAGCGCGACCTGATTATGCCCGCCTTCGGGGATAATAATATCGGCGTAGCGCTTCGACGGCTCGACGAACATCTCATGCATGGGCTTGACCGTGGTCAGATACTGCGTGACGATCGACTCCAGGTCGCGGCCGCGGTCGCGCACGTCGCGCACGATGCGCCGCAGGATGCGCACATCGGCGTCCGTGTCCACAAAGAGCTTGATGTCCAGCCGCTCGCGCAGCTCGGGCTCGGCAAAGATGAGGATGCCCTCGACGACGATGACCTTGGCCGGCGTGACCGTGATCGTCTCGGCTGCGCGGTTGTGCACCGTGTAGTCATATGTCGGGCACTCGATGGCCTGCCCGGCGCGCAGTGCGTCGAGATGCTGCACGAGCAGCGGCGTGTCGAACGCATTCGGGTGGTCGTAGTTGAGCTTTTTGCGCTCGGCGAAGGGAATGTCGTCGTGCCGCTTATAATAATTGTCGTGGTACAGCACGCTCACATCGCCGCCAAATTCGTCGAGAATGCGCCGCGTGATGGTGGTCTTGCCGCTGCCGGTGCCGCCGGCGATGCCGATGGTGATGACGTCGCTCATGGTGCCGCCTCCCGTGTGTCGCTGTTTTTCCCCAACATTCTACCACAGGCGCAGGGCCGTTGCAATTTGACTTTTGCATTTTTTGCGGTTAAAATAAAACCGGCCGCGCACATGCGGCCAAACCTGAAAAAATAGAAAAACGGAGGTAGTATCATGCCTGTTCCCACGCCGCATATCGCAGCCAAAGCCGGAGACATCGCCAAGACCGTGCTCATGCCCGGTGACCCGCTGCGCTCGAAATTCATCGCCGAGACCTTTCTGGAAAATCCCGTGCTCGTCAACAACGTCCGCGGCGTGCAGGGCTACACCGGCACGTGGAAGGGCGTGCCCGTGACCGTGATGGCCTCCGGCATGGGCATCCCGTCGATCGGCATCTACAGCTGGGAGCTGTACAACTTCTACGATGTCGACAACATCATCCGCGTCGGCTCGGCCGGTGCGCTCGCGGACGACCTGAACCTCATGGACGTCGTCGCCGGTGCGGGCGCGTGCACGGACTCCAACTTCGCGCACCAGTTCGGCCTCAACGGCACGTTCGCGCCCATCGCGGACTACACGCTGCTCAGCCAGGCCGTCGCTGCGGCGGGCCGCCAATGGCGTCACGCTGCACGTGGGCAACGTGCTCTCGTCGGACAACTTCTACAATGACGGCAGCGACGGCCCGGACCAGTGGAAGAAGATGGGCGTGCTCGCTGTCGAGATGGAGGCCGCCGGCCTGTACATGAACGCCGCCCGCGCCGGCAAGCGCGCGCTCGGCCTGTTTACGATCTCGGACCACATCTATCGCGCCGAGGAGCTCACGAGCGAGCAGCGGCAGAACTCCTTCGTGCAGATGATCACGATCGCGCTCGACACCGC
>ENA-ORRH01001214-ORRH01001214.1-human-gut-metagenome-genome-assembly--contig:-NODE-1214-length-12623-cov-3.40293_pt1 | contig 12623 bp, 26 predicted proteins | sample MGYA00242173_ERZ509130 | MGnify/ENA primary metagenome ERZ509130 (study PRJEB26280, sample SAMEA2338633) | human gut metagenome | biome: human gut; feature: human-associated habitat; material: faeces... | reverse complement strand
TTGCCCTGCTTCGGCAGCCCGCATGCCTCGCGCGGGCTGCTCTCGTTTTTTTCTTCTGGCATGTTTAAATCTCCTGTATGTCGGTTCCAAATTTTGACCGCATGAATTTCCGGTTGCGCAGATACTCCTTTGTCCGCGTCGGCCCATATCCAGCCTGCCACAATACGGTCTGCCAGAACCGCCCGATCCAGACGCAGGTGTCAAAAACCTCTTGGCCTACCGTCATGCCCATGCCAGCAATCATTTCGATTGCCACGTCGTATCCGTTCCCGTAAAGCTTCTGCGCGATTAGCGGGAGCAGCACATTGTTCTCAATTTTCCCGACCTCCAGCACGCGGCGGATCTCCTCGCCGTCATGCTCTACGATTACATAGCCGGATTGAATATTGCCGGGGTCAATCGCCAGTATCGTTCCCATATGGTTCCCTCCATGTCAGAACGTTTTCGTATTTACACGGGTACATTTCCCTGCAAACGAGCGTTTGCACACACGGAGGGGCCAAAAGGTCGACAAACTCCTGGCATTGCTCAATCACTAGCTCGCGGATCTTTTTGGCGACTTTGCGTGTCTCCTTCGCCGCCAGATGGCACAACCGCTTTTCCATGATCGTCATCAGCTCTTCCGCGTTCATGTACCAGATCATGTTCACAGGCGCGTCCTGCCGCGCTGCGTTCCGGTCGTATTCGTCCTGCCGGTCATTCCGCTGTGACCGGATAAACGGCTGTGCGTGGACGTGGCGGGCTAAATGGGTGCTTACCCAGTACGGCACACCCTCCAAGTAAAACGCGAATTGCAGAGTCCGAATAGGGCTGTGCTGCGCCCGGAGAATGGCGTGTTTCCACTCCATGTCCGGTGCTGTTTTCATCTCTTTGCCGATGGTGACTAAAGCGCACTGTTTTGCAAATGCCCAGTCCTCATCGGTGGGATATTTCAAAAGTGTAATGTTCATTCTTCCCTCCGTTCTCCGTAGCTGCAAAAATCGTCTGCCTCTTTTACCGGTTTGAATACACGATCCCAGTACTCACCATAGGCGAAGGTGTTTTGCGGGTGTCCGCAGTAATAGCCTGCGGTTCCATCTGTCCGCTCATACCGTTCGGCGTGTTCGCAGTCCTTACACCGCACCACCTCCGCAACGTCGGCAGCGGGCACTTTTTGCAGTTTATCGAGCAATCGGCTTACCCTCATCACGGGTGCCATGCACGCCTCGCTTACCCATTCATTGGCCGCTTTCACCGCCGCCTCGCGGCTGATGTATTCGTCATGCATGGTCGGCCTCCAATTTTCCTTTGTGCTTCTTCACGAGCTCCTTCGCGAGGTTCAAGCCGACTGCAGTATAGTCAAATTCGGAGTCCCCGATAGCCGGTTCAACGCATCCTTCCGTCCCGCCATATGTGCCATAATGCTGTGCGAAGTCACTTCCGTCCGGGAAACGCACTGCATAGCCGTCGTACAGGTGCTCTATCGTGCATTTGATTCCAAGATCGACGCAAAAATGGTACAATGCGCGTATTTCAGTGTATTTTGATGGAAAATCTAACGTTCTTTCCTCAGGCGGCAGCACCACCACGCGCCCGTCCTTGTCGGCCTCGGCAAGCTCTTTCAACCGTCCGACCGTCATGTTTTCCGCAGCCTGCGCGAAATCCCACAGATGCCCAGCATTTTCGCCCATCTTACGCAGCATCTCCGGTGTCCATCCTGTGTCCTCGTAGGCTTTCAGCCGTCCGTACAGATCGCGGGCCATCTTGCGGAAAATATCCTTGCCAAAGCCGTTGCTCGTTGGGCCGTTGATCATCACGTTGAGCGTGCTGTCCCGGCTCTGCTTCCAGTCGATTTCCTTGCCGCCGATCGCGGCGTGCAGAAATCGGTCGGTGCCCGGGTCTACGTTGATATTAGGACTTGTCAGTCGTTCCATGTCTCTTCCTCCACATACCGCCAGCTCTGCGGCGGGCGGGTGATTGGCCCGGGCGCAAGGCCGAATTTTGTCTCCCGCAGGCCGGTAAACTCCCACAGATTGCGCGGGTGATCGTAAACGCGCAAATCTGAGATGTGCCAGCCGAAGCCGGTGGCAGCTCCGAGATACTGGTGCAGCTCCGCAGGCTCTAGGCAGGTTGGCCACGCAGCATCCGACGGGATCCTTCCCGCGCCGTTAATGTTGATGATCTCATCGCACAGAAATTCCCCGACGACTTTGCCGTTTCCGCATTTGTAGATGTAGCACTTAAACGGTGGGTTCATCTTCGGGCGCGTCTTGCGCACCTCAATCGTTTTCTCACCGCTTATGATCTTCTCGCACCACTTCGGGTGGATGCTGATCAAAACAGCTTTACTCATTCCTTTTCTCCTTCCTCCCGCTCAAAGCGGATTTTCATTTGTGCGGGGCAAAGGTCGACCTCTGGGCGGCGCTTGCCTGTCCAGCGAAGCCCGCCGGCCTGTCCGACGCACTTCCATCCAGCCGCCTTGGGGCTTGTCCCCGACTCTGTATCGAGGATATATGTAATCAGCTTGTGATAGCCCATCGCACGGGCGGCTCTCCACGCAGCTGCATATAGCATACTGCACGCATTCCGTGTTCCATCTGTGCAGCAGCGATTTACCTCAAGCGTCCACCCATCATCCAGATACCGCGAAACCGGTCTGCCGACGATTGCAACGCCTACAATTTTCTCGCCATCGGTGCAGCCGATGGAAAACTTATGCCCTACCACCGGCTTGTGGTGCCGGTGGTGCTCCGCGACAAAGGCGTTTGCCTCTGCCAGCGATACCGGGCAAATATCAAGCATCTGCCTTGCCTCCGTTCCTCCACACTGATCCACGCGGCACTTTCTCCCGCAGCGCCGCGTTCTCGGCGGTCAGGCGCTCGATGAGGTCGAGCGCGTATTTGCACAACGTCTCAACGCAAGCGATCTTGCCGTATAACTGGCAGTCTTTGCACTCGCCCTCTGCGCAGCACCGCAGCGCCTGCGCGATTTCCTGCCCTGTCATGGTTTTTCCTCCCTCCCCGGCGTCAGCTTGGCCAGCATGATCTGGCCCAGATCCGCCACGTAGACCAGCCGCCCGCCGCGGCTGTACACCATCAGCTTCTCGCCCTGGATCTCCATCCGGTCGGCTTCGATGTTCGTGATATCCTGGCAGGCGTCACACACGAACCTCATACCAGCGCCCCCGGCCGTGTGTCCGGCGTGTAGTGGAGCTTTGTCGCGCGAGCGTTCTGGTGGTACTCCGGGCGGGTGAATTTATAGCCCCAGTGCTTGGCGGCGGTAAAAAGGGCCGCATAGCCGTCCTCGGCGCGGACGGTTAGTTTCTGGTCTCCATATGTAACGGAAAAGTGGTTCTGGCCGGTGTATCCGGCCTGGGCGATCACGGCGGGGCGCCGCGGCGCCCGCTCGCCGGGGTAGTCGATGCTATTTCGCAATGTGTTTGCGCCTCCTTATCTGGTTGTCGGCATGGACCATCTGCTTTCCCGCTGCAAGATCGGGCTGCAGGCTGTCCCTGTCGCGGTGGTTTACGTCGTAGATGTGGTTCCGGATGCTCTCGTAGAGCGTCCATGTGCAGCACCCGACGCGGCATGTGCCGCTTCGGTCCGGGCAGTTCCGGCCGCAGGGCGGCGGGATGGGCCGCATGCGCGGCGCAAAATAATTCACTCCGCTTCCTCCTGTACGTGCTGCAGCCATGCCGCGAGCGTTTGCAGCGCCGTCTCGCGCTGCAGCAGGTCTTCGACCGTATCCCGGTCGACGCGCGGCATGCTCTGCAGGATCTCCCGGTCATTGGCGCAGTCATCGGCAAAGGCCAGGACGGCGTCGACGATATCGTCCAGCTGATCCGGCCGGAGCTCGACCGGGATCTTGGGTTCGTCCATCACAGGATTCCGTAGGTCGTCAGGCCCAGCGCGATCGCGCCGGTCGCGACGCAGGCGTCGGTCATTTCTGCGTACCCGGCGATCACCGCCAGCACAAAGGCCGCGCCGCCCAGCCACACGCAGCAGGTTTTTGCCGCATGGCCTCCCGGTACCGCAGCTCCTCCAGCAGCCGCTCCTGCCGCTCCCTGGTCTCTTCCTCCGGCTCATACCCGAGCCGCTCTGCAAGATTGGTTCTCATTTCTTCTCCTCCGTTTCATCCGTTGCGGTCTGTACGGTCTCTGCCGCTTCGATCTTTTCCAGCATCCGCTCGATATTCCTGTGTTCCTTCTCAATTCTCTCGAGCTCTTTCCCAATGGCTTTCCCGCCTTGCTTCGCTGCCCGGCTCTCCCTCTTTGAGACGGAACGCATCCGCATCCATCCGGATCATGTTCCTTTCGAGTATCCACTTGAGATACAGCCATTCAGCCGTTGTCAGAATCAGCTTTTTCATGCCTTCGCCTCCGTCTCCTGTATTCTCTTGACCACCCGCATCAGCCGGGCGTTCATGCAATGCAGCTTCTGTGCCTCGAGATCGTAGCCCTTGCGCTGCATGGCGCGGGCGTCCTCGGCGTTCTGGCACTCACACACCAGCGCCGCCTCGATCACGTCCCGCAGCTCCTGCGCATCCAGCGTCAGGGTGTAGGTCTTGACGTTTGCCATAATATCGACTCCTATGTACGCGCCTTGCGGCGCGTTTAATTGCTGGCCGCTGGCAGACGCCCTTCGGCTGCGGCCCGCTCGAGGATCTGCCACGCCACGCGGCGGGCAGCCTGCCGGTTGGCCTCCTTCTGCTCCGGCGTCAGCCGGCGCAGGTAGTTGTCGGCGATATACGCCGTGCAGTTTGGGAAATGATACTCGGCCACGATGTGCGGCTCTTCGTCCGCGATCGGGTCATACGGCTTTCTCATAGTTCAGCCTCCTTCCGGCGTTAGTTTTTCCATATTTTGCAGATTTACGCTGGCTGTTCTTTCTTCTCGCTCTTCGGCTGCACCATAGCAGCCATGCCCTGCATAAAGATCAGCGCCTTCTCACGCATTTCCGGCGTAAGCTTGTTGATTTCCGCCGAGATCTTCTCGGCCTGCTGCTTCTGCTCCTCTGACATTGATCTCACCTCGCTTGGTTTATTTCTTGGTTATACGTTAGCATAACTACGAACCGTTGTCAAGCATTATTTTAGTTCTGGGTTATATTTTTTCTTGACATTTCATTTCTGGTGTGTTACCTTGTGCCTAGAAGGTGGTGAAAAAATGAGCACAATCAACGAGCGAATTGCTTATCTAATCAAAGACCTTGGCATCACAAAAACGAAATTTGCCGAAACCATCAATTTAAGTCAGCCGTTCGTATCTGCCGTTTGTTCTGGCGCGAAAACGCCCAGTGACCGCACGATCTCCGACATCTGCCGGGAATTCAACGTGTCTCTGGCCTGGTTGGAGGACGGTGTCGGAGAAATGTACGTCCAGCGCAGCGCAAATGAAGAACTGGCCCTGCTGGTCACGGATATTATGTCCGACGCGGACGACTCCTTCCGGAAACGCTTCATCTCCCTCCTGATGGCGCTGCCGCCGGAAAATTGGGCAGCAATCGAATCCTTCGTCGAGGAATTACAAAAAAAACCTTCGTCGAAAGATACAAAAAATCCTGGGAACGCTTGACCGTTCCCAGGATTTTTTGTATCTTGGAAGAGGGTGGTATTTTTTATGCCCGAATCTACCTACTCGAAAGCAATGACGCTATGTGGCTACGTTTTTTATTGCATCCACAAGATCGAGGACGAGATCAGCAAGGATCCCGTCGTCCCAAACTCAATGCCTATTCTTTCTGCCGCATTCTTCGTTCCGCTGTCCTTTACTTCGCTCCCCCCGGATTCTGACATTGCTAATGATTTTTGCGATTGTGTTGCAGCTCGTCTCTTCACTCAGCGTCCTTCCGCCATAATGGACTTGTTCTTTACTTGCGCCACTGACTTTGTTAAGTGCTATGATGGCAGCCGTTCGTTCGAAAGCAGTCTCGATCATTCGTTGTATCTAGCCTTTGATACAGTCTATGATATTCCGTGCGATGAATGGTTTGATAAGTACCGGCATTCTGTCCTCCGCATTGCGCATTCTATCTTGGCTTTCGCGGATGATCTCGTCAAGCCTGATGCGTCTCCCTCTCCATCCGTCCCGGCTCCGGAGCCTAAAGCGCCCTCGCAGTCTAACCGTACTGCATATTGGGTTGCGGTCGTCGCTGCTGTAATCGCCGTTATCGCTATCATCGTCGCAGTATCCGCGACGCATTCCATTCAAAATACCGCCACGGTTTCCGCTGCGGTCTCACCTCCTACGGTCGAGCCTGCATCAGCTCCTGCCGCTGCGGTTCCGGAGCCAGCACCGGATCCGCAACCCGAGAAATTATCCCTTCCTAGAAACGGCAGACATTATCCAACCTACGATTTTTCCCAAGGTGCATTGTCTTCTATATGTGTCCATGCGCCATCTACTTCGAACTGCTTTGTAATCATCAAGCGGTCATCGACTGGTAAAATTCTGGATCGTTTTTTCGTCCGCGCCGGCGAGACCGTTGATACCTACTGCCCAAACGGGACACTGGACATTTATTTTACATTTGGCGACGACTGGTACGGTCCCGACTATCTTTTCGGGGAAGATACCCGTTGCCAGGTTGATCGCGAAATTGAATTTTCGCAGACACTCTATTATGAGTATACGCTTTATCCAGTCTCGGACGGAAACTTGACTATGCCCACTGTCAGCATGGAAGAAGCCCTTTCTGAATAATCCCCGCCGGAACGGTTTCCCGTTCCGGCGCTTATTTTATGATGTTCCGCAGGAATCGCAGGATGATTTTCAGCTGATCCAGTGTGGCCCGCTCTAAAATGTTTTCAATCCGTTCCATCGTCTTTTCCATCTCCATCTCCATTTCTCCACAAAAACCGCGTTCATTTTTTGTTAATCTTTGCCTCTTGTTCGCGCCTCCCAAAAGTTGTAAGATATAGGTAGGCGTTGCCCGCGCCGCTGGCCGAACAACGGCGCGGGCTTTTGCTTGCGCAGGCGACCGGGAGCCGTCTGTAACTTTAGGGTAGCCTGTCCACGGTAGACTTGTAAAGATATGACAGTTGCTTTTTGCAGTCAGACGTCTTGCTTTTTTGGGGGGAATGACATGTTTTGAAGGAAAAATTATCTGATTTATGCCGTGAGCAGAAGCAGACGATCACTCCGCACAAAACAAACCAGGACGTCGCCGAAAATACCGACCTTTCCGTCGGCACCGTCTCCCAGTTCTTTCGCGGCGACATCAAAAATCCGTCTGTTTACACGGTCGGCCCGATCTGCCGGGAGATGGGCGTTTCTATGGATGAGTATTTCGGCATCCCGCCTGCCGAGCCTGCCGAGCCTCCCGATGCCGAAAAACTCCGCGCCGAGAACGCGGCCCTTCGTGCGCAGCTTGCTCAGCAGCAGAAGTCCCTGCGCATGCACCGGCTTGTGACGCTCATCCTCTTGGGTATTCTTTTGCTGTGTGCCCTTGCGCTTGTGGCCGACGTGCTCATCCCATCGATTGGATGGATTCGCACATAAATAAAACCGCCCCGGCCCAGCGCCGGAGCGGTATCCGTATAACCTTTTGCCCTTGTGGCGAGAATCTGCCTATGAAATTTACATCTACCTGGAAAATCGCCGACCCGCTCGCGCAGTACATCATTTACCTGCGCAAGTCCCGGAAGGACATGGAGGCCGAAGCTCTCGGCCAGACCGACACGCTCAAGCGGCACCGGGCCGCGCTTTTGTCGCTGTCCGAAAGCCGCGCGCTGAACGTCGTGGAGATCTGCGAGGAAGTCGTGACCGGCGACTCCATCGCCGTCCGGCCGGAGGTGCAGAAGGTCCTGCAGCTCGTCGAGACCGGCAACTACGCGGGCGTCATCGTCATGGAGGTCGAGCGTCTGGCGCGCGGCGACACCATCGACCAGGGCATTATTGCCCAGACCTTCAAGTATTCCAACACGAAGATCATCACGCCGAACAAGATCTATGATCCAAACAATGAGATGGATGAGGAGTACTTCGAATTCGGCCTTTTTATGTCGCGGCGGGAGTACAACACCATCAAGCGCCGCCTGTCCCGCGGCAAGGAGGCGTCCTTGCGCGAGGGCAAATGGATCTCCGGCAAGACGCCCTTCGGCTGGTCGCGTGAGAAGCTGCCGAACGACAAGGGCTACAAACTCGTCCCGCACCCGGAGCAGGCCCCCGTCCTGCAGCAGATCTACAACTGGTACACCGGCGAGGGCTGCGCGCGCATCGGCGCGAAGGCGATCTCCACGCGGCTGAACAGCCTCGGCGTCCCGACCAACTCCGGCAGCCTCTGGCGCGCGGACTCTGTGCTGGATATTCTGCGCAACCCGGCAAATGCGGGCTGGATCAAATCCGGTGGCCGACCGGAGACGAAGCGCATTGTCGACGGCGCTGTCGTCGTCAGTCGCCCCCGCACCCGGCAGGAGGATCTGAAGCTTTATAAAGGGCTGCACGACGGCCTGATCTCGCAGGAGCAGTACGACAAGGCCGTCGCTCTGAGCTATTCCAGCGCCAGCCCGCGCGGCAAGGGCTCATGGGGGACCGTGACGAGCCTCGCCGGGCTCGTCCGCTGCGACCAGTGCGGCCGCGTGATGGTGCGCCGTCCGTCGTCCGGCAACCGCCGCGACACGCTCCTTTGTCCCTCCTACGGCTGCACGACCGTCAGCGCGTGGTATGATGATGTGGAGGACGCCGTGCTGGATGCTCTGCGTGGCTGGCTGCGCGAGCTGGAGCTCGTTGAGGCCTCTGCGCCAGATGACACGCCCATGCGCACCGCGCTCGAGTCCTCGATCGCCGCCGACCGCAAGCAGCTTGCCAAGCTGGAGGCGCAGGAGGCCCGCGCGTATGAGCTGGTCGAGACCGGTGTCTATACGCCGGAGATCTTCCTGCAGCGCTCGCAGGCGCTCGCCGCCGACAAGCAGGTCATCGTCGACCGCATCGAGGCAAGCCAGACCACGATCCATGAGCTGGCCCGTGCCAGACAGGCCCGCGCCCGTCTGGCCCCCGCCGTCCGCCGCGTCCTCGAGACCTACCCGCTCGCCGCATCCCCGCAGGAGAAAAACGCCCTTCTGAAAACTGTCCTGCAGAAGATCCTCTACCATAAACAGGCCAAATCCTACACCAAATCCGGCAGCGACATGCACGTCACCCTCTACCCCCTCGCGGATTGATGGTTATACATTTATTCGGTACGCATGAATGCGTACCAGATAAATGTTGATTGAAAGCAAGCGAAGATCCCTCTCCTTGTGGAGAGGGATCTTTTTTATTTTACCACGTGCTCATAGTAGCGCAGCAGTTTTTCCTCCGCGCCCGGGCCGTCTTTATCGAGCAGGAACGCCTTGGCCAGCGCGGCGTAGAACTCCGGGCGGTTGAGGCCGAACTCTACGGCGACTGGGTAGTAGTCCGAGTACATCATGTTCATGGTCACGCCCCATGCCCAGCGCTGGATCACTGGTGCCTGAATGCCCATGCTCTCGGCCACAGCCGTTGTCTGTTCCATCGTCCAATGCGGGCCTGCCGTGCCGTCGGCGTTTTGCATGTTGGCTGCCCACTGCATCGCCGTTTCGCGATCAAATGTGGCCGCCTCCGGCTCGTCGTGGTCCTCGAGCTTACCCAGCCGGCACAGCAGATCTGTGACTGCTGCGGCCTGCTCGACCGTACGCATGGACACCGGGCACTCCGCGATCTCCCGCAGCGCGGCGTGGAGTTTGTCTTTATACGCCTGCATGATAGCACCTCATGCGAGCTTGAGCAGCCCCGTGCAAAGCTCGATTACGGAGCCTGCGGCCGTGCTGTCGGTCGTCGCCACGAGCGTGAATGTATGATTGACGCAGCAGCAGCACCCGGACAGCTCCAGATCCGTCTCCGTGTGGATCTCCGCATTGCCGGATGCCGGCAGCGTGACGCGCTTGAGCGTGCAGGGCAGCGCGACGCCGTCCATGTACCACTGCAGGGTCAGGACGCCCGCGGCCGTCGCCGCGATGACCGCATCTGCGGCCAGATGATACAGGCCGATCTTGACCGTGTCGTAGCTCTGCGGCTCGACCTGGATGGACGAACCGGAATTGACGACCTTTGCCCCGGCCAGCGTCAGCACGTTTTCGCTGTCTGCCGCGAGCAGTTGGGGCGCGTTATTAAAATATCGGACGCATGATTTTTGATACGCCCGATTTCCATTGCCGTTATTACAAGCCATTTTCATTACTCCTTCCGTTTGGGCTTATGTGAAGGGGCATTATGCCCCGGATAGCTATATCAGGATGGGTCCGCGTCAGCCGCCGCAGCCGCACGGATTGCAGGGCGGGTTCTGGTAGTACCTGCCCAGCTGGCCGAGGATGTACTGCGACTGCATATAGTCGTTGTTCGCGGCGCGGCTCTGTGCGAGTTCGTCGCGCAGGCGCTGGTTCTCCTGCTGCTGCAGGAGCGTTCTGGTCGCCTCGCCCTCGGCGTGGATGGCCGTCTTGATCTCGCACGCGTTGATGCTGGCGTTGTAGTTGACGCCGTCGATCGCGCGGAGAATGTCGCAGCAGCACTTCTGCTGCACAGAGATGCCGCTCTCCGTGACGGACTGCAAATCGCGCAGCTCGCCGAGGATGTTGTAGGCGTTGTCCTTGACGGCGCTGGTGACGTCGTATGCGCTCTGGCGCGTTGCCGCGACACCCTCGTTGTTCTGGCGCTCGAGGGCTGCAAAGTCCGTCGCGCGCTGCACGTCGGCCTGGGTCGCCGGGGAGCTCTCGCCGCTGCCGCCGAAGCCTCTGCCCGCGAAGAGCAGGAAGAACAGCGCGATCAGGATGACAATGCCCCATCCGCCGAAGCCATAATCCTTATCCATGGTTTTCCCTCCTTTCTGGGTGGAATGAAATTTGATAGGCGCTTTCGCGCGGTATCACTTGCCGATCTGGCCGACGAGCTCGCCGACCGTCTTGTTTTTGTTTGCCTCGAACCACGCCTCAAAGCCTGGCTGCGAGGCCAGGAAGCTAAGCACCATCTGCGGGCTCTGCCCCTGCAGCGTCGTCTTCGCTGTCTGCAGCAGACCGTTCAGCAGCTTGTTTCCCCCGCCGTTTCCGCCCATCAGGGCCATAATCGGATTTTGCATTGAGCTTTCCCTCCAGTTCTTCGATTTTCCCGGCCATGCTCTGCAGGCCGGCCGTGATCTGTTTCAGCTGCTCCTGCAGCTGGTTTGCCGCCTTTTCCTCTTCTGTCGGCTCCGGGAAGATCCGGAACCGCGCGATGGTCTTGGCCGCCATGCTGTCCGTGCGGATGTAGTACAGCAGGTTCTCGGTCTCGTGCAGCGCGAGCGCGTTGTCGTTCGGCTGCATCTGCAGGTTGTTGATGCTGGCCTCGCTGGCCACGGTCAGCACGCCGAGCTTCGGCGGCTGCGGCGGCAGCTGCGGGCCCTGCGGCCGCGGCATGGGCTGCAGCTGGATCTGCTGCGCGCCGTCCATCTCCCAGCGGCCCGTGTACGGGTTGTACGCCATGCGGTATCGCCCCTTTCTGCTACCATTCTAGCGTTTCCCCGTCCCCGCTGGGGGACATTTCCGGGACATTTGTGTACCATTGTGGGACATGCGGGCATAGAAAAAGCGCCATGAGCCGTTGCTCATGGCGCTTTCTCTTTGTCCGTTTTCCCTACCAGACGGCGGGCGGTGTTGTAGATGTGCGGCAGGCGGCGGGAGATGGTTTTGCGGTCGACGCCGATCTCGGCGGCGGCGTCCATCTGCGGGAGCCTGCGCACGATATAAAGCTTCACGATCTGCTGATCGATCTGATCCAGTATGCCCTCGTCAGTGACGCGCTCCCAGTCGCTGCGCGTGAGGTGTTCCAGCTCCTTCGGCAGAGCCAGCCGCGCAGTAATGCTTCGTCACTCCCTTCGGCCCGCCGCCGGGCAGGGCTTACTTTTCCTTGTGCTTCAGCACAGCGATATTGCCCTTGTTGCTCACTTCGAGATCCAGCGCGGCGGCGATATCGCGCACCTTGACGTAGTTCGTGCCGTCTTTCAGGATACGTTCAACGGCGACTTCTTTACCGTCTACGATGATCTTGCTCTTTTCGACCACTTCTTTTTCCCCCTCTCCGTTCTTTCCATCTTCGAGGGCCATCACGGTATGGCCCTCGCTTACCAGCACGTCCCCGCGCAGGAGATTGGCGTCTGTCGTCAGGTACTTGCTGCCGGTCAGCAGATCAAAGTCTCCCGTTGCGGGCCAATCGTGCAGCATGCAGTATGTCGTGCAGCTGTTTCCCTGCCGGCGGTAGAGCACTTCGACCGACGCGCAGCCTGCAGCCACGGCGCAGAGCGTCATGAGACCGGAGCAGTCTGTCTCCACGGGCTTTGTGATCTTGCTCACGTCCCATCCGACGGCTCTGGCGGCCTCATACGCCGTGTTCCGGTTGCTCATGTCGTAACCGATATTCCGGTTTTTAATCGCTGCCTCGCACGTCTGCGCGGCCCGCTCGGCCTTTTTGCGGCTCTTGTAGCGCAGGACGCCGAGCCAGCGGCCATTGTACCAGTTGGATATATTCAGCTCCCGCCCGGTCTGGTTGCCGGGCTGCTGGTTGCGTCCTCCGGTTTCGCCGAGGCTTGCCTGTCCGATCTTGATGCTCATACCCGCTCACTCCCGTACAGCTCGTGATGCAGCTGCAGCACGGCGGCCTC
>ENA-ORRH01001212-ORRH01001212.1-human-gut-metagenome-genome-assembly--contig:-NODE-1212-length-12644-cov-2.25395_pt1 | contig 12644 bp, 9 predicted proteins | sample MGYA00242173_ERZ509130 | MGnify/ENA primary metagenome ERZ509130 (study PRJEB26280, sample SAMEA2338633) | human gut metagenome | biome: human gut; feature: human-associated habitat; material: faeces... | reverse complement strand
GATTCAGCAGATACTCCTGTGCCTTGGGATGTTGAAATGCAATAAGCCCCGGTTTACTTGTAGGAGAGCGATAACTAAAGTTCTTTACCACTCCGACAACTTTATAGGCACTACGCTGACCGTTCCACTCATAATAGAAACTTTTTCCCAAGGCCTGTTTCCAACCAAATCTCCGGCATGTATTTTCATCTATCACGACATCATTCCCTTGATTCTTATCTGATATAAACTCACCTTCCAATAACTTCAAGCCGTAAAATTCAAAAAAATCTCCTTTGGCAGGCATCATACCGATAGTGAGAGATTCCTCCGATATTTTGAGAAGATCATCCCAATTATTTATTTCGATATACATCATCGGACCTGTAGGAATAATCGGGAAATATGAGGGAGGCAACGTTTCTGTTACCATGGGTAAAGCTTTTATTTTCTCTTCCCATTGTTTGATGTCTCCATTCCATAAGGCAACGTTACCTATATTATGACGCTCCATACCTAAATTAGTATTCTTCAGGAAGTAAAGTTGCTTCATAATCATTACTGTGCAAAAGATAAAAACAAGGCTGACTATTAACTGTATCACAATGCCTGTCTTACGAAACAAGTAAGGTCTCGCAGATCCCCCCTTTCCTTTTATTGCTTCCTGCAATGTCCGGCGACGAAAGTAAGACAATGGTATTTGTGCAAACAGGAAAGACAGAATGATTACAATCAGAAGATATAGAATGATTTCCCCATAATACGAATCAGCTTCTATTTGAGTGAAATTCAAGAAATAAGGCATGCTTATCTCTATCATCAATAATCCACCCGCCAAAGCTATGCACAAAATCATCAACAGTTCAATGGCAAATTGAACGGACAAAGCGTTATGACTGGCACCATTCACTTTACGAAGTGCCATTTCATGACTGCGCATATAAAGCCGGCTGATATCAAGATGATAACTAATCCACCAGCTAAGGAAAAATAGAAAATATAGCTGAAGGAAATGACAACATCGATTTTGGAAACATAATCAGAATAACGCAAAGCTGAAATCCGGGTTATCAGAAGATCCGAAAGTTCACTCTCTTTTTGAATATCTGAAAGATCCATGGTACTTATTTTTTTCCGGAATGTATCCATATCCATCCCTGCACGAACACGAATAAATAATTGTTCAGGACCACTTTTCCATCGAGGACTGTGCCTGGCTGCGACTAATACACTATACGGAATATTGGAATGGCGGGACCATCCACTCACAATTGCCCCTATTTGACGGGAACGTCCGTTTACCTCCATTTCTTTTCCCAAAGCATCATCCTCACTACCAAAAAGCTTTTTGGCAAACTCTTCCGTTACTGCAATTTCAGGATTATTTTCTTTCAAGAAGTTGACAGTTCCTTTCAGTAACTGTATATGAAAGAAGTTCATAAAAGCAGAATCTGCCGCAGCCATTACTACTTCATACTCATCATTTTCCATGCGGATTTTCACATTCTGATGTACAGAAGTAGTAGCCTTTGCTTCTATTTCCGGCATTTTTTCCTGAAGATAGGCTGCCAAAGGGTAAGGAGTTGAATTGGATATATGTTCCGGAATATCAGTATAATGTGCACGTACCATATAAATACGTTCAGCCCCTTTATGGAAAGTATCATAAGTCATCTCATAACGAATCCATAATACCGATAGCGCAAAACAGGTGAAGCCGACTGCCAGTCCAATGATACTGACAAGGCTTTGTGTCTTGTATTTCATCAGATTGCGAAAGGCTACTTTCAGATAGTGTTTTATCATGATATATTCTTTATTGATAGCTTGTGTTTACATACTAACTTCAGTCACCACCTGTCCGTCAAACAGGTTTATGATACGGTCGGCATAACCGGCATCATGTTGTGAATGGGTCACCATGACGATGGTGGTTCCCTCATTATTCAGTTCGCTCAACAGTCCCATCACTTCTTTACCGTTTTTGGAGTCCAGATTACCGGTCGGTTCATCAGCCAGAATCAGTTTAGGGTTTGCCACGACGGCACGGGCAATAGCGACGCGTTGCTGCTGACCACCGGAGAGTTGTTGCGGAAAATGCTTGCTACGATGGGTGATAGCCATTCTCTCCATAGCTGCCTCTACCCTCCTTTTCCGTTCGGAAGCGGAAATACCCATATAGAGTAAAGGTAGTTCGATGTTTTCGTATACATTCAACTCGTCTATCAGATTAAAGCTCTGAAACACAAACCCTATCACACCTTTGCGAAGACTGGTACGTTGCGATTCGGTATACCGAGAGACTTCCGTTCCATTCAGGTAATACTCCCCTCCTGTCGGGTTATCGAGCAGCCCCAAAATGTTGAGCAATGTTGACTTACCACAGCCGGAGGGCCCCATGATGGCTACAAATTCGCCTTGTTTCACTTCGATACTGACGTTATTCAACGCCCAAGTTTCTACTTCTTCCGTTTTGAAAATCTTCTGTAAGTTAATGGTCTTAATCATAACTGTATTGTTTTAGAATTATATTTTTATTCGTTTTTGATTACTTCTGCGGGATTGATACGTGCAATCTTCAGTATTTTAAAAATAATGGTGATTACTGTTAATAAGGTTACTCCCCCAAATATGCTTCCCCAGTATAATATTCCATCATTAAAGAATACGGTGTACATTTGTTTCCACAGTTGCAATACCACGTAAATGAGCGGAAAAGCGATGGCGGCAGTCGCTACCAGCAAAATCAGGTACAAACGTGCAAATAACCAGATGATAGAACATATTCCAGCTCCGTTCACTTTGCGAATGGCAACTTCTTTCTGGCGCCATTCTGTATCAAGCGTAATACTGGAATACACTCCCAACAGGGTAATGATAATACTTACAATTGCAAAAAATGAGATGATGTCTTTCAGGATATATTCCAGTGCCTGCACTTCGTACAAATCATCCTGAAATGTACGTACTTGGGAGGGAATATTCTCTGGCAGCACTTCACGACGGATAGTCTCAATCCATTTAATTACTGCTTTTTGCTGTTCGGGATAACATTTCACATAGCAGTGCCCTACGTATTCGGAAGAATCATAAAGCGTGAAAGCAAATCCGCCATTATGATTATGTACATCTGTCTGAAAGGGGGCGCATACTCCACAAACGGTAAAATCACTGGTCCAGTCGTAGAAGTTCATTCCGATGATATCTCTCTTTTGTCTTTTCTGCCAAACTTCATCCATTACGAGATCCTTTTTTGTCCGGATCGTCCTACCCTCCGTCATCGGAATGTTCATGAAGGTGAAGAAATTCAATGGTACACACATTACATTGATATCAATCCAAGAGTTATCATTTCCCTTCTCCGTCATTAATAAGTTTCCGGATACTCCGTGAGTATAGGATATGTCAGATAACAAAATATCTTTCACACCGGCATGCTGCCTGAAACGTTCCACCATTTCGAGTTTCTCTTTATTCTCTAGGAATGAATAGTCCAGCGGTATACTAAGAATCGCTTCTTTATCTTCCTGACTTAACGTATGGAATAAGGTTTCAGTCATCTTTCCCGATTGTAGGAACAGGCTGACGGTCAGCGCTACGAATACCCAACAAATTAAAAATTGGATGCCAAGCATAAAGTTACGTCCCCATTGTTTCCCACGACGCTTTTGGCCTCCATATATACCTGTTTGTATGGAAAATCTGCGAATACGGACAGAGACGAGCAAGCAGACTGCCACACAAAGTAACACAAGCAAAACAATGTATTGCAGAATATGCTTTAGAAGTGTTTCAGAAGGGAAATTCATTGTGAGACCTGGTAAAGAAAAATCCATTCTATCACCAATCAGCTCCACACCCCATACAACCAGAAACGAGGATGCAAATACGACAATCAGAGATTGTATTAATAACAGGCAGAACAGCCGTTTCCAGTCAGCACCAAGCATTTTCATTATAGCGTATTCCTTAGTGCGATTCAAGAAAGAGCCGATGAGAAAATGAAAGAAATTAATCAATCCGACCAGCAATATCAATGTACCGACGATTCCGGTGACCCATCCCAAAATATAAGCACCTTTCTCCTGCGATAGGTTTCCTATATAGCGGGCAATAACGGTATAAGTCTGGTTATATAAGATATAAGTATAGTCGCGCTTGGAGAATTGTTTTTCGAAATCGGTAATGCCAGCCTGCGGAGATAACAAAACGTATGTCCGAGCCCCCGTTATATCATTACGTTTCGGACTCTGAAAAAGTCCTTCACTGTCGTTGATAACCAATGCATCGATATGACACATAAAACTAAAACCATTGTTCAGCGGAATATCTTCCATCACTGCTTGCACTGTGTACACAATACCTCCTGCCTTCGGGGTACTGTCCGGAGAAGTATAAAGCCGTTCTGTTAGAGTCAGGTGTTTGCCAATGGCAGTTTCCACCTGACCAAATATCTTTATGGCAGTGGACCGGCTTATAATAACAGCATTCGGCATCCGACTTGCTGTCTGCCAGCTACCAACTACTATTTGTGGAGTAAAGACTTTATCGTATAGGGTATCTACTTCCATGATTTCAAGATCGTATGGCAATGATTTATCCGAAGATAGTTCAACCAGAAAAGAACGCTCACGGGAATATGCCATACAGGAAATCGCTTCCACTTCGCCCATAGCCCAAGTACGAAGTTCTTCGGATAACGCTACTTGTGTACCGGAAAAATAATCCCCAGTCTGTTCATTATAAAAATTTAGTTCTGCTATGCGGGAATAATTATCAAAACAATGATTGGTGGATTCTACAAAACGGCTGCAATACATACATACGCTGAAACACAGTAGTCCTACTGCCAATCCGATGACAGAGATTATATTCTGCACCTTGTACTTCCACAAGTTTCTAAATGCTACTTTTATATAATGTAAAATCATAAATTATATGTGTTTATTTCAAAATCAACTCTTCTGCATCCCCAAAGGTATCATATCCGGTTGTAATTACCCAATCTCCCGGCTGTAAACCTTCTACTATTTCATATTGCTGCGGATTTTGGCGACCAATACTCAATGGCACACGGACTGCTTTTGTCTTTGATGCATTTACTTTGTAAATCCATTGTCCGCCTGTAGACTGGTAGAAGTTGCCTCGCGGAATAATGAGTGCTTGCTCCGGCTGTCCCAATTCAATCTGCACACGGAAGCTCTTGCCAACTCGTACATTATCGGGCATATCTCCTGTAAAGACAAGATCGACATCAAACATACGGTCTTTCACTTCGGGAACCACTTTTGTTATTTTCAGCGGATATTTGTTTCCCTGATAATTCACTGTAGCCGGTAATCCGGTGGTGATCCTGTCAATGTAATATTCACTAAGTGAAGTGTGGATTTTGTATTGGTCTAATACTTTTATTTCAGCAATACTTTCACCAGAGGAAACCTGTTGCCCCGGAGTGACCTTTACAAAACTAAGCTGGCCTTTCAAGGGAGCTGTAATCACCAAACTATTCAACCGTTCGCAAGTACGTTCATACTTCTTCCGTTCCCGCTCCCGGTCGTTACGGATCAGTTCCTTGCGTATCATCGTAACGGCAGAATCATGCCGCAGACTCTCTTGCTGCAGGGCTGCATTTTTCAGTTTGTAGCCGTATTCATCTTCTGCTACCTGCAATTGAGCTTTACTCTTCACGCCCATCTGGAATTCTTCGCGGTCGAGAGCGATGCTTTTTTTCAGGCGTTCCAATTCGTAGTTGTTGGTAAGGGCTTGCTGTTTCAGGTTCAGACTTTTTTGTTCCATTTCAATCTCCTGCTCCTGATAGGTAATCATTTGCTTTTCCCACTCGTCGCGCTGGTCTTCAATACTACGAAGCAAATCGGGATTGGAAAGAACAAGAATAGTGTCTCCCTGTTGAAGCAAACTTCCCTCTTCACCGACAATTCTTTCCACACTTCCTGCTTCACGGGTATTGATCTTGATGGTTAGTATAGGCTGAATGAGCCCTTCCACGTCCACATATTCCATGAAATTAGACACTTTTACTTCTGCAATCTGTATATCTTCGGCATCTATCCGCAGTTTTCTGGGACCTAAAGACAAAGTAATCACATAAATCAGGAAGGCGACAAACAATATCCCTCCTATCAGATAGTATCTGTAACGAATGTACCACGGTTTCTTTTCTAATTTTATATCCATGAAATTATCTGGTGTTTTACAAGTTTCTACTAGCTATGATTCAATTTCTATTCTTTACTGACTTTTCGTTGTTCTCTATTCAATCAGAAGATGATAGTCTTCTGTCAGCATCGTATTTCGCTCAAAATCATATAGTGTCATGCTACGGAGTGTATAATATAAACTCCAATAATTATATAAAGCCGAAATATAGTTACGGCGAGCACTGTCTTTCTCTGAAATAGAGGCATTCAAATCAAGAATAGTAGATTTACCTAATAAGTAGAGTTTGCGTGCCACTTCGCTTCTTCGTTGGGCTGTTTCATCTGTACGGGCAGCGATGCGGACACGTTGCGTTTGCAGATTGAATTGTTTGACGAGTTTACGGACGTTCAGTTCAAAGTCTGTCCGGCTCTGTTCTACTTGTGTGTACACCAAATCACGATTGGAACGGGCTACTCGTACCTGTCCTTTTCCACGCCCCCAGTCTAGGATAGGAAGAGAAATGCCGATGCTCACGTATTGCTGGTCCAACAAATTTCGATAAGCTTCGGGCAGTTTGTCAGCAGTCTGCGTCAATCCGAAACGGAGATAGATATCTGCTTTCAGGCCAGCATTGGCACGGGCTTTCGCAACTGCACTCTCACTTTCCAGTTTGCGTCTTTCCATCGTCTGTATGTCCGGACTGTTTTCGTAAGCTAAAACCAGTGCTTCATTCAGGTTCACACTGAAATCCGGAACTTGGGGACTGACAAGAACACGCAGATCCCGGTCTTCGTGAATACCGAGATAAGAACGGAGTTCCTGCATACAATTATCCATTTCAATACGGGCATTCATGCGATTCGTCTCTTCCGTCAGACGGTTGAGTTCCAGTTGTAGCATTTCATTTTCTGTGATGGTACCTATATTATAGCGGCCTTGTGCATAGCGGTAAAGTGTATCGGCATTGGCATAATTAAAGGAAGCAATATCGTAATCGCTTTGGGCAGTAGCCAAGGCAAAAAATTTATGAATCGCATTGGCTGATACGAGTTCGAGTGTCTCTACGTAGCTTTTCTTTGCCTCCTGATAGCGTACAGGTTCTATCCGTCTATCCCATTTCAGGCTATTGTAGCCAAAAAGAGACTGGCGATAACCTATCATAATAGGGGAAGTCTGCCATGAGTATTTATGTTCGCTGAATAAATCCATACGTTGAGCAGAGGTTTCAAGAAAGAAAGAACCACCAGTCCAGAATAAATTCTGTGAAAGATTCAAGGTTAAATCCGTATTCAATAAATTTTGTTCGACAAACTTTACCGAACCGTCCCCCATCGTTATCTTATTAATGGCACGGTTCAGATTCGGATCGGATGTCAAACTTAAAAACGGTAGATAATTGGCACGATAATATTTATAGTTCCAATATGCAGAACGGAAACTGTGACGTGCCGTTTGTGCATCGGGAGATTCCATACGGGCCATTTCTATGACTTGCTTCAATGATAACTCTGTAATTTGATTTTGAGCAATCAATAATTCTGTCGACAATAGTCCGAGATATATGAAGATTAATTTCAGATTCATTCGTTGTCTTTATTTGTTATTCATCATTCAAAAGATGTGCCATTTGCATAAATCACTATCATTCAACAATTTATCAATATCCATTCAGTTGATTGTGTGTGCATATACGCACAAAATTAGTGCGCAATCGCACACACAACACATGAGATTTATCCATATCTTTGCTCCCGGAATCTAATAGATTATAAGATATGGAAGAAGTGAACAAATTAGGAAAGATACTTATAGTAGATGATAACGAGGACGTGCTCTTTGCTCTCAACCTGTTACTGGAACCTTATACGGAAAAAATAAAAGTAGCTACTACCCCTGACCGTATCGAGTATTTCATGACCACCTTTCATCCCGATCTTATCTTATTAGACATGAATTTCAGCCGGGATGCCATCAGCGGACAAGAGGGATTTGAAAGTCTAAAGCAGATATTGCAGATTGACCCACAGGCTATTGTTATTTTCATGACTGCCTATGCAGATACAGACAAAGCTGTTCGGGCCATCAAAGCTGGTGCTACTGATTTTATTCCCAAGCCTTGGGAAAAGGATAAATTGCTGGCTACGCTTACTTCAGGAATGCGATTGCGTCAGTCACAACAGGAAGTCAGTATTTTGAAAGAACAAGTGGAAGTTCTTAGCGGTCAGAATACTTCGGAGAATGATATTATTGGAGAATCATCTGTTATGCAGGAAGTGTTTACCACGATAAATAAACTAAGTAATACAGATGCCAATATACTAATTCTCGGAGAAAACGGTACAGGCAAGGACGTGATTGCCCGACTAATATATCGTTGTTCTCCACGATACGGCAAACCTTTTGTCACGATCGACCTGGGAAGTATCCCCGAACAATTGTTTGAAAGTGAGCTGTTCGGCTTCGAAAAAGGCGCTCTCACCGATGCCAAGAAATCGAAAGCGGGACGAATGGAAGTAGCAACCAACGGGACTTTATTTCTGGATGAAATTGGCAATCTATCACTTCCTATGCAATCCAAATTACTGACTGCCATCGAAAAAAGGCAAATCAGTCGTTTGGGAAGTACGCAAACCGTTCCCATTGACGTCCGTTTAATCTGCGCCACTAATGCTGATATCCGTCAGATGGTGGAAGACGGGAATTTCCGTCAGGACTTATTATATCGTATCAACACGATTGAAATACATATACCTCCACTCCGTGAACGTGGCAATGACATCATCTTGCTTGCAGATCACTTTCTGGACCGTTATACCCGTAAATATAAAAAGAAAATACACGGACTGACCCGGGAAGCCAAAAACAAACTGCTGAAATATGCATGGCCCGGAAATGTAAGGGAACTTCAACATACGATAGAACGTGCCGTAATTTTAGGAGACGGCTCCATGCTGAAACCTGAAAACTTTCTTTTTCACACCACGTCCAAACAGAAAAAAGAGGAAGAAGTGGTACTGAATCTCGAACAACTAGAACGACAGGCCATTGAGAAAGCACTCCGAATCAGCAACGGAAACATCTCCCGTGCTGCCGAATATTTAGGAATTACCCGTTTTGCATTATATCGCAAACTTGAAAAATTAGGCTTATGAAACGATTTGAGTTTAAAGTAATTCTGCACATCATAGTTATCTTTCTACTTTCCATTAGCAGTTGTCTGCTGTATCAAAGGCAGTTATGGTTCAGTACTACCGTCTGTATTCTCCTTCTAATAGGCGTCGGCATACATCTCTACCGAATACAGTTCAAACAAATCGCCTTATTACGGCAATTAACGGATGGACTCCGATACAACGATATAACGCAGAATCTTCATCCTCCTTTTAAAAATAAAATGATGGATGAGTGGGCACAGGAACTATCTAATGCATTAAAGGACTTTCGGGGAAAGCTATTGGCAGAAGAAATCAAGCATCAATATTACGAGAATTTATTGAATAAAGTAGATACCGCCGTACTCGTAACCGATGTAACCGGGCATATCGAATGGATGAATCAGGCAGCAGTCACTCATCTGGGGCAACTATCACAACTTCCGGAAGTTCTTCAGGAGGCTTCTACCAGTAATGACATATCCATTATTCGCATCGAGCAAAATGGCATCGTTCTGGAAATGGCAATTTCCTGCACCACATTTGTCACACAAGGTGCGTTCGCCACACAAAGCAAAAAGCAACGGCTAATTAGTTTAAAGAATATCCATTCCGTACTGGAACGAAATGAAATGGAAGCCTGGCAAAAGCTGATTCGTGTATTGACACATGAGATCATGAATTCCATCACTCCTATTATCTCTCTTTCGGAAACATTAAGTGAAAGAGGAATCCCCGAATCACTCGGAGAAAAGGAGTATTCTATCATGTTGCAAGCCATGCAGACTATTCACAGAAGAAGTAAAGGATTATTGGGATTTGTGGAGAATTACCGGCGACTGACACGTATTCCGACACCTGTCCGCACCAAAGTATCTGTTGCCGAATTGTTTACGGACTTAAAGAAATTATTTCCGGAAGAGTATATTCATTTCGAAATGCCCGCATCCAATTTATATTTATATGCAGACCGTGCACAGATAGAGCAAGTGCTTATCAACTTATTAAAAAATGCCCGCGAAACGTGCGAGCGGAAAGCAGATAAAGAAATACAAATAAAGTTTTTCTCTAAAGGCAACCCGACATTAGCAATATCTGATAATGGTGAGGGAATTCTACCAACTGTTTTGGATAAGATTTTCGTTCCTTTCTTCACTACCAAAACATCCGGTTCGGGTATCGGATTGAGCCTGTGCAAACAGATCATGGCTTTGCATGACGGAAGTATCAACGTAAAATCAGAATTAGGGAAAGGAAGCTGTTTTGTTCTTACTTTCCCTAAATGAGAACCACCGAAAGTCTTCCGGATCCTTTAATACGATGGATTAATCTGGGCAGTAGAGGATAAATCATCCTCTGCTGCCCAGACTATTTGTATCCGGATTTAACTCCTTAACAGCTTCTTTGACTGCTTTATGAGTCGGCTTGCGATATACTTCCGCCTGTTGAACGGGAACAATCTCATTCACCATTTTTTCATATCCTTTTTGCTCTAACAAGTGGACTTCTTTTTCACCTGTTTCTTTTTGTTTTCTTGTTTTCATAAGGCTTTTCATTTTAAAATTCTTATTTATAGAACAGAAAACATCGATAGATAGTTCATACTCACAAATTATTCGTGTACAAAGAAACCACACCCCAATATACCACACTATGGACTTGTTCATTCCGATACAAGATTTAAATTGAATAGCTACATAGTGAAAAAAATATCTATCATGCTATCATTCATTTTAATAGAATTCTAATTATCAAAAGAATAAGTATGATAGATCGTTTTTAAAAAAGGTATCTATCATACTTTTATTGCAAAAAACAGCTATCTATCATGCCTATACTTTGCCTATTTTAGTGTAGTATTAGGTGAGATTACCCATTTAAAGGCATAGGGATACACGTTTTATAGGATGATAACCTGTATTTGACAGCTTAATAATCTATTGGGAACGGTGGTATTTATATAGCCCACGTATGCAGGCTGTACAGCCCACACCTGCAAACTGTACAGCCTACAGATGCGGGCTGCACGGTTTACAGGTGTGGGCTATAAACTTATCGCCATTAAAGTTGGATTATTAAGCCGTGATCATCGGATTTATACGGATTCATTGCAACAAAAACAAGCTATCTTATGCATATAGGGCCTTTATTCGACTATTCTATTGATGATAGATAACCTGTTTTTGCTGGTAAAAGTATGATAGATACATTTTTTTAAAGCTATCTATCATACTTATTCTTTTGATAATGAGAATACTATTAAAATGAATGATACTTATGATAGATGTTTTTCACTATGTAGCATTTAATTCAAATCTGCGCTCTAATGAAACAAACTTTTGAGACGGTTGCCCTGATTTATGTATACCTTTTCTATAAATATATAAATTAAATCATATATTTGTGCTTTCATTCAACTCATCCTCTTATTAAATTATGAAAGAAAACAAATACGACAATAGCGATTTCTTCAGTCAATATTCTCAAATGTCCCGCTCGGTGGAAGGCTTGAAAGGAGCCGGAGAATGGCATGTATTGCAGAAAATGCTCCCCGATTTTGCAGGAAAAAGAGTTTTAGACTTAGGCTGCGGATTCGGTTGGCATTGTGTCTATGCGATAGAACACGGAGCAACACACGTTACCGGAATTGATATTTCGGAGAAAATGCTCGAAGAAGCCCGGAAAAGGAATCCTTCTCCATTCATTGAATACCAATGCATGGCCATCGAAGACTTTGATTTCCAGCCGGATTCTTATGATATTGTCATCAGTTCGCTAACCTTCCATTATCTCGAATCTTTTACGGATATATGCAGGAAAATCAATAACTGCCTGACTCCGGGAGGCGCCTTCGTCTTCTCCGTAGAACACCCGATATTTACAGCCTATGGCAATCAGGAATGGCATTACGACCAGGACGGGAAGCCTATCCATTGGCCGGTAGATCGCTATTTTACGGAAGGCAGGCGCACAGCAATCTTTCTGGGCGAAGAGGTTGTCAAATACCACAAAACGCTGACTACGTATATAAACGGACTCCTTCAAACCGGATTTGAGATATGCGAACTTATAGAGCCACAACCGGACGAAAGATTGCTGGATACCATCCCGGGCATGAAAGATGAATTACGGCGTCCGATGATGCTTTTGATCTCTGCCAAGAAAAAAAAGTAAAGACGCAAAGCTATGAGATTCAAGGTATTGAAAAATAATAGATAAAAAACATTCGTTTAGCTATTGTTAATTAAAAAATACTCCCTATCTTTGCACCGCTTTTGAAAAGAACAACCCTTCAAAAAAGTAGCGGGGTGTAGCGCAGTCCGGTTAGCGCACCTGCTTTGGGAGCAGGGGGTC
>ENA-ORRH01001211-ORRH01001211.1-human-gut-metagenome-genome-assembly--contig:-NODE-1211-length-12645-cov-3.12232_pt1 | contig 12645 bp, 10 predicted proteins | sample MGYA00242173_ERZ509130 | MGnify/ENA primary metagenome ERZ509130 (study PRJEB26280, sample SAMEA2338633) | human gut metagenome | biome: human gut; feature: human-associated habitat; material: faeces... | reverse complement strand
TGCATCACACGCAGGGGGTCTGGGGTTCGAGTCCCTAATTCTCCACCATACAGTTCGTACTCGAACCCGATTCTTTATGAAAAAGGGTTCGGGTACGTTTTTTGTTTACGGGAAGTCCTACGGCGAGAGTACGCAGAACGGTAAACAGGAGCAAGTAAAGGCAGGGTATCACCGTGGCGGTGGTATCCTACCTTTTGTGCGATACCATCTCCGAAATCTTTTTCTTCACTTTTTCTCCTTCATGCAGAATCCCCCTGTCCATCCCGGCAGATGCCGGAACGGGCAGGGGGATTCTGACTTGTTGAGCGGTTGTGTTAAATCAGGCCGAGGTGCACAAAGGCGTTGTACAGGCCTTCTTTGTCCACATCGTCGGTCACATCGTCGGCGGCGGCTTTGGCTTCCGGGCCGCCGCTGCCCAGAGCCACGCTGTACCATAATCATAGAGGGTTTTGGACTCCGGAACAAGGGTGGAATCTGCCGAAAAACAACGGCTGAGGTTGGTACAGTTGCACAAAGGCGCGCGGCCCTGCAAAGAAGCTGTAAAATTTGCGGGGCGGGGTTGACGAACGGCTCCGGCCGTGGTAAAGTAATGGGCGGAAAAGGCCAAAGTGCCTTTTTACGACAGAAAAACGAGGTGGTCGTCATGGAACCTGCTGGAAGCAGCGGCAGTTTATATCCCCGATCAAAGAACCAGACGGCAGCCTTTTTGCATGCCGGAGAACGGCCCGGCTGTGCGTGAGAACGCACGGTGTGTTTGCCTTCCCCGGAAATGAAAGTGTCCGCTGCCGCCTGGTAAAAAAGGAGGCAGCTTTTTTATGTCTGAAATTTCGATCAATACCCTCAAGACCATGCTGGCGAATCTGGATGACGCCAAAAAATACCAGAGCCTGCGGGATGTGATGGAGACCCTGCCGGCTCCCGACCTGGCCGCCGTGTTCGAGGACCTGCCGGCCGAAAAGCTCCCGGTGCTGTTCCGTCTGTGCCCCAAGGACCTGGCGGCGGATGTATTCACCGAGCTGACCCCTGCCACCCAGCAGAAGCTGATCGACGGCCTGACCGATACCGAGCTGAAGGACCTTGTGGAGGAGATGCCGGCCAATGTGGTCAAGCGCATTCTGAGCCAGGCCGACCCCGCCACCCGCCGCATGATCAACGAACTGCTCCAGTACCCGGAGGACTCTGCCGGCGGCGTGATGACCACCGAGCTGATGGAGCTGCGCCCGGACATGACGGTGGCGCAGGCCATGGAGGCCATCCGCCAGAACGGCTTTGACAAGGAGACCATTAACAACTGCTATGTGACCGACGGCAGCCGCAAGCTGGTGGGTGTGGTGTCGCTGCGGGCGCTGGTGCTGGCCAAGGACACCGCAGAACCCATCCGGGACCTGATGGACACCAATGTGGTCAGTGTGACCACCACCACCGACCAGGAGGATGTTTCCCACCTGTTTGAAAAATACGGCTTTCTGGCCATTCCGGTGGTGGACGCCGAAAACCGGCTGGTGGGCATCGTGACCATTGACGATGCCATCAGCATCCTGCAGGACGAGGCCAGCGAGGATATCGCCAAGATGAACGCCATTGGCCCGTCCGACAAGCCCTACTTCAAGCAGAGCATGTGGGACCTGTACAAGAGCCGTGCGCCCTGGCTGCTGTTTTTGATGGTCAGCGCCACCTTCTCCAGCATGGTCATCCGCGGGTTTGAGGATGCCCTGGCGGCGGTGACCGTGCTGACGGCATACATCCCCATGCTGACCGATGCCGGCGGCAACGCGGGCAGTCAGAGCACCTCCACCATCATCCGCGGCATGGCGGTGGGCGAGATCCAGCCCCACGACCTGCCCCGCATCCTGTGGAGGGAGAGCCGGGTGGCTCTGCTGTGCGGCGCAACGCTGGCGGTGTGCAACTTTACAAAACTGCTGCTGTTCGACAAGGTGACCGCTCCGGTGGCACTGGTGGTGTGCCTGACCCTGATCTGCACCATCCTGCTGTCGCAGCTCATCGGCGGCATTCTGCCCGTGGCGGCAGAAAAACTGCATGTGGACCCGGCCGTGATGGCATCGCCGCTGATCACCACCATCGTGGATGCCACCACACTGCTGATCTACTTCAATGTTGCAAAGATCGTGCTGCATCTGTAAGCGCAGAGCAGAACGTTACGTCCCCCGGAAGCTGTACGCTGCCGGGGGTCATGTTGTTTTTGAAAACAGGAAAAACGTCCTCTTTGCATGGGGAATTGTTGCACAGCACAACTTATAAAGTCGTACTCTTTCGACAAAAACTTCCCAAAACGCATTATTTTGTTTCTGAGCTGTGGACATTCTGTGACGATTCGTGCTAAAATGAAACCTGTTCCTCTTCTGCCGCCGCAACCGGCAGAAGCAACCAAAGAACGGAGGTTTTTTCATGTTAGAAAATGTCTTTCATCTGAGGGAAAACCACACCGATGCAAAGACCGAGATCATGGCAGGTATTACCACCTTCATGACTATGGCCTACATCCTTGCGGTCAACCCCAACATCTTGTCGGCTTCCGGCATGGACTCGGAGGCTGTGCTGATCGCCACCGCACTGGCATCCTTTGTGGGCACGGCCCTGATGGCTCTGCTGGCCAACTACCCGTTTGCTCTGGCCCCCGGCATGGGCCTGAACGCCTATTTCTCCTACACGGTCGTGCTGACCATGGGCTACAGCTGGCAGCTGGCCCTGATGGCCGTGTTTGTGGAGGGCATCATCTTCATCGTGCTGTCCCTGACCAATGTGCGTGAGGGCATCTTCAACGCCATCCCCATGACCCTGAAGAGCGCGGTCAGCGTTGGCATCGGCCTGTTCGTGGCCTTTGTCGGCCTGCAGAACGCCAAGCTGATCGTGAACAGCGACTCTACGCTGGTCACCTACCAGCACTTCAAAGGCGAGACCTTCCACAGCGTGGGCGTGGGTGCCATCCTGGCCCTCATCGGCGTGGCCATCACCGGCATCCTGCTGGTCAAGAAGGTCAAGGGCGGCATCCTGTACGGCATCCTGATCACCTGGGTGCTGGGCATTCTCTGCGAGGTCACCGGCATCTATGTGCCCAATGCGGATGCGGGTATGTACAGCGTGATCCCCACCGCTTTTGTCAGCTTTGACTTCTCGGCCCTGGGCAAGACCTTTGGTCAGGTGTTCAAGACGGATTTCTCCCACTTTGACTTCCTGAACTTCTTTGCCGTCATGTTCTCCTTCCTGTTCGTGGACCTGTTTGACACCCTGGGCACCCTGATCGGCGTGGCATCCAAGGCCGACATGCTGGACGAGGACGGCAAGCTGCCCCACATCAAGGGTGCTCTGATGGCAGACTCCATCGCCACCTGCGCCGGTGCTGTGCTGGGTACTTCCACCACCACCACCTTTGTGGAGAGCGCTTCCGGCGTGACCGAGGGCGGCCGCACCGGCCTGACCAGCATGACCACCGGTGTGCTGTTCCTGCTGGCTACCATCTTCAGCCCGCTGTTCCTGACCATCCCCAGCTTTGCAACGGCTCCGGCTCTGATCATCGTGGGCTTCTACATGATGGGCTCCGCAGTCAAGATCGACTTCAACGACCCCAGCGAGGGCATCCCCGCCTTCCTGACCATCCTGGCCATGCCCACTGCATACAGCATCTCTGAGGGCATTGCCATTGGTGTGATCTCCTGGACCATCATCAATGTGGTCACCGGCAAGGCCAAGGAAAAGAAGATCAGCCCGCTGATGTATGTGCTGACTGTGCTGTTCATCCTGAAGTACATCTGCCTGTAAGGTTCCATACAAACACAAAGCAAAAAGCTGCTGCCTTCCCGCAAAGGGAGGGCAGCAGCTTTTTTGTCTGTGGAGCTTATTGGTGCCGACGGGGGCGGATGTGCACCTCGGGAATGGCCACGTTGTCGTAATGGATGGGGTCCTCGGCGTGAGGATGCTCCCCGGTGGCATGAGAGGTGTCTTCTGCGGGGTGGTGTACCTTGCCGGTATGGACCTCCGGCAGAGCCACCGTTTCCTCCGAATGAGACTTGTCCGGCTTGCTCCAGATCTTTTGTTGGAACCACATCTTCAGGTGGTGTTTCAGCGACATGATGATGCTCCTTTCCCGGTGTGCAGGGGCACACCGAAAGTTCAAGACAGGATCAGATAAAGTTGATGAATACCGTAATGACAAGGCTGTTGATGAAATCCGCGAACAGACTGCCCACCAGCGGGATGAGCAGATAGGCCTTGACGGAAGGGGAATACTTGTCGCACACGGCCTGCATGTTGGCCATGGCGTTGGGGGTGGCACCCATGCCGAAGCCGCAGGTGCCGGAAACGATGACGGCCGCGTCGTAGTCGCGGCCCATGACGTTGTACACGATCGCAAAAGAATACAGGATCATGAACAGGGTCTGACCGGCCAGCAGTACCACCAGCGGCAGAGCCAGCTCGGCCAGCTGCCAGATCTTCAGGGTGATCATGGCCATGCCAAGGAAGAGCGACAGGCAGATGCCGCCGATGTCGTTGATCTCGCCCATATATACCGTGAACTTGCCGCCGTATTCGCCCAGATTGCGGATGCAGGCGGCGGCGATCATGGCACCGATGTAGATGGGAAAGGTCATGCCGGTCAGGCTGAGCAGCTTGCTCAGCACCGTGCCGATGCCCATGGCGATGATCAGCTGGAAGCTGGCGGCGGGGTACATGCTGCTGTGACGCTCGTGCTTGATCTCTTCTTCCACCAGCAGGCTGTCGTCCTCGGGCACGATGGTGTCCAGCAGGTGGTGGCGCTCAATGAGCATCTTGCCGAGCGGGCCGCCCATCATGCTGCCGGCGATCAGGCCGTAGGTGGCGGCGGCGGTGCACAGGGTGGTGGCACCCTTGATGCCAAAGTCCTCCAGCACCGGGCCAAAGGCACCGGCGGTGCCGTGGCCGCCCACCATGGGGATGGAGCCGGTGCAAAGGCCCACCAGCGGGTCCACATCCAGCAGGTTGGCCAGCCCAACGGCCAGGAAGTTCTGGCTGACGATCAGCACGATGACGACGCCCAGGAACACGATCATGGCCTTGCCGCCGCTTTTCAACACCTTGAGGTTGGCCTGAAAGCCCACCGAGGTGAAGAACATGACCATGCACACCTCTTTGAGGGTGTCGTCAAAGGCGAACTCTGCCACGCCGGTCACATAGCAGATGCAGGTGAAAATGGCAAACAGCACGCCGCCGATGACCGGCGCGGGGATGCAGAATTTATCCAGCAGGCGCACCCGTTCCCGCAGAAACTTGCCCAGCATCAGCACCAGCACCGCAAGAGCCAGGGTCTGATACATATCCAATTCGATCTTCATTGCTTTCCCTCGATTTCCCGGCAGACTCAGTCCACCGTAATTCCGGCCTGCTTATACCAGGCCGCTGCGCCTGCGTGGAAGGGGATGCCAACGCCCTCTACTGCGTCGGTCTCCGGGTCCAGTGCAAGGCCAAGCTGCTCTTCCAGCGCTTCCCGGCTGGAGAACAGCAGTTCGGTGAGCTGCTGCACCTGCTTTGCGGGCAGAGAATCGCTGGCCAGCAGAACGGCTTTGACGCCCACGGTCTGCACGTCGGCGTCCTGGCCGGGATAAGTGCCGGCCGGGATGGTGACCTTACGGTAGGCGTTGTAACTGCTCAGCAGGCGCTGCGCCGCGGTGCCGTCCACGTTCAGCAGGCGGATGCCGCATTCGCCTGCCAGCTCGGTGACCACCGGGCTGGGGGTGCCGACTGTGATGACGATGGCGTCGATCTTACCGGCCTTGAGCTGGTCGGCAGCGTCGGTATAGTTCAGGTTGATGGTGTCCACCAGGCGGTCGTTCAGGCCGTAGGCAGACAGGATCTGAAGGGCATTCTGCTCGGAGCCGGATTCCTCCGCGCCGATGCTCACGGTTTTGCCCTGCAGGTCCTCGATGGACTGGATGTCCGAGTCGGCCCGCACGATGACCTGACAGGCCTCGGTGTACAGGGCTGCTACCGCGCCGAAGCCGCGGATGTCCTCCTCCTCTGCAAAAATGCCGGTCTGGTTGCAGGCGTCCTGTGCAAGGTCGGCCTGCGCAATGGCCAGCTGCAGGTATTCGCCGGTGAGCAGGCGCAGGTTGGCGGCCGAACCGGCGGTGGTCCGGAGCTCGATGGTGCCGTTGGAAGTCTCGTTTTCCAGCGCGGCAAACTGCTCACCAAAATTGTGGTAGACACCACCCTCGCCGGCAACGCCAAAGCGCAGACGCTTGACCGTCTCGGCGGCAGAGCAGCCGGTGAGCAACAGTGCGGCCAACATACAACCGGCCAGCAGTGCCGCGATCCATTTGCGTTTCATACTTTTATACACCCCTTTTTCCGCTGCCGCAAAGCCGACAGCTTCTTATAAAATTATAAACATATTGCGGATGAAATGCAATCACTTTTGCAAAAGTATGCAGCGAAGAAGCGTTGGGCAGGGCATCAAAAAAGGCTCCTCCGTTTCCGGAGAAGCCGGACAGATTCAGCCGCCGAACAGGCCAAAGAAGCTGGTGTGGGTCACGCCCAGGATCAGAAACAGGGCGATGAGCGCAAACAGCACCCCGATGATGATGTCCATCTGATGGACGGTGAGGGGAAAATGATCGTAGAGCTTTTCCTTGGGATTGACAAAGTTCTTGTCGCCGTTGTCAAGCAGGGACTTTTTGCCTTGTTCAAAGTCGGCCCGCTGATCGGCAAGCTCGGCCTGCTCTTGTGCCAGCTGTGCTTCGCGGGCAGCCAGAACGGCTTCGCGCCGGGCAAGCTCTGCCTCGCGCTCGGCAGGGGTGAGGTCTTTTTGTGCCATACTGCACCTCCTGATGGTTGTTGCTTTTATGATAGCACACAAACATGAATAAAAAAAGGGGCCGCCCGCCCAAAAGGCAGACGGCCCACAGAAGAGAGGGCTTACTTCTTTGCCAGGTACTTGCGGATATCAATGGCCACAGCCACGATGATGACAAGGCCCTGCACGATGTAGGTGTAAGAGGAGTTGACGTTCATGAACTGCAGAGCGACCTTCATCAGCTCAAAGACCAGAACGCCGACCAGAATGCCGGGCACGGTGCCGACACCGCCAGTGGTGGAAACGCCGCCGATGGTGGAAGCTGCAATAGCGTCCAGCTCATAGCCCATTGCAGTGTTGACGGATGCGCCGCCGGACTTTGCAGCCAGCAGGCAGCCTGCCAGACCGAACATGCAGGAAGCCAGGATGTAGATGCGGATCTTGGTAGCGTGCACGTTGACACCGGCCACCTCAGCAGCAGCCTCGTTGCCGCCGATGGCGTACATGTACTTGCCGTGACGGGTCTTATTGTACAGGAACCAGAAGCAGACAGCCACGATCAGGGCGATCCAGATCAGCACGGGGATGGCGAGGAAGGTGTCCTTTGCCAGTGCGGTGAAGTTGGAGTTCAGAGAGCCGATGGGGGTACCGCCGGTGTACACCAGACAGATACCGTAGACCACCTGCTGCATACCCAAGGTAGCAATGAAGGGCTGCACCTTCAGGTAGCTGACCACCAGGCCGTTGCACAGACCCACGATGGCGCAGATGGCAATGACCAGAATGAACACCACGGGGGTGGACAGGGTGGGCATATTGGGGTAGAACTTGCCGGAAGCGCCTTCGGTCTGCGCAAAGATGCAGGCCAGGCAGGCGGCAAAACCGGCCAGACGGCCAGCAGACAGGTCGTTACCGGTGGTGATCAGGCAGCCGGAAATGCCCAGCGCAATGATGTAGCGGATGGACACGTTCTTGAACAGGTTGATCATGTTGGTGCCGGAGAAGAAGTTGGGGTGAATGATGCCAACGATCAGAGTGACGGCCAGCATCATTATGATAATGGCGTTGTTGCTGAGCCACTTGCCCACAGCCTTGCCATTCAATTTTTTGGTAGCTTCCACGATAGACAGCCTCCTTAATTACTGATTTGCCGCAGCTGCGTCAGGTGCGGTCTCGAACTGGGTAGCCAGCGCCATGATGTTCTCCTGGGTGGCATCCTTACCGTTGATAAAGCCGGTGATGCGGCCATCGCACATGACCATGACACGGTTGGACATACCAATGATCTCGCTCATTTCAGAGGAGATCATGATAATGCTCTTGCCCTGCTTGGCCAGATCGGCGATGATGCAGTAGATCTCGTACTTTGCACCGACGTCGATGCCACGGGTAGGCTCGTCTAGAATGAGCACATCGGGGTTGTTGGCAAGCCAGCGGGCGATCAGCACCTTCTGCTGGTTGCCGCCGGAAAGGCTCTTGATCTGGGTCTTGGGGCTGGGTACCTTGATGGCCATCTTTTCCTTGTTGGTAGCCACCAGATCGAGGATCTTTTTGTTGTCCAGCATGATGGGGCCCTTCCGCAGGGCATCCAGGGAAGCGATGGAGATGTTATCGGCAACGCTCAGCACGCCCAGAATGCCGGTGGCACGGCGGTCCTCGGTCAGCAGAGCAACGCTCTTGCGGATGGCATCGCGGGGCTGCTTGATGTTGACCTCTTCACCCTTGATCCACACCTTACCGGAGGTATGGGCACGCAGGCCGAAGATGCCTTCCATCAGCTCGGTACGCTGAGCGCCCACCAGACCGGCAACGCCCAGGATCTCACCCTTTTTCAGCTCAAAGCTGCAGTGACGGAAGGAACGGGGATGGATGGAGGTAAAGTCCTCCACCTTCATCATGACCTCGTCCGAGGGCACGTTCTCCAGCGGGGGGAAGAGGTTGGACAGCTCACGGCCGACCATCTTTGCAATGATCTCTTCCTTGGTCATGTTGGCAACGTCCCACTTGCCAATGTACTGGCCATCGCGCATGATGGTGACTTCGTCTGCGATGACCTTGATCTCGTCCATCTTGTGGCTGATGTAGACCAGCGCAACGCCCTGCTCCTTCAGCTCCCGCATGATGCGGAACAGGCTCTCGACCTCGTTTGCGGTCAGAGAGGAGGTGGGCTCGTCCAAGATCAGCACCTTGCAGTTGGCGGAAACAGCTTTAGCAATTTCCACCATCTGCATCTGGGCGATGCTCAAAGAACCCAGCTTTGCATGGGGATCGATGTCCAGCTTCAGTTTCTTCAGCAGTTCATCGGTATCTTTGTACATTTTGGCGTGATCCACAACGGTGACAACGCCGTATTTCTTGGTGGGGTAGCGCCCCAGCCAGATATTCTCAGCCACGGTACGGGCCGGAATGGGCTGCAGCTCCTGATGCACCATGGCGATGCCACGATCCAGTGCATCCAGCGGGGTGGGGATGGTTACCTTCTGCCCCTCGTATTCGATCTCGCCCTCGTCCATCTTGTAAATGCCGAACATACATTTCATCAGAGTGGACTTACCGGCGCCGTTTTCGCCCATCAGAGCCATGACTTTGCCGGGACGGAGCTCCAGCTGAGCATGATCCAGGGCTTTGACACCGGGGAAGGTCTTGACCACGCCTTTCATTACCAGACGGTATTCTGACATTCCGCAAAAGCCTCCTTTATGGTTGTTTACAGGCGGGCAGCTTTTTCTAAAATAAGGCGCGTGCGCGGAGAAGATTTCTCGCACGCACGCGCTTTTTAGCTTTCGTTCAAGCCGTTAAGGCCTGCTGCGCACCTTGCATTGGTTCCGGGAAACTTTAGTCTTCCTTCAGGTACTGAGAAGCGTTGTCCTTGGTGACCTTGACGTAGTCGACCCAGTAGTACTTCTCAACATCCTTGCCCTCGACGAACAGCTTGGTAGCCTCGGCAGCCTTGGTAGCCTGACCCACGTCGTCGTTCAGAACGGTACCGGTCATGTTGCCATCGACAACGTTCTGCACAGCCTCTACCAGAGCATCGACGCCGACCAGGTAGACGTCCTTGCCAACGGTGCGGCCAGCCTGCTGGATGGACTGCAGAGCGCCCAGTGCCATTGCGTCGTTGTTGCAGAACACAACTTCGATCTTGTCGCCGTACTGAGACAGAGCGTTTGCAACGTCCTGCTGAGCGGTGGTCTGATCCCAGTTGTCCAGGTACTCGTACAGGCACTCAACTTCCTTGCCTGCATCGGTCAGGGCCTTGATGGAGTACTCGGTGCGGTACTGAGCATCGATGTTCTCGGGGTCGCCCTTGCACATGATGTAGGTGATCTTGCCGTCGCCGTTGATATCGCCCTGAGTCTCGGTCTCGAGGATCAACTCGCCCTGATAAGTACCGGACTGACGAGCGTCAGCACCGACGTAGCAGCACTTGCCCTTGTAGGAATCCAGAACGCTCTCCTCGGGCTCACGGTTGATGAACACGATGGGGGTGCCGGAGGGAGAAACAGTATCAACGATGGTCTGAGCGGAAGTGGTCTGGACGGGGTTGATGACCAGCACGTCCACGCCCTGCTGCAGGAAGGTGTTGATCTGCTCGGTCTGGGTGTTCTGGTCGTTCTTGCCGTCCATGATGGTGACGGAGTAGCCCATGTCCTTCAGGTAGCCTTCCAGATCAGCGCGGTACAGGGTCATGAAGTTATCAGCAAACTGATAGATGCAGACGCCGATGTTGGCAGAGCCGTTGGTAGCAGCGGCAGAAGCAGCGGTGGAAGAAGCAACGCTGGAAGCAGCGGTGCTGGTGGAGGAAGAGCCGCCGCAAGCGGTCATAGCAGCGGTAGCGCCCACAACAGCGGAAGCCTTCAGGAAGTCGCGACGAGAAATCATTTTCATAATAGTAATCTCCTTCATTTGTGTGTCACAGCATATTCACAGACGCATTTGTCGCATGTGTCCGTAATCCCTGACAGTATTATACCCTTGTATGGGGGTGTTCCGCAAGAGAATAAGTTCACAATATTGGTGCAAATGTTTTGTTACGTTTCTACAAAAGCGGACCAAAGGTTACAAAATCTTTTCGCGAATTATCACAACTTTTCATGCCGATGCAACCAACATACAAATATGATGAAGGTATGTAAAAAAACATGCTTAAACATGACTGAATGTTGCATGGCTGCTAAAAAACCGCGAAAAGGGGCGATACATTTTTTGAAAGATATTTTCAGGGATACTACACAGCGGAAAGAAAACGCCTTTTATACACTCTTACCGGGCAAGAAAAACAACACGGGTCGAGAAAAATGTTTACTCCCCGGGTGGGGCGGCACTGTACCTTTATAGTAACAGGGCGGTCAGGGCGCAGCGAACGTTTTTGGCGGCAGTGCCCGAAATACGAGCGGCCGTTTTCTGCGTGCTACGCCGACCGGGAAGATAAAACTGACGGAACTGCGTTGTGCCTTGAAAGCATAAAATATACAACAAGGAAAATAACTGCACAAAAATACTCGCTGGCCCCACAAAAGTGCACACTGTCGGGCACGGCGGGCGGGTGATATCCTGTGTACAGAGCCCGGGACACCGGACGAAAGGAGGAAAAACATCATGGGGCAGACAAAGCCCGCCGCCGGGCTGAAGAGCCTGAACCGCGCCGCCGACACCCTGAGCACCCTGCTGGCGCAGGAGGTGAAGGAGCTGAACGAGCGGCAGAAGGCTGCCCGGCGGGAAAACACCCCCGACCCCGGGATGATGAAGGGGCTGAAGGAGGCTACCGCCGTGCTCAAGGATCTGGCGGGTGTGGTAAAGACCCTGAACGATCAGGGCACGGAACTGGAAGGGACAGAGTGCGGCGTGGTGCTGCTGCCGCCGGTGGAACAGGAGGAGAAGGAATGAACAGAACCGAGCGGGCAGTCATTGTGTGGAAGCCGCAGCCCCGGCAGCTGGAATTTATGCGCAGACCGGAGCCGGAGGCGCTGTACGGCGGCGCGGCGGGCGGCGGCAAAAGCGACGCGCTGCTCATCGAAGCGCTGCGGCAGGTGCACATCCCGCATTACCGGGCGCTGATCCTGCGCAAGACCTACCCACAGCTTTCCGACCTTGTGGATAAGAGCCAGATGTACTACCGCCGGGCTTTCCCGGAGGCGCAGTACAACGCTACCTCCCATGTATGGGTCTTTCCCAGCGGGGCGAAGATCTGGTTCGGCTCCATGCAGTACACCAAGGATCGCACCAATTATCAGGGCAAAGCCTACGATTTTATCGGCTTTGACGAGCTGACCCACTTTGAGTGGGACGAGTACAGCTACATGATGAGCCGCAACCGCCCCACCGGGCCGGGCACCCGGGTGTATATGCGTGCCACCACCAACCCCGGCGGCATCGGCCACGGCTGGGTGAAGGCACGGTTCATCACGCCTGCCCCGCCCGGTACACCCATTGTGGAAACCGTCACGGTGCGCCTGCCGGACGGCACCGACCAGCAGATGGAGCGGGCGCGGGTGTTCATCCCGTCCAGCGTGTTCGATAACCCTGCCCTGCTGGCCAACGACCCCGGGTATCTGGCAAGCCTTGCCAGCCTGCCGGAAGCGGAAAAGCAGGCGCTGCTCTACGGCAGCTGGGACAGCTTTTCCGGGCAGGTGTTCACCGAATGGCGCAACGACCCGGCGCATTATCAGGATCAGCGCTGGACCCACGTCATCGCGCCCTTTGCCATCCCCAAGCACTGGCCCATCTGGCGCGGGTACGACTTTGGCTTTTCCAAGCCCTTTTCGGTGGGGTGGTATGCGGTGGACGAGGAGGGGCGGCTGTACCGCATCAAGGAGCTGTACGGCTGCACCGGACGTCCCAACGAGGGCCTGCGCATCGAC
>ENA-ORRH01001207-ORRH01001207.1-human-gut-metagenome-genome-assembly--contig:-NODE-1207-length-12684-cov-3.64019_pt1 | contig 12684 bp, 10 predicted proteins | sample MGYA00242173_ERZ509130 | MGnify/ENA primary metagenome ERZ509130 (study PRJEB26280, sample SAMEA2338633) | human gut metagenome | biome: human gut; feature: human-associated habitat; material: faeces... | reverse complement strand
GTTCTGAACCTTCTCAAGACCCTTATCAACCACTTCACCTAAAGGACGGTGACTGCTGAATGGAAACCGTTCTCAAAGCCATAGCCGATTGGATAAAGGGTATCCTGACGGCTGGCATCATGTCAAACCTGTCCGGGCTGTTCGATGCCGTAAATGAGCAGGTCGGTGACATTGCGCAACAGGTCGGCACACGGCCATCGGCCTTTGAACCACGCGTTTTTGCGATGATCGAATCGCTCTCCCGGAACGTGGTTCTGCCGATTGCGGGCATTATCCTCACATTTATCGCCTGTTACGAACTGATTGAAATGATAACCCAGCATAACAACATGGCGCAGTTTGAGCCAGCACTTATTATGCGCTGGATTTTCAAGACCGCTGTTTCAGTATGGTTCATCTCCAACACGTTCGATATTGTGATGGCAGTCTTTGACCTGACGCAGAAAGTCGTGTCCGATTCCAGCGGCATTATTGCGGGCAATACTCGCGTCAATGAAATCGGCCTGTCGATGCTGGAAGCCAGTCTGATGCAAATGGATGTCGGTCCACTCTTCGGGCTTTTTTTGCAGAGCTTCTTCATCGGCATCACCATGAGAATCCTCTCAATCGTGATTTTCGTCATTGTGTACGGACGCATGATTGAGATCTACTGTATGGTGAGCCTTGCGCCGATTCCCATGGCAACATGGGGCAACCATGAACAGAGCCACATGGGACAGAACTATCTGAAATGCTTGTTTGCGCTGGGATTTCAGGGCTTTCTCATCCTCATCTGCGTGGCCATCTATGCCGTGTTGATTCAGAATGTGGCGATTTCCGGCGATGCCATCAATTCGATCTGGGGCATTGTCGGCTACACCGTCCTGCTCTGTTTCAGTCTGTTCAAAACCAGCTCCGTGACGAAATCTGTTCTCGGAGCGCATTAAAGGGGGTGCTTTATTGGCTGCGTATATTTCTGTTCCTCGCGATTTGACCAAGGTGAAGTCAAAAGTGGCTTTCAACCTGACAAAGCGGCAGCTCATCTGCTTCGGAACGGCGGCACTGATTGGAGTGCCGCTTTTCTTTTTGCTCCGGGATTCCGGCGGCAACTCTGCCGCTACCCTTGGCATGATGGCAGTTATGCTCCCGGCTTTTTTTCTCGGTATGTACGAGAAAAATGGTCAGCCGCTGGAAAAGCTGCTGTCATATTATGTCCGGGCGCGATTCCTGCGTCCGAAAATCCGGCCTTATAAGACCGAAAATTACTATGCGCTGCTCATGAAAGGAGGCATGAACCATGATTCCGTTTTGGAAAAAGACCGATAAAGGCGGCAAGAAAACGCCGCCGAAACCCGCTATTCCTCACACGGCACAGCAGTCCATTCCCATGCAGCGGATGTTTGAGGATGGAACCTGCCGGGTGAGGGCAAACTACTACACCCGGACGATTGCCTATCAGGATATTAACTATCAGCTGGCACAACAAGAGGACAAAAACGCGATTTTCGAGGAATGGTGTTCGTTCCTCAACTTCTTCGACAGCTCCATCAAGTTTGAGCTGTCCTTTGTGAACATGGCAACGGACACTTCAGAATTCGAGAAAAGCATCCGCATTCCATTCCAGAAAGACGGTTTCGATGATGTGCGGGCTGAGTATTCGCTGATGCTGCGCCAGCAGCTTGCCAAGGGCAATAATGGTCTGACTAAGACCAAGTTCATCACCTTTGGCGTGGAGGGCGAGAGTATGCGTCAGGTGAAAACACGGCTCGACCATGTGCAGAACGATCTGCTCAACAACTTCCACCGTTTGGGTGTTCAGGCCAAGCCGCTGAATGGTACGGAACGGCTCAAGCTCATGCACGATATGTTCCACATGGACGGTGAATCGAAGTTCCGTTTTGAATGGAATGATCTCGTGAAAAGCGGCCTTTCGGTGAAAGATGCCATTGCACCGACTGCTTTCGCCTTCAAAAATTCCCGGACGTTCCAAATGGGCGGAATCTACTGTGCCGCCAGTTTTCTGAGCATCACGGCCTCCGACATCAGCGACCAGCTTCTGAAAGATTTTTTGGATATGGATTCCAGCCAGATTGTCACCATGCACATTCAGAGCGTTGACCAAAACCGCGCCATTAAAACGGTCAAGCGCACGATTACTGAACTTGATAGAAGCAAGATTGAGGAGCAGAAGAAAGCAATCCGCGCCGGGTATGATATTGACATCATTCCGTCCGATTTGGCGACCTATGGACGTGATGCCAAAGCCCTGCTGAAAGAATTGCAGAGCCAGAACGAGCGAATGTTTTTGGTGACATTCCTCGTGCTGAACACCGGGCGTACCGAACAGGAACTGGAAAACAATGTCTTTCAGGCAAGCTCCATCGCACAGAAGCACAACTGCAATCTGTGCCGCTTGGATTACCAGCAGGAACAGGGGCTTATGTCCTCTCTGCCGCTGGCCGATAATCAGATTGAGATTCAGCGCGGCCTTACTACCAGCAGTACGGCCATTTTCATTCCATTCACCACACAGGAGCTTTACCAGTCCGGCAAAGAATCTCTGTACTACGGTTTGAATGCTCTCTCCAACAATTTGATTATGGTGGACAGAAAGAAGCTGAAAAATCCGAATGGACTTATCCTCGGTACTCCCGGCTCCGGCAAAAGTTTCTCGGCAAAGCGTGAAATCGCAAATGCCTTTCTGGTGACGGATGATGATATTATCATCAACGACCCCGAAGGCGAATATTCCCCACTGGTAAACCGACTGAAAGGACAGGTCATTAAAATCAGCCCCAACAGCACCCAGTTCATCAACCCGATGGACATTAACGCCAACTATTCGGAAGAAGATAATCCGCTGTCCCTGAAAGCGGACTTTATTCTTTCTCTGTGCGAACTGGTTGTCGGCGGCAAGGAAGGTCTGCTCCCGGTGGAAAAGACGGTCATTGACCGCTGTGTGCATCTGATTTATCGGAAATATTTTGCTGACCCCTGCCCGGAGAATATGCCGATTCTGGAGGACTTGTACAACGCCCTGCTCCAGCAGGACGAGAAAGAAGCTCATCATGTTGCTACCGCTCTGGAAATCTACGTCAAGGGCAGTCTGAATCTGTTCAACCACCGCACCAACGTGAACGTCAACAACAGAATCGTCTGTTATGACATTAAAGAACTGGGCAAGCAGATGAAGAAGCTCGGTATGCTCATCGTGCAGGATCAGGTCTGGGGACGTGTCACTGCCAATCGTAGTAGCGGAAAGTCCACCCGATATTATATGGACGAGATGCACCTCCTCTTAAAAGAGGAGCAGACTGCGGCCTATTCTGTGGAGATTTGGAAGCGGTTCAGAAAATGGGGCGGAGTGCCGACTGGATTAACGCAGAACGTCAAAGACCTGCTTTCTTCGCGTGAGGTCGAGAATATTTTCGAGAACAGCGACATGATCATCATGCTGAATCAGGCCGCTGGCGACCGTCAAATCCTCGCAAAGCAGCTCAACATCTCGCCCCATCAGCTTTCCTATGTGACGCACTCCGGTGAAGGTGAAGGACTGCTTTTCTTCGGCAATGTTATTCTCCCGTTCGTGGACAGATTCCCCACCGATTTGGAACTGTATCGCATCATGACCACGAAGTTGGGTGAGGTTTCGGAGGGCAAAAAGGAATGAGCAATCCGAAGCTGAACTTCAAAGAGGAAACGTCAGCCAAAAAGACACGCTCTCCCCCGAAGAAAGCGAGGGTCGAGCAGTCCACGCCCAAAAAGAAGAAGCTGAAACTCGATGCAGACAAGGCCGCAGAAAAAGCCCAGCATTTGCGGTTTGGCAAGGCAGAACTGACCCCGGATGAATTGAGCCGTTTGACCAAGGCACAGAAGCGCGAGATGTACGTTGCCAATGCTGCCCGGACTGCGGCACACCGTGAAATCGACCAGTATGAGGAAGATAATGTCGGTGTGCAGGCGTTGAGCGAGAGCGAAAAGGCTGCTGGAAATGCCCACGATATTTCCAAGAGCCGCTACGCCCGGAAACTGAAAAAGAAAACCAAGATGCAGGGCAAGAAAAACTCTAAAACCGCAAAATCTTCTGTGCAGGAATCAACTGCATCACAAAATGCAGGAGATTCCTGCACCGGCACCAGTGAGGGCAGTTCCAACTGGCTCTCCCGATGGCGGCAGAAACAGGATATCCGGCAGAGCTATTATGCTGCCGCCCGGTCGGGCACAGCGGCGCAGACCGCAGGCGGTAAGGCGGCATCCAACGGCGCATCTGCTGCCCGGTCAGGCGTGGAACAGGCGGTGGAGAAAGGCAAAACTGCCGTCAGCACTGCCGTAAAGGGGCTGATGAATGCCGCCAAAAGCAACGCGCACGTTCTTGTAATCGTGGGCGTTTTTGTTTTGCTCATCCTGATGGTGATGTCTGGCTTTTCCTCCTGCGGCATCCTCTTTTCGGGCAGTACCCAAGTATCCGGGCAGACGATTTATTCTGCCGAGGACAGGGACATTCGCGGTGCAGAACAGGACTACAAGAAGCTGGAAAAGGAACTGGACAAAAAAATCAAGCGCACTCCGCAAGACCATCCGGGCTACAACGAGTACCAGTATCACCTTGACCCCATCGAGCATGACCCGTGGCAGCTCACTTCCTTTCTGACTACTCTGTATGACGATTATACCCGGTCGGAAGTGCAGGGCAAATTGAAGGAAATCTTCAAAAAGCAGTACAAGCTCACCACATGGGTAGAAGTGCAGATTCGGTACAAGACCGTATGGGTCATTAGTCCTGCGGGCATCCCAGTTCCTACGCAGGTGCCGTATGAGTACAAGATTTTCCACACCAAACTGGAAAACAAGGGTCTGGAAGTTGTTATCCGGGAAGAGCTGACCGAAGATCAGTGGAAACGGTACGAGATTTTTCAGGACACACTGGGCGGTCGGCCTTACCTGTTCAACGGCGGTCTGCCGCCCGGTGGCTCGGATGGCTCCAGCGTACCCGGCATCGACTATCAGGTTCCTGCGGAGGCCCTGACTGACAGTGAATTTGCAGCCATCTATGAGGAAGCCAAGAAATACGTTGGCACTCCCTACGTTTGGGGCGGTAGTTCCCCCGAAACTGGCTTTGACTGTTCCGGCTACGTTTGCTGGGTCTACAACCAGAACGGCTATGATATTGGGCGCACTACTGCAAACGGATTGTGGCAGAAGAGCCAGCATATTTCCGAAGCCGAAGCAAAGCCCGGTGACTTGGTTTTCTTCAAAGGAACGTATGATACGCCGGGGATGAGCCATTGCGGAATCTATCTCGGTAATGGCATGATGGTCAGTGCTGGCGACCCCATCAAATATGCTGACATCCACTCGTCCTACTGGCAACAGTATCTTGCCGGATTCGGACGGCTTTCAAAATGATTGGAGGGTTCTATTATGAGCGAAAAACTGGAAAAACTGCGGGCGATGCTCGAAAAAGAGAAAGAGCGGCGCATCAAGCTGAACAACCGCATCGAAATTCTGGAGCGGCGGATTCAGGAGGCCGAGGCCGCCGAGGTGAACGAAATGGTGCGCAGTGCAAAGGTCAGCCCGGAACAGCTTGCCGCCCTGCTGCGGCAGTCGGCCAACACCACCCCGAACCCGGCTGCGCTGGCCGCTGTGGGTGCAACTTTTGACAAGGAGGAAGATGTCAATGATGAAGATTAAGAAATTCGGCGCACTGCTGGTATCGGCGGTGCTGTGCATCGGCATGGCTGCTCCTGCTTTCGCCTATGAGGGCGATACCACCCCGGTGGAAGAACCTGTCCTGCCGGAAATCGTAGAGGAAGAAGATGCTGTCACCATTACGGATGAGGAAACGGGCGCACTGACCCCGGAGGGCAATCTGACGCTGGTGGACGATTATCACACCAACTACTCCGATGGCAGCGGCCAGCAGTTCATTACGATGGTGAGCAAGTCGGGTGCGACATTCTACTTGGTCATTGACCGCAATGCCAAGGGGCAGCAAACTGTCCACTTTATGAACCTTGTGGACGAAGCGGATTTGCTGGCCTTGATGGAGGAAGAAGCAGCAGAAGCCTACAACGCCGAAAAAGAAGCGGCGAAGCAGGCTGAACAGGACAGGCTGAAAGCCGAGGAAGAAGCCAAGAAAGCCGCAGAAGAAGCTGCTGCATCCGATGCAGAACAGCCGAAAGAAAATAAAGTCACAAAGTATGCTGCGGCGTTTCTCGGTGTCGTGGCTCTGATTGCGCTAGTGGCGGGCGGCGGCTTTTATTTCTTCATCCAGCAGAAGCACAAGAAACAGGCAGAAAAAGAAGCTGCTGACCCTGATGCGGACTACACCGAGGACAACGGCAATTTCGAGATTCCCCCGGAAGATGATTCGGACGATGAGGATACTTCTGAGGAACAGGATGTAACACCCATCTGATTTTAAGGCGGCGATTGCCGCCTACATACCATAATTCAAACTAGATTGGAGGGATTTCTTATCGCAAAATTGATCGTGACCGAAAAGCCATCCGTTGCCATGTCTTATGCCAAAGTCTTAGGTGTGCATGGGCGGCAGGATGGCTACCTTGAGGGCAGCGGCTATCTCATAAGCTGGTGTGTCGGGCATCTAGTGGAACTTGCACCACCCAGTGCCTACGGTGAGCAGTATGTAAAGTGGAACATTGCCGATTTGCCCATCCTGCCGGAAGAATGGCAGTATCTGGTGTCTGCCGGCACAAAAAAGCAGTTTTCTGTTCTGAAAAAGCTCCTGCACCGGGCAGACGTTGAGACCGTGGTAAACAGTTGTGACGCAGGCCGCGAGGGAGAGCTGATCTTTCGGCTTGTCTACGAACAGGCCGGGTGCAAAAAGCCAGTTTCCCGCCTGTGGCTGTCCAGCATGGAGGACAACGCTGTTCGGGAGGGCTTTGCAAATCTGAAACCGTCAAAAGAATATGATGCACTGTATCAGGCTGCACTCTGCCGGGAACGTGCCGATTGGGAAATCGGCATCAACTGTTCCCGGCTTTTTTCCTGCCTGTATGGTCGGCCTTTGGCAGTCGGGCGTGTTATGACTCCGACACTTGCCATGACGGTGGAACGAGAAGCCGCCATTGCCGCTTTTGTGCCGGAAAAGTTCTACACGGTGGCTCTGGAACTGACGAGCGGTTTTGTGGCATCCAGCCGCCGTATTTCGGAAAAAGATGCAGCAGAAAAGCTCCTTGCGGAGTGCAGAAAGGAGATGGTATCCACGATTCAAAAAATCACGCGCAAGGAAAAATCAGAAAATCCACCACCTCTCTATGACCTCACCACGCTCCAGCGTGATGCAAACCGTCTGTTGGGATACAGTGCACAGCAAACCCTGAAGTATGCACAGAGCCTTTATGAGAAGAAACTCACCACCTATCCGCGTACCGATAGCTGCTATATCGCAGATGAGGATGAAGAAATGCTGGAAGAACTTGCCGAGGAAATGGAACACTTTCTCGGTATCACACCTGAAGATATGGACGATGCAGTTCCCCGGACGCGGCGTACAGTCAACCGAGAGAAAGTCACTGACCATCACGCCATCCTTCCTACCCGTAGTATGCTGCAAACCGATTTGGATGCACTGCCCAAAGGTGAGCGGAACATTTTGAAGCTGATTATCGCCCGAACTCTGATAGCAGTCAGCAAGCCGTTTCGGTATCTGGAAACCCTGCTCACCACCGAATGTGCGGGCGAGGAATTCACTGCCAAAGGGAAGGAAATTCTGGACGAGGGATGGAAAGCTGTGGAGCGCAAGGTGCTGGCCGATATTCTGAGCCGTAAAAAGGAGTTCACCGCTCTGCCGCCCGTGGAAGAAAGCGAGTGCGGCATCCTCAACGCTGAACTGAAAGAAGGCCAAACCTCGCCGCCGAAGCATTACACGGAGGATACACTCCTGCACTCCATGGAAACCGCCAGCGCAGAATCCATGCCGGAAGATGCAGAGCGTCAGGGCATCGGAACTCCGGCCACTCGTGCCGCTACCATCGAAAAACTGGTGCAGAAAGGTTTTCTGGAACGCAAGGGCGACAAGAAAACCAAGGTGCTGTTGCCCACCGACAAAGGTAAAGCCCTTATCACTGTAATGCCCGAAGAAATCCAGTCCGCTGACATGACTGCCGACTGGGAAACAAAACTGCTGCGCGTGGAGCGCGGCGAGATGGAGCCAGAGACATTTATGACTGAAATCAACGATATGATCTCCTCGCTGGTAAACACCACCGAGGCCGTGAAAGGAGCGAGTGCGCTTATGAAAAATAAAGTGATTGGTATCTGCCCGAACTGTGGCAAATCTGTTGTGGAACGTGAAAAGGGCTGGTTCTGTGAAGCCAACTCCTGCCGCTTTGTCCTGTGGAAGGACAATGCTTTCTTCAAGAGGTTGGGTAAACGGCTGGATACTCATGTGGCCGACAAGCTGCTGAGGGATGGCCGTGTCCGTCTGAAAGACTGCAAGAGTGCCAAGGGCAAGGTTTACAACGCCACCGTCCTGTTGTCCACCGAAGCCGATGGTCGCAGCAAGTTTTCTCTGGAATTTGAGGGTGGTCGCTGATGGAAAAGCCGAATGAAGCGGTCTACCTCATCAATGATGAACGCTATCTGCACCTCCGGGAAAATGTCGCGGGTGTCGGCTTCGCCACTTATAATAAGGTAACAGGGGAACCACTGGAAAGCGGACAGATTTCCGAAAAGAATCTGCCGCCGGATGGCAGGAACATGATGGCCGCTGCCCGGAACTGGTATCTGTTTGAACTTTCGGATGATGAGCGCAAGGTCGTCCAGCTCGAAAGCGTAAAAATCCTCGAAAGCGTTCCCGCATCCGGCATCCACAAACGGCGTATCTGGGAGCCTGAAACGATGCCAAAGGATATTCGGCTCATCAACAGTCACTATGACGATCTCTACCGAATTCCCGATGGCGGTGTGATTCAAGTGGACTACCCGGATGGCCGCAGTTTTACGGCAAAGCTGGAACATTTGGATGACTACCACTTTGATATGGGCGGTCTGGGCAATGTGTTCCACATCTGCCAGTTTGCCGATGTTATGGGTAGAAACCACGCAGACTTTTACCCGGAAATCCAGACGCAGGATAATCAGGGTGCATGGGAGCTGGGCGGCAAGGGCTATATTGCTATCCAGTCCTGTGATGATGGCTGGGACTATACACTTTATCACAGCGACTTTTCCGTGATGGATGGTGGTCAGATTGACGCACCGGAGCTGACGATTCAGGAAGTTCGGGAAGGAATTCTGGAAGCACACCACATGGAAAAAGGTCGGCGTCTGGTGCAGGACTATGATTTCATCATGGACAGAGCCGCTGAAGCCGAAGAACTGGGGCTGAACAGCCGACCATCCACATTGGAAAAACTGGCTTCGCTGGCTGGCGCAAAAGAAAAATGTGATGCCTTGGAGTGCAACCCTGCCGGGTGTAGGAAAGTGAGGGATGTCCATGAACTTTGATGGTGAAGAGCTGATGCTGATGATGCTCTACAATCCCGGCTCCCGGTCAGGCTTGATGCAGGAACTGCGTTTGATGCAGTGCTATCTTCTGCCGGATGAAACTGCCCTGCGCGAATTGTCCGAGGGTGTTATCGAAAAACTGAAACTCATGTCGGATGCCGATTTCGCAGAGGTCGAATTTCCGCTCAACTGATTTTTGCCGCCTGCTGGCGGCGTACATAAGCTCTTTTCTGATGGTTTGCGGTATGGTATAATTAGCTTCACAGTTAAGAATTCATCTTGAAGGTGCGTACAGCTTATTATGATTAAACAAGAAAATCGCAAACAAGAAAAAAAGAATCAGCATTATGTATCGAGATTTTATATGAAGCATTTTGCTAACATTAAAAATGCTGGCACTCCAAAAGAAAAAGTTTTCATTTCGTTTTACCAATTTAAGGGTAATTTAATAAAAGAAAATATACCAACAAGTTCTATATGTTCAGAAGATTATTTTTATGATCGAGAAGGCAAAATAGAGGACGCTTTATCTAATATGGAAACTAGATGGGGCAAAGCGATAAACCATGCAATCAATGGTTCCTTTACAGAAGAAGATATTGAAATCATTCGAGAGTTTGTCGTATATCAAATTGGTAGAACCAAAGCCATGTTAGCCCATAATAAGGAAATGGCAGTTAATATGATGAAATATATCATAACGCAAAAATTCAGAAGTATAACCGATGAAGATGCCATCAAAAATCTTATTGAGAATAAAGTTCAAAACGGAATTACATCCGCAGGGGGGCTATCAATTGCAAAAGAAGCAGTTGCTACAATTCACGACCTAAAAATGAAAGTCGTCACCAATAAAACAGAGACAAGGCTTATTACATCGGATGTTCCGATTATTATTATAAATCCAGTAAACTCTAACTGTGCTGGCTTGCTTTCAGCCGGAGAAGTTATTTTTTTCCCAATATCTCCATGGAAAATGATATTTTTCTATGACTCAAAACTATTTGATGAGCTACCAGATAGAATATTTGATGAGAATATTATTGACATATTTAACAAATACCAATATATCAGTGCAAACGAAAGAATATTGGCTAAAGAAATCAAGGACATCAACCGTATCATCAATCGTGAAGAATTAAACACCACACGAGAACTATTTCAGAACACCCAGAAAACAACTACTATGGATAGTGACTCCGAAACCATTTTTGCTACAAAATCAAGAAGTATACCATATTACTATAATATTCCCATCCTACCTTTACCCAAACAATTAAGAAAAATCCCTATTGAATTTCGTGAAGCATTTACAAGAGAATACTCATACGATGCAAGATTAGCAATTTTGTGTCGTATATACAGAACCCCAGACTTCATCTCAGACAAGGAGCTAAAGGAACATTGGAAAAAGCAACAAGCATACTCCAAAGCACTATTGAATTATTTTGACTATTATTGGAACACTCCGAAAGACGATAGGCGTATTACACCCACACTCATGAAAAAGCTAAAAACAGTTCCCGTTACTGTCTATATGAACAATCAAAGATAAGGATTGAACTACCAACCAAATAGGAGGTTACGGCAGAGCTTCAAATTTGCCATGTCAAAAGCAACTCGTGAAAGCCCTTGTTTGAACACTAGTTGCGAATGTTCTGGCAATTTGAAACCCTCAAAATTGTGGTCTTGATAGCACTTGCGGATTTATGTTATACTAATAATACTTTATCGATTAAGACTTAAAACTGAAAGCGAGGACAGCCAATGGACACCATCAAGCGTTCTCCCCTTGACCGCCTGCTCTTTGCCACTTTTCTGAAAGGCCGTACATCTTCTCGTGAGATTCTGAATGAAAAAGGCGAGATTTCCCCTGAAGAAAATCAGAAAATCTTAAACGAAACCAATGAGATCATCAACGATGATTCCACCTATCCGTTCATTAGTTACCTTTCGGACTTGCTTGCAAAATCCAAGCCGTCCGATGATGTAGTCAAAAAGCTGCACGACTGCATCGACAAGGTTGCGGTGGCACTGGGACAGGACAGCACCGATGTGTTCCGCGCCCTGCTTGCAAAACTGATCGAGCAGCCGGAGGAAAATCAGACATTTGACCGTCTACTTGAGATGGCAGAAAAATTCGCCGCAAAATACGATTAAAATACCATAGATTCCATAAGCGAGTGACCTGAAAAGGCCGCTCGCTTTTTTGTTTTCCACGAAACATGAAGGGAGGAACGCAATGCCAAATAAAACGCAAGAATATCTTAATCTCGCCCAGCAAACGGCAAAGGAACTGACCCGGTATTGGGAAAACTGGACGGACTATCTGACCACTGCATCCCGGTTGTATAAATACAGCTATGCAGACCAGCTCATGATCTACGCCCAGCGTCCTGATGCTACCGCCTGTGCCAGTTTCGACCTCTGGAACAACCGCATGAACCGCTACGTCAGGCATGGCTCCAAGGGCATCGCCCTGTTAGACCAGTCCAGCAGTGTCCCACGTCTGCACTATGTCTTTGATGTGAGCGATACCGGGGTGCGCTGCAATTCTCGTGACCCTGAGGTGTGGCAGCTCGGCCCTGATCTGGTTCAGCCTGTGTCAGAAATGCTTGCCAGAGAATACGGTGTCCGGCATGAACGAATCACCCAGCAGATCGCGGACATTTGCGGCAAGCTGGTGGATTGCTATTGGGATAACAACAGCGGTGACATTCTCGACATCGTTGACGGCTCGTTCCTGATGGATTATGATGAAGCCGGACAGGAGTTCCAGTTCAAAAGTGCCGCTGCAATCAGCATCACCTATGCTGTCCTTGAACGATGCGGTTTTGAGCCGGAAGGACATTTTGACCGGGACGATTTTCAGGCCATCTTCTCCTTTTCCACTCCTGCCGCCGTGTATGCGCTGGGCACCGCAGTCAGCGAGTGCAGCCGGGATGTGCTGCGCAACATCGAACGAACTGTAAAGACGACGATCCGCCGCCGCAATGTAGAAAGGAGCCAATATGAATATGAACAGCAGGAACGTGACCTACTCGACCATCGGGGACTACCAGCTCCCGAACCTGACCCTGCCCCAGCAGGAGAAAGCACTGGGCAAGTACGGGCGGCTGCGCCGGACTTACCTGATGAAGCATCGCCCGGTGCTGTACAACTCGATGCTCCTGTCGGGAACTCTGCATCCGTATCTGCTGGAAGTGGAGCAGACCGCAGAGAGCCGGATGC
>ENA-ORRH01001206-ORRH01001206.1-human-gut-metagenome-genome-assembly--contig:-NODE-1206-length-12704-cov-23.4175_pt1 | contig 12704 bp, 8 predicted proteins | sample MGYA00242173_ERZ509130 | MGnify/ENA primary metagenome ERZ509130 (study PRJEB26280, sample SAMEA2338633) | human gut metagenome | biome: human gut; feature: human-associated habitat; material: faeces... | reverse complement strand
GACGTACAGGCGAATAAGTTTACCGGAATAGGTGACACAGTAGCTCAAAACCAAATTAGCCTTGAAGAAAAATTCAATGAGGAAATAAAGCAAAGAAAAACCGGATTTGACAATCTTGACCAAAAAATTGCAGATTTATTTGTCAAGATACAGCGGTATGGAGATACCCAAGAAAAAAAGATATCCACGTTGGAAGAAGAAGTGAAGAGACAAAGAGAACTCATAAAAGTATCGTCAGATAAACTTGCACGCGTATCTGATGGATTGAATGATGACAATATTAAAAATATAGAGCAGTTAGCTGATATAAGGAATACATCTCTTGTGATGGGAAGAGATATATCAGAGGCAGTCTGGGCAGAAATTTATAACAGTACAATTACAAAAAGCCGGTGGCTGAAAGACAAGGCGTTTTCACCGGGACGCTGGGCTGTAGGATATCCATACTTATATGTTATGTATCGTATTCTGAATGAGGTTCAGCCTCAAAATATTCTTGAACTTGGATTGGGGCAGTCGACCAAGATGATTGGACAGTACACTTCTTATTACAAAAGAGTCCATCATCAGGTTGTAGAGCATGATCCGGAATGGATAGATTTTTTTAAAAAGAATTATTCGTTATCGGAAAGGACAAAGCTAATACAGCTTAATAGGGAATTTGTACCCTATAAGGAAGCAGAAAAAGTTCGGGTATTCAAGGATTTTTCTCAAACATTTAAAGGGCAGAAATTTGATTTTATTTCCATAGATGCTCCTTTGGGAGGGGATATGAAAGAATACGCACGCATTGATGTCTTGCAGATGATTCCGGCATGCTTGGCAGAAGACTTTATTATTATGATAGATGATTGTGAACGTAGTGGTGAAAAACGCACAGTAATGGAAATGGAAAGAGTGCTTCAGGAAAATCAGATATTATATAGGAAAGGAAAGTATTCCGGCAAAAAAGATTGTATCGTTATTGCGTCTAATGTGTTAAAGTTTGTTTGTTCTATGTAAATGGTCATGTATGGAGGCGGAATTAGACGAGTTCAAAAATACCTGCGAACCGGTATTCTTATAACAATCTTTTTCAGTTGTGGCAGATGTTGTATACCAAAATATACAAAGCAGATTCGGCAGGAATTAATTGAAAAACCCTTTTTTCAATTCGAGGAAAGGGCTTTTGCTGTGTAATGAAAGTTTGATTTATTGTGTGCTATTATAGTAATGATATTTCTATAATATATATGGATAAAACTTTTTGGAAATTGGATAAATGCTTGGGAGTGAATCAATTGGTATATACTGAAAGATTTATTGTGAAAAGAAATAAGCAGGTACGGCAATTTGCATAAAGGCGAGGAAGAATTCAAAGGTAGGGGCGGATGATTAAATGAATGTAAGGCTACACGGAAAGTGGAAGTCCGGTAAAGACTGGTCCAGGTTTTTTTCATTAGGGCTTATATTTACGGATTATACCGCCATACTGTCGGCGGAGATATTATCTGTCGCAGTGCGGGACTGGATTATGTCCGGCTATGAAAGTATGCATGTATCATGGCTTAACCTCCATGTATTTTTTCCTTTATGCTTTATTCTATGTATCCATTTAAGCGGGTTGTATTGGAAACGTATGCAGTTTTGGGAAGTGATTACACGGCTTTTTAAGTCCTGCATATATGGAATTGTCATGGTGATTATGATTCTGTATTTTGCCCAGATTGGACAGGTGACTTCCAGGCTTTTTGTTGCACTGCTTTTTGTTTTTGGCTTTTTATTCCTTGTCCTGTTCCGATTTATCCTGAAAAAGATACAGAGCCGCTTCGGTATCATGCAGCTTCCCGTGCTGCTGATGGGGGCGGGGAAAACGGCAGCGCTTCTTGTTTCCGATCTGGAAAGGGATTCCGGTCTGAATTATAAATTTATCGGGTTTCTGGAAGATAACAGGCCGGATGAGACTGTAAAAAGAAGTTTGCCCTGGCTTGGCGGCTTTGCTGATGCAAAAAAGATAGTAAGGGAAACAGGAGTAAAAAATATTATTGTCATGGCGCCGGGATTGCCGAAAGAGATGCTGGAGCAGATTGTATACGATTTACAGCCGCTTGTGAAAAATATTTCCTTTATTCCTGACCTGGGGTCGCTTCCGGTGGGAGTAATTGATATTATCTCATTAGCGGACGGAAGACAAGTGGCATTTCGAATCTATAACCGGCTCAGCAACAGATGGAACCGTTTTGTAAAATATATTTTTGATATGGTATCTACGGCCCTGGGGGTTATCTGCATATCGCCTCTGGTAATCCTGATTGCGTTATTAATCCGTGCAGACTCGAGGGGAGATATTATTTTTAAGCATAAACGGATCGGCAAAGGGGGAAAGGAATTTTATTGTTATAAATTCAGGAGCATGTACGAAGATGCGCCCCGGCGTTTGGAAAAGTATTTTTTGAAATATCCGGAGGCTAAAGAAACTTGGGAAAAAAACTTCAAACTGAAGCATGATCCCCGTGTAACTAGAGTCGGTCGGTTTTTGAGAAAGACAAGCCTGGATGAACTGCCGCAGGTCTTTAATGTGCTTCGTGGGGAAATGAGTCTCGTCGGACCGCGGCCGATCATAAAGGATGAGATTCCCAAATATGGAAAATATATTAATGACTATCTGATGGTTCGGCCGGGGATAACAGGAATGTGGCAGACCGGTGGTCGTAGCGATGTGGATTATGAAGAGCGGGTACAGATGGATACCTGGTATGTGAGGAACTGGAATTTCTGGTTTGATATCGTTCTTTTGTGGAGAACAATGAAAGTGGTGTTTTTAGGTAAAGGCGCGTATTAGGGCTATAGGCTGTTTGCTGTTCTGCCAGAGATTTCCCCTGTGTTTGCAGAGAGATAGGGGAGTTAGCGAAAAGCGTATAGCGAAATGAAGGAGAAGAAAGTGGAAAAGTATGACTACCTGATTGTCGGCGCTGGTTTATTCGGCGCGGTATTTGCCCATGAAGCAGTGAAGGCGGGGAAGAAAGTTCTTGTGGTGGATAAGCGCTGCCACATCGGAGGAAATGTATATACGGAAAAGGTAGAGGGCATCCATGTCCATGTATACGGCGCCCATATCTTCCATACAAATAATAAAACAGTCTGGGACTATGTGAACCAATTTGCTGTTTTCAACCGTTTTACCAATTCTCCTGTGGCGAACTATCACGGAGAATTATATTCCCTGCCGTTTAATATGTACACCTTTAATAAAATGTGGGGGGTGGTGACACCGGAAGAAGCGGCGGAAAAAATTGAGGAACAGCGGAAAGCAGCCGGTATTACGGAACCGAAAAATCTGGAGGAACAGGCTATTTCTTTGGTGGGAACGGATATTTATGAAAAGCTGATCAAAGGATACACGGAAAAGCAGTGGGAACGTCCCTGCACGGAATTGCCGGCTTTCATCATCAAAAGACTTCCTGTGCGCCTGACCTTTGACAATAATTATTTCAATGCGCTTTATCAGGGGATCCCTGTCGGCGGTTACACGAAGATGGTCGCGAATATGCTGGATGGCATTGAAGTCCGTTTGCAGACGGATTATCTGAAAAATAAAGCGGAATTGGATAGTCTGGCGGAGAAGATAATTTATACCGGGCCGATTGACGCTTATTTCCGTTATGAATTAGGAACATTGGAATACAGGAGTGTCCGGTTTGAGACGGAAGTGCTGGATATACCGAATTTTCAGGGAAATGCCGCAGTGAATTATACAGACCGGGAAACACCGTGGACAAGGATCATAGAGCACAAGTGGTTTGAGTTCGGGAAAGATGCCAAAGGACAGGACTTGCCGAAAACAGTCATCAGCCGTGAGTACAGTTCGGAATGGAAAGCGGGAGATGAACCCTACTATCCGGTGAATGATGAGAAAAACGGGGAACTGTACGAAAAATATAAGGCGCTGGCAGACAAAGAGAGCAAGGTCATTTTCGGCGGACGTTTAGGGGAATACAAGTATTACGACATGGATGCCGTTATTGAAAGTGCGCTTGTCATGGCAAAGAAGGAAATATAAAGTGGATATCAAGATACTCGTGGCGACCCATAAAAAATACTGGATGCCCGATGACGATGTATATGTACCGCTTCATGTGGGGGCGGAAGGGAAAGAATCTCTGGGATATCTTCCGGATAATACGGGAGACCATATTTCCTCTAAGAATCCGAGTTACTGCGAACTGACAGGACTTTACTGGGCATGGAAAAATCTGGACTGTGAATATATCGGTCTCTGCCATTACAGAAGATACTTTGGCAAGAGTATTCATACAAAAAATATAGACAAGAAAAAAGAAGCCATATTCCATAGGGAAGACTATGAAAACTTGCTTCAGACATATGATGTGCTGCTGCCGAAAAAGAGAAATTATTATATAGAAACCGTGCGCAGCCAGTACGAGCATGCCCACTGCAAGTCGGATCTGGACGAAGCGGAGCGGGTGGTAAAAGAAATGTATCCCCCGTACGCGGAAGCATTTTCCAAAGTCATGAATAGGAAGAAACTTCATATACTGAATATGTTCGTTATGAAGAAAAATCTTTTTGATACCTATTGCGCCTGGCTTTTTACGATTCTTTCTGAGCTGGAAAAGCGGATCGATCTGACAGGTCGCAGTGTATATGAAAAAAGAGTGTTCGGGTTTCTTGCAGAACGTTTATTCAATGTGTGGCTGGAAAAGCAGGATATAAAGATTTATGAGGCGGATGTGGTCATGCTGGAACATGTAGACTGGATGAAGAAGGGTTGGCATTTTTTAAAACGGAAAATATTGACAGGAAATGATACATGAGAAGATGGTAGTGGTACCATCTTTTTTCTTGCAGCAAGAAAATACATTTGGCAGAAGAGAGACTTTTCAGATTTTTGTGTCGTATAATGATTTTAAAAGATACGGGACAGAAAGGAAGTGTATATCGTGAAAACAGCGCGCAGGGAAATAGAAGGCAGGCCTGTGCTGGCGGTCTGCTATGATTTTGACCGGACGCTTTCCCCTGAAAATATGCAGGACGGATATATCCGTGCCGTGGATTATGACGTGGGCAGCTTTTGGGCGGAATCGAACCGGCTGGCGGAAGACCACTGCATGGATCAGAACCTGGCGTACATGTATAAGATGCTTCAAAGCGCCAGAGGGAAGGAAATACTGAACAAGGAAAGGCTGAAACAGTACGGCGGCAAGGTCAGGCTGTACGACGGCATCAGAGGATGGTTCCGCCGGATCAATGCCTACGGGGAAAGGCGGGGCATTCTCGTGGAGCATTACATCATTTCCTCCGGCCTGCGGGAGATCATAGAGGGAACGGCGATCGCGAAAGATTTCACCCATATTTACGCCAGTTCCTTTTATTACAATGAGCATGGAGAACCCTGCTGGCCGGCGCAGGTGATCAATTACACGAATAAAACGCAGTTCCTTTTCCGCATAGAGAAAGGAATCCTGGATATCAATGACAATGCGGTGAATGACCACTTCGCGGAAGGCGAGCTGCGCGTTCCGTTCAGAAATATCGTATACATTGGCGACAGTGCCACGGATATCCCCTGTATGCGCCTTGTCAATTCACTGGGCGGCCATTCCGTCGGCGTCTACGATTTGGAAAATACGGCCAGCAAAGATACGGTACGCCGGATGATCCGGGACGAACGCATCCGTTACTATGTACCGGCGAATTACACGAAAGGAAGCGAAATGGACACGCTCATGCACCAAATTATAGACAAAACGGCAGCCTACGAGGCGCTGGAAGAGAAGCATTTGAGGGACAGGAAAGAAGCTATCATTCAACATATGGAGGGACAGTTATGACATATCAGCTGGAAAAAGATTTACCGATTACGAAGAAAGAGGATGATATTCTTGACCGTGAAAAATTTGCTGAGTGCCTGACAGCAGCGATTATTAATTACACAAATAAAGAAAAGAATACAGATGGGCTTGTTATTGGATTGGAGGGAGAATGGGGAAGCGGAAAAACATCTCTTCTTAATTTGATGAAAGCAGAACTGGGAAACCGAGTCATACTGCGAACTTTTAATTCATGGCTGGCGACAGATCAGACGAGCCTTGTGACAGAGTTTTTTAAAACGATTATCAGTGCATCTTCGGAAAATGATGTATTTGGCAAAGAAGATATGAAGAAATATGGAAAATCATTTTTAATTAACATGGCGCGTTCTTTTTCTATTGGTATTCCAGTTACGGGAATAACATTTAGTCCAGGCAAATTAATAGATTCCTATATCTCAGAAAAAACTTTATCAGAACAAAAGAAGAGCATTTTTGATAGCCTAATTAAGCAAAAGTCTGGGAAATGGTTAGTTTTGTTTGTTGATGATATAGATCGCCTTTCCTATGATGAGGTAGGAATTCTATTTCAGTTAATTAAGAATGTCGCGGATTTTCCAAAGGTCATTTATGTTCTGGCTTATGATAAAGAGGTTGTTATTAATGCGCTAAACCGTGTTCAACAGGAGAAAGGGGAGGAATATCTGCAAAAGGTTATTCAAGTCACATATGATGTACCTGTGCCGGAAGGAGATTTATTGGAAGAATATTTCTTTCAGCGATTAAATAGTATTGTAAGTGGAAGGAAATCCTATCGATTAGATCAGGAACATTTTCAGTGGATATATCCTTGTATCAGGGAATATATTAAAAATATTCGTGATTGTAATAGGATCTGCAATGCTTTTTCTATGAAGTATTTATTATGCGGAGAAGAATGTGATGTAGGTGACTTGCTGGCAATTACGGTAATTGAGTTATATGAAGCTAATATTTTTGAAGATGTAAAAAATCATAAATTTTATATGCTGGGGAAAGATAATCATGGGTTAATGGGTACTGACACAAAATTGATAAAAGAATTTGCAAGTCAATTATTTAATAAAGCGAATCCAAAAAAGAAAGACACTATAATTAATTTGATATGCAATATGTTTCCCAGATTTTATGAATGTATTGAAATGCATGATGTAATGACAAGCGGTGCTGGGGAATCAAATAGCGATAGAATCTGTTCGGAGGAAAGCTTTGATAAATATTTTGCATTATCTATCAAAAAGAATGAAGTCCCGATTAATGAAGTGGTTGATTTTTTGGGGTTAGAAGGTAAAGCGGAGATTTTAACCCAGTTGGAGTTTTGGAATGATAATGATCAATTGAGATATGTATTTAAGCGGGTAAATGATATCTTTAGAAATAAAAAGTGGTTAAAGCAGAGTGGGGATAGGTTTAATAAGGCTAAAGTCAAAATTTTTTTAGAAGCTTTGTCAGGAATTAAGTTAGAGGAACAAGAGAAATATGGCATACTTCCAGTCAATAACAGCACTTTAAGAGATTTTTTCATTAGACATCTTTTAGGGCAGGGAATAGAAGATAAAAAAACGCAACAATGGGATTTCGAAGCACTTGATAATATTTTTAGCGATAAAGAGATAAGTCTTTCTATTTTATCTCAGATGTTGATTAGTGCAAGTGCTGGTTATGACTGGATATGTGAGAATCAAACACTAAAAACACTTAAATCAGTTGTTAATAAAAGTGATTTTGATAAGTTAGTAGATACATTCTTGCATAGAGTCAAGGCCGCTGCAAAAGATGACAGTATCCTCAATGAAGAAAAAGCTGCTTTCTTATTGTATTTCTGGAAGCGGACGGAATCCGGAAGCTATCAATCATTTATTAAGGGCTATAAGGAACTCATATTAAGATTGAATACTTTTGTACAGGTTTCTACTGTTAATGGAAATATAAACGACAAAATATATAGACTTGAAAAATCTGTACAGGACGATTTTGATCTGGAAGAATGTACTGAAAAAGTAAAATCATTTTTAATGACGGATGAGTTTAAGAAGTTAAATCAGGAAATGAAGGAATCCATAGTTGCATTCCTGTTAATTTATGAAAAATTACAGCAATCTAAAGAATCAATTGGTGATATTAGTAATATAAGTGTGGATATTGAAGAAGTGAATAGATATCTAAGTGAATTATGATTGTAGACAAGGAGAAGAATCATGAAAAAGAATTTTAAACCGAATACCTGGCTGTACCCGCAGCCAGTGCTTGTGATTGCCTCCTATGGCGCGGACGGCACGGCGGACGGTATGGTGGCTGCCTGGGGCGGGATTTATGATATGAACCAGGTGGGATTCATGCTGGACCATACCCATAAGACCGTGGCGAATCTATTGGAAAAGAAAGCCTTTACCGTAAGCATGGCGACTGTCTCCACGATGGCGGAAGCGGATTATCTGGGAATCGTGTCGGGAAATCGTGTACCCGATAAGGTGGCGCGCGCCGGACTTCATGCGGTGAAGAGCGAGTTTGTGGATGCGCTGGTACTTTCGGAATTTCCTTTGACCTTGGAGTGTAAAGTGTCCAAGATGACGAAAGTGGGAGAGGATTACCATTTCGTCGGGGATATCGTGAATATCCTGGTCGATGAGGACATTCTGACCGATGGAAAGATTGACGTGAAGAAATTACAGGCGATTACCTTTGATCCAGCCGGCGGGAAGTATATTACTCTCGGTGACGCGGTGGGAAACGCATACAGGGAAGGGAGAAAATATATGGAGTGACAGAAATTATCTATCGTGGCGAGGAAAGGAATTTTATGATAATAGATTGTTTTGAATTAATGATCTGATATTATATAGTAAAAGTATTGTAAAATTTTTAATAAGAAAAGGGGTTGCGGTATGGAGAGCAGGGTAGGGACAAAACCGAAAGTTTCAATTATTATTCCTGTTTATAATGACAGCGAATATCTTTGTGCTGCTTTGGAAAGTGTGAAAAGGCAGACAATGAAAGAAATCGAAGTTATCTGCGTGGATGATGCATCTGAAGATAATTCGCGGGATATTATCAAGGAATATCAAGAACAAGATCCTCGTTTTAAGGCGATCTTTCATGAAACCAATTTAAGTGCTTCTGAAGGACGAAAAAATGGGGTGGCAGCTTCTACCGGGGAATATATTATGTTTCTTGATGGAGATGATGAATTGTATCCTGATGCTTGTCAAGCCGCATATGATGCAATCGAAAAGTACGGTACAGACATGGTTCATTTTAACTCAACGATTGTAAATTGTGCCAATATGACAGAAGCCCGTATCCAAATGAATGTAAAGCATATTAAGCCGTATATACGTAAAATTGAGGCAGATAATCTAATTTCAGCCTGTTGGAAAGAAAAAAAGTTTGCGTTTACTTTATGGAACAAAATATATAACGGGGATATTTGCCGTCTGGCATTTTCTCGTATTGAACCGGGTGCTTATCCTAAAGCACAGGATTTATATGCTTTTTTTGTGATTGCCTATTATTCGAGAACTTATATGGGTATTGATGAAACGCTTTATAAATACAATTTTGGTCTTGGTATTACTGGTGATGATAATATTGATTTGAGAAAGTACAGTACTTTACTAACAGAAAGTCGTATTTATGGGGCGCTTGTCCGTTTTATGGAAAACAAGCCCGATAATGAGGAGTATGAAGAGATTCTTGAAAGTGTCCATGAGGGATTATTCAATGAATGTTTTGTTCGCTGGAGGGATAATCTTAGTAAAGATCTGAAAAATGAAGGGTTTGAATTATTGGTCGGTGCTTTTGGATTTAAAACCGTTTTAAGGTATTTATCAAAAAAATTTTGGTACAACCGTACAGAAATGGCAAAAGAATTTGTTGGGATTCCCTATTTTAATTATATAAAGAGAGAACCGGGAAAACAGATGACCATTGCTATGTACTATCGCTGTATCGTCAATGGAGGTGCGCAGCGGGTTGTTTCCATGCTTTGCAACCGCTGGGCAGATATGGTGGATGAAGAAGGAAAGCCCCTGTACAATGTGGTTTTAATCACCGATGAAGGCTCTTGTGAAAATGAATATGAAATATCTCCCTTAGTTAAGCGGAGATATTTACCAAGATATGAAGTTTCGATTTCCGAGAAGTATAAAGAACGCATGGAAGCATGGCATAATTTGATTGACGAGAACGATATTGATGTTGTGGTGAGCGGTATGTGGGTAGCACCGTCTAACTTTTGGGATATGCTTTGTGTGAAAGGACATAAAAGTAAACCTGCTTTTGTAATCCATTCTCATAGTTTTTGTATGGTTCCCTATCAATTCCTTGGTGATACAGGCCAAGAATTGTGCTATTCCTACCAAATTTGTGATGGCGTTGTAGTGCTTTCAGAATGTGATCATAAATTTGTATCTTCTTTTGCAAAGCATTCCGCTTGGATTTGTAATCCATTAGCGTTTAGTCCTTTGAAAATGCCTACCAGTTCCTATGAACCGAATCGTCTTCTGTGGCTGGGGCGTATTTCAGAAGAAAAGAACCCTGTGGATAGTATTATTATGATGAAGTATGTTGTGAAAAAAGTTCCTGATGCTAAGCTGTACATTGTCGGTGGTGGAAATCAACGGATTATAGAAAAGATGCAGAGCCTTGTAACCCAGCTTCAACTGGAAAACAATGTGGAACTCGTGGGATTCACTTTAAACGTACAAGATTATTACAGTAAGAGCATGGCGCTCATCTGCACATCAAAGTATGAAGGATGGTCGTTGACTTTAGGGGAAGCTATGGCGCATGGGGTTCCAGTTATTACGTATGATATGCCTTGGCTGACGTTTCTTCAGGATGGTAGAGGAATAGTGACAGTGCCGCAGGAAAGATATGACTTATTGGCGCGGGAAGTCATTTCGCTGCTTAAAAATCCGAATCGTATAGTTAAAATAGGAATGGAAGGGAAACAACAAATTATCGAAGTAGCAAATTATGATATTGAGAGTGATTGGAAAGAATTTTTTGCAGAACTCAATAAAGAAAAGACGTATGGGCATTCAGGTCAAACACAAACAGATATATTACTTAAATATTTATCCTTATATCAATATGAAGGGCGAAAAAAGAGAGCGGCTGCAGAGAAAAAGAAGGGGGCAGAGCAGGAAAGACGAAAATTTAATGCCAGCCAGAGGATAAATAACGAAAAGATAAAGAAACTGGAAAATGATAATGATAGCTTAAATGATGTAATTTATCATCTGGAACATTCTGTATCATTCCGCGTAGGGCGGATGATAACGTGGTTTCCCCGCATGATTCGGGATATGTTTGTTCGTAGATAAAATGGAGATGAAATGCAAGAACGTCATTCAAATATTGATGTATTAAAAGCAATTTCCTGTATCGCTGTAGTATTGATTCACTATAATTTTCCGGGAGGATGGGGAACGACCGTTAAAACGATTTGCCGGGTGGGCGTGCCTTTCTTCTTCTTTGTATCAGGTTACTTTCTTTTAAATAAACAGGGATGCTTTTCCACAGAAACAATTATGAGGAAATGTAAGCATATTTTGCAGATATTAATTACTGCCAGCTTATTTTATTTAGTGTTTTTTGTGGGATTCAATTTATTGGTAAGGCCGTCTTTTGATGTAATGGTGGGATTGCAGGAGAGGGTGAATATATACAGGGTGATTAAACTTATTCTTACAAATGATCCTTTTGTTTATGGACATTTATGGTTTTTAAGTGCCCTGATTTATTCCTACCTCAGTTGTATCGCCATTTTCAGGATTAAACTGCTGAAAGATAATTTGTTTATCACCTCTGTGGTTTTATTAATGGGATTTTTGATATTTTCTAATTACAATACCGTTTTGGGATTGAGAAACGTGATTCCACTCCAACCGTCGAAACAATTACTGCTGATTGGGCATTTCTTCGTGTTCCGTGCATTGCCCTTTTTTCTTTTAGGAATTGTATTTCGACAAAATGAGGAAAGGATACGGTCTCTGAACATACTTTCAAAAGGGAATATAATTCTTTTCATTGTTATTGGATCGCTCCTAAGTGTGGTAGAAAGAGGATTAATTGGAAAAGAATCGCAATATTACATTGGTACTTACATGGTTATGTTCCTTATGTTCGCATTGGCATTGGAAAAGGGAAATTTCAAAGTGCCCTTTATAAAACCGCTGAGTTTTCTTGGGGAAAATTTATCTACCGACGTTTATATTTACCATTTTGCTATTGGCCCATTGGTTGGATTTGCTGCTGGAAAACTTCGTATCCTTGGAAATCCAGTTTATATCTATTCCAAGGCATTTGTTATCTTGTTGGCGACAATTATATTTGCCTATCTGATTTGGAGTGTGAAAGAATATTTTCATGCAGCAAAAGTGAATGTAAGTAAATGAGGCCTTAAGTGGGCGTTTTTAGTGTATTTTTCAAACTGGAGATGTTTATTAAGCCTTTCCCGTTGCAAGGGCATTGAAATGCTCCCCCAAAGTTAGATTTATTTACCTGGTATCTTTGGTGCCGGGTTTTCTTGTGCAGTGAATTTGTTTAAGCAATATTAACCGGACTTTTTCAGTATAGGCTTTTTTGTTGTGTCAATAATTGGTTGTGTCAATAATTTTTCGCAAATTCAGAAATACCATCGGTAATGAATCAAATCAACCGGTACTTTTCTGTTCCTTAATTTCCTCCTTTTCCAGCGCAGACAGGTACCGCATATTGAGGTGACGTTTGGCTCCCCAGTCTGATCCGGCAATATAACGAAGTCTGGTGCAGACAAGCATCAGGGTACTTTGACTATCCGGGAAAGCACCGATTGCCCGGGTTCTTCTTTTGATCTCACGGTTCACCCGC
>ENA-ORRH01001203-ORRH01001203.1-human-gut-metagenome-genome-assembly--contig:-NODE-1203-length-12721-cov-2.72809_pt1 | contig 12721 bp, 7 predicted proteins | sample MGYA00242173_ERZ509130 | MGnify/ENA primary metagenome ERZ509130 (study PRJEB26280, sample SAMEA2338633) | human gut metagenome | biome: human gut; feature: human-associated habitat; material: faeces... | reverse complement strand
GAAATCGTATACCTGCTCTTCCCCGCCCCGGAATCGGCGCACGCGCAGGATGCGTTCGTCACCGTCGATTTCGCCGTGAGTCAGCCGTATGTGTGTCTCTCGCTGGTCGCCGAGGGTGAAGGCATCCATCGAGAAGGAGATCGTGACGTCGTTTTCCATTTCCATGGATACGATCTGGTGGTCCACCACGTCGTTGTCGCAGCGGAACACGCATCGGCCGTAATCGCCCGTGCGCAACTGTCGGAGTATGACCTCGTCGAGCGTCGCGCCTTCCGGGACGTCGAAATTCGAAATCCAGTCGCGCCGGTTATAGTAGAGGTCCACTGCCGAGTAGGGGCACTCCTTTTCCAGCGGGCAGTCGATGCACCGGGGCGTGCTTCCCTTCGGGGCGTTTTCGGCCCGGAACCAGCGCAGGGACCCGAACGACGATAGTTTGCGGCAGCGCGCCTCGGTGAGCCACAGCAGGAAGTCGATGTCGTGGCAGCATTTCGAAATCAGCATCGGGTTGGTGATCTCCTCGCGGCGCCACATGCCGCGGACGAATCCGTGTGTGGTTCGGTCGAGCCCCACGGCTGCGAGGTGGCTGATTGATATGATCTCTCCCAGCTGGCCCGAGTCGACGATCTCCTTGATCTTGATGAAATAGGGATGGTATCGCAGGACGTGGCAGACGCCGACGATGACCCCTTTGCGCCGCGCCGCTTCGGCGATGCGGCAGCATTCGGGCAGCGACTGCGCGATCGGTTTTTCGAGCAGGACGTTGTAACCCGCCTCGATGGCCTTCATGCAAGGCTCGAAGTGCATGTTCTCGGGCGTTCCGATCAGGATGGCGTCGGCCGGGACGGGGTTTTCGAAAAAGCGTTCGTAGTCGGCGAAGCACTCTTCGGGCTTCAGTCCGAATTTGGAGGCGACTGCGTGGCGGCGGATGTCGTTGAGCTCCGCTACGCCGACCAGTTTCATCCGGTCGGGATTCCGGATCGCGTATTCGAGGTATTTGTTGGTACGGTTGCCCGCCCCGATGGCTACGATCGTGACGGGCTTCGTTTCGCTTGTTCGCTCCATATGTCTTCTGCTATTCCGTCGTTTCCGTCATTTCCGTCGTTTGTTCCTCTTCGGCGGCGTGCTTGCGCTCGGTCCGCTCCGCGAGTTTGATGCTCAATTCATACAGCCCGTATAGCGGCAGGATCACCAGAATGAGGCTGAATATGTCGGGCGGGGTTATGATTGCCGCGACGACGAGCAGTATGACGAACGCATGGCGTCGGTATTTGCGGAGGAATCCGGCCGAAACCAGCCCCATGCGGGTCAGGAAGTAGATCAGCAGCGGCAGTTCGAACATGAAGGCGCAGGCTATCGAGACGATGATGACGGTGGTCAGGTAGTCGCTGATGTCGAACATGTTGGTGATGAACTCGCTGGCCTGGTAGTTGGCGAAGAAGTTGATCGACAGCGGCGCCATGACGAAATAACCGAACAGCAGCCCTCCGAAGAAACAGAGCGACACCCAGAATACGAACAGGTGGGTTCCCTGAATCTCCTTCGGCGTGAGCGCCGGGCGCACGAAGCGCCAGAACTCCCACAGCGTGTAGGGCATGGCCATTGCCAGTCCCGTCAGGAGCGAGATCTTCATGTGGAGGTTGAACTGCCCGGACAGCGAAGTGTTGATGATCGAGAAACGGTCGTTGGCGATGCGGAAGGTCTCCGGATCGGTGTCGAACGACGTGCCGAGCACGCTGTTGAGCCATTCGGCCATATGCGCCCACTGGGCGCCCACCCATGTCAGCATGCGGTTGGTGGGGAAGTCCGGGCTTTGTGGCCCGAACAGCACCGTGTCGATAATGAAACTCTTGCAGAAGAAGGCCACCAGTCCGATGACTCCGATTGCCATCACCCCTCGCACCAGATGCGGGCGCAGGGCGTCGATGTGCTCGAAAAAAGTCATCTCCGTCGACTCCGGATCCTTTTTTTTCATGTTCATTTGTTTGCCGCCGCGGAACAGGTGTGATTACTCGGTCTTTCCGGAGTCGGATTTGTCTCCGGGTTTGTTGTCTTCGGCCGTATAGTCTTTGTTGACGGCATCCTTGAATTCTTTGACGCCGCGGCCCAGTCCGCGCATCAGTTCGGGGATTTTCTTGCCTCCGAAGAGCAGGATGACTACCAATACGATTACGATGATCTGCCCGTAACCGATTGCACAAGGGATAAGCATGGTTTTTTCTTTTAGGTTTTTATTCTGAACTCGGCGGCGCGGAGGCTGCGCTCCGGCCTATTTTTTGCAAATATAACACAATTTTTGCGATATTCGGGCCTGCTGTTCGCAAAAACCCGCCCGAATTTCGGGCGGGTTCGCTTTCAGAGGGTCAGGGCTATTTTTTGGTCTTCGCCGCGGGCAGTTCCTTGATTCGTATGTTTCGGAACTTGATTCCGGCTCCGTGTCCGAGCAGTCCGATGTGTCCCGAGGCGTTGAAGAGTCCGGGATGGTTCTTGTGGTCCACGGTGTAGGGGTTGTTTTTCCCGCCGTCGGGGGCCACGTTGTGTCCCTGGCAGGCCTGCCGGATGTCTCCGTCGAGAATCACCTCGCCGTTTACCGTCACGGTGATTCGGTCTCCCACGGCGCGTATCTCCTCGACGTTCCATGTTCCCAGGGGCGGGAATTTCACGCGTTTGGCCGGAATAATTCCGTAGACGGATCCGTGCTGCTGGTATACGCGCAGATTCTTGTAGATCGGGGCGTCGTGGTCGAGCACCTGAATCTCCATGCCGTGATAGGCGGCGTCGACGCCCATGGGGGTGCGTATGCCGATGCCGTTGTTGACGCCCTCTCTGTCGAAGGCGAATTCGAATCGCAGGACGAAATCTCCGTACTCCTTCTTGGTGTAGAGGTTGCCCGATCCGCCGTACTGCGCCGTCACGTAGATCGTTCCGTCGACGGGGACGTAGTTGGTGGTGTTTCCGGTCCATTTGTGCATCGAGGTTCCGTCGAAGAGCACTTCGAAACCTTCCGCGGCCTCCTCGGGCGAGAGTTCGAAGCGCGGCGTGGCGGGCAGTTCGCGGATGTACATTTCGCGGACGTTGAGGGGCGCATTTCCCGCGATGAGCAGGATCTGTCCCTCTGCGTAGGCGGGGATCTCCCGGTTGCATGCGTTTTCGAGGATTACGTTCTCGGCGGTCGTGACGCCGTTGAGTACGACCGTCACGCGGTCGCTGACCACCTTCATCTGCATCGTGTTCCACTCCTGCGGGCCGTTCGCGGCCGCTTTGGGTGCGGCGTTGTCGTGGAGCATGTTGCCCGTCAAGGCTCCGGAGTTCTTTCCTCCGAGTGCGATCTGCGGGATCGAGCGGATGCCCATCGCGGCCTCGCCTTCGGTCTTCCAGTCGAGGATCAGTTCGAAGTTTTCGTAATTTTTCGCCGATCCGATCGTTCCTCCGTCAGCGGCCCCGGTCAGGACGCCGTTTTCTGCGGTCCAGTTCTTCGTCATCGCGGCCCGGGCCTCTGTTTGCGCTTTCGCCAGCGCCTTGGCTTTCATCGCCTTGCGGGTCTCGGGATCGCCGACCACGGCTTCCCATCCGCTCGGTTCGAGCGATACCGGGAGGTATCCCTCTGCGGGGAGTTTGGCCAGGAGTCCCTTGATCTCGTCGACGGCGTAACCTGCGTCGGCGTCGGATTTGGCCAGTCCGGCATATACCTCCTGGGCCTTTTTCAGGGCTGCTGCTACCGTTTCTCCTCCCAGCGCGGGGTTCTTCGCAGCGACGGTCTTCACGACCATTGCGGCGGTTTCGGCCGTCGCGGGTGCGTCCATGTAGTTCACGGCAAGCGTCAGCGCCGGGAATACCGGGGTTTTGGAGAGCGCTTTGAGCAGTTTGTTCTGCACCTTGGGCGAGGGTTTCGCCTCCAGTCCGCGGCGGTATAGCTGGTATTTGCGCATGGGCGTATTGCGCGACTTCGAGACGAAGTCCGTGTAGCGCGAAATTGCGGCGTCGGTCCATGCGGGGTTCTGCCGGGCGAGATCATACAGCACGTCGGTCATGGCGGGATTCTCCACCGTGAGCAGGGCCGCGAATGCGGCCTGGCGGTCGTCGGCGGCCAGCAGGGCGTCGATCGCCTCTTTGCTGGCGGCCTGCGCCAGCAGGGGATAGTAGCGGGCCTTTTCGGGGGCGGCGGCCATCTGCCCTGCCACCATCTTGTACTGCATGTCGGAGGACTCTTTGGCCAGTGCGTTCTTCAATCCGGCCTGAAGGGCCTTCACGTCGTCCTCCTGCGCCTGGTTCAGCAGGCCGCACAGACGGTTGAAGTCCGCGGGGGTCGTGACGCCTGCCAGCGCGCCGTAGGCTGCCGTGCGCACCGCCCTGTCAGGGGAGTTCAGCAGCGCGAACACCTTGTCGGCTGCGGAGGTGATGCGCCTTTTTGCCACGAGTTTCAGGGCGTTGGCCTGCGTGGCGGGCGTGCCGTCGAGAGCTGCGACGAACGCTGCGTTGGGCTTTCCGTTGAATGCCGCGAGAGCTGCCGAGGCCTCTTTGGCATGTGCGCCTCCGAGCTGTGCGACGAGCGCGTTGAGCGCCTCCTGTCCTCCGATTTTCCCGGCGGCGCGGATGGCGGCCAGGGCCAGTTCCTCGTCGGCCGAGGAAATGGCCGCGATCACGGCGTTGGCCTGCGATGCGGCGTGGCGGGCGCCGAGCCAGCTCACGACGTCGGTTTTCGCGGCGTCGGAGAGCGACGGCATTTTCTTCACGACTGCGGCGTAGAGGGCGTCGTCGGCGAAATCGCCGGCGAAGTCGAGCGCCGCGCAGCGGTATTCGCGGTCGGCGTCTTTCAGCGCGGCGAGCAGTTCCGGCGTCTGTTTTTTGGCGTCCGTGCCGAGGACTATTCCCAGACCTGCGGCCCGGACGTTCTGCGGCATGCCGGTTTTGCGCAGGGCCTTGGCGGCGGCGACGGCCTTGCTGTTTCCTGCTGCCGCGAGCCGTGCGAGCAGGGCGACGTAGGCGCCCGTTGCGTCCGTTTTCGTGAAGGCGTATCCGTCGGCCTTTGCGGCTGCTGCGAGCGGCGCGATCGAGGCGGCTGTGCCGCACTTGGCCAGCGCGTTATAGACAGCCTCTTTCGTCGGCGTGCCGGTCTTGGGGTCTGCGGCCCATTTCAGCAGCGCGGGCTCTGCGGCCGCAAGGCGCTTCTCCGCGGCGGCATAGGCCAGCAGGGCGTCCGGGGCCGGGCTTGCGTCGATCAGTGCGAGGATCTCCCCGTCGGTTCCGGGCGTGGAGATCAGTCCGCGCACGGCGTAGTCGGCGAGGTATTCGTCCGCGGCGTATTTCACGAATACGGGGGCTTCGGCCGCCGTTGCGCATAGTTGCAGCTGCGAGAGCAGGAATGCCTGGTTGGGTTTGTCCGTCGAGGCGGCGACGGCGTCCGTCAGTCCGGCGCGGATCTCCCGCGCCAGCTCTTCGCGGCCTGCGGCGGTCACGTAGCTCACCACCCCGTTGATGGCGTATTCCACGGGGGCGTTCTTGCCTTCCGCTGCGGGTACGAGCATGGCGGCCATCATCCGGATTCCGTCGGCTCCGGTCGCCGCGAGTTCCTGCATCAGGCTGTCGAACGCCTTGGGCGTCTGGGCCGGGAGTTGGGCCAGGGCGTCCGCAACGATCGTTTCGGCGGTGCGCTGGCGCGCGTCCTGCGCACCGGCTGCGAAGGGCATCAGGGCGGCGAGGAGTATGGTGATAAATATCTTTTTCATGTTTTTTTCAGGTTTTGGACGTTATCAGATTTTCCACGGCGTGCGCATCGGCTGGTCGATGAGCCGGTTTGCGGCCTCGTCTCCGACGAAGAGCTGCTTGTCGGGATCGAAATGCAGCGTGCGGTTCAGGCGCAGGGCGCATGCCCCGAGGTTCACGAGCGTGGAGCTGCGGTGTCCCTTGAGCTCGTCGAGGGCGAAAGGCTCGCGGTTTCGCACGCATGCCAGGAAATCGGTGTTCTGCGGTTCGGGGTCGGGCATTTCGGCGATCTTCTCCATGACGTCGGGAATCGTGCACTCGAAACCCTGATACACCTTGCCCAGCGGACCTTCGATGTAGGGGACCTTGCCCTTGCTTTCGTAGCCCTCGCCTTCGAGGACGATCTGACAGCCGTCGTCGTAGGTGTATACGATCTTGCGCCAGATGCCCACGGCGTCGGGATGCTGCTGCGGAGCGTCGACCTCGATCTTCACGGGCGAGGTGTCGTCCTTGCCCAACAGGTACTGCACGGGGTCCATGTAGTGCTGTCCCATATCCGTGAGTCCGCCGCCGTCGTAGTCCCAGTAGCCGCGGAACGTGGCGTGCACGCGGTGTTTGTTGTAGGGTTTGTAGGGCGCCGGGCCGAGCCACATGTCGTAGTCCAGCTCTTCCGGGACGGGTTGGGGCTTGAGGTTCTCCTGCCCCACCCAGAAGAATTTCCAGGTGAATCCCGTGGCTCCGGAGATGGTCACCTTGAGGGGCCATCCCAGCAGGCCGCTGTCGACGAGTTTCTTGAGCGGTTCGACCGTCGTGCCCAGTCCGTAGAAGGTGTCCTTGAAGCGGAACCAGGTGTTCAGGCGGAAGATGCGTCCGTTCTGCCGGACGGCCTCCACCACGCGCTTGCCCTCGCCGATGGTGCGCGTCATCGGCTTCTCGCACCAGATGTCCTTGCCGGCCTTGGCTGCCTCGACGGCCATGATGCCGTGCCAGTGGGGAGGGGTGGCGATGTGTACGATGTCGACGTTGGGGTCGGTGATCAGATCCCGGTAGTCGTGATAGCTTTCGAGGGTCTTGTCGAACTTCTTGCGGCCCAGCGCGATGGCGCTTTCGAGGTGTTTGCGGTCGACGTCGCAGACCGCCACCAGGCGGCATGCATCGTTGGAGGTGAAGTGATAGCTGCTCTTGCCGATGCCGCCCACGCCGATGATGCCCTTCGTGAGCTGGTCGCTCGGGGCGACGAATTTGGTGCCTCCGAGCACGCTGCGCGGCACGATGGTCAGCAGCGCCAGCCCGCCTGCCTTTTTCAGAAAATCTCTGCGGTTACTCATAGTATTTCAGGTTGTGTTTTTTTTGGATGCAGTCAATAAAATAGGTAGAGAAAACAGCGGTTCCGTCGGATGGGAACCGCCGTTTGTTTACAGGGTCGTCAGCCGGATGTTGCGCCAGAGGACCTTGATGCCTCCTCCGTCGTGAATCTGCAAGGCGATGCGTCCCTGCGCGGCGCCGATCTTCGCGTCGGTGATGTCCGCCATCTCCTCGCCGTTGAGCCACGTCTGCACGCGGTCGCCCTGGACCTTCAGCCGCAGCGTGTTCCAATCCCCCTCCTTGAGAATCGACTCCTTCTCGTCGGGAATCTGCACCAGCCATCCGCGGCCGTAGGACTCGTAGATGCCCGCCGTGTCGTGGTTCTTCGGAGCCACTTCGCACTGCCAGCCGTGGACCTTCACCGGCGGCTCGACGAACGAGCGGAAAAAGACGCCGGAGTTGCCGTTGGCGAGCTGCTTGAACTCCACCGTCAGGTCGAAATCATCGTAGTATTCGCGCGTGGCGAGGTAACCGTATTTTTTGTCGGGACCGCTCTCGCAGACGAGGTTGCCCTCTTTATCCACGTACCATTTCTCGGTGCCGTAAGCTTCCCAGCCCGTGAGGTCCCTGCCGTTGAAAAGTTCGACCTCCCGGCCGGTCTTGCGCGGCAGCTCCTTGATTTTCAGATTGCGGAACGAGGCGGGGTAGCCGTGGTCTTGCAGACAGATGACGCCTCGCTGTGCCAGGCCGTATTCGGGAGCCGTCTCCCATTTGCCGCTGTTCTTGCGTGCGAACCAGTCGTCGGTCCAGGCGTCGAATTCGAGGATTTTGCGGCCGTTGAGCCAATGCTCGACATGGCCGTTGTCGCAGACGATGCGCGATGTGTTCCACTCGCCCTGCGGATTGACGACGAGCGAATCGGGGTTCGGGAGATGCATGGCGTAGTCCACGCCCAGCCGCTGCCACGGTTCGAGTTTCGTCGGGGCGTTCTGCGCCTCCCAGCCGTCGTTGTCGATCAGCTGATATTCGGGTCCGGTGACGTAGGGAACCGCGAAATAGGGGTTCTCGACCACATGGTAGAGCATGCCGCTGTTGCCGCCCGGGGAGAGTTTCCAGTCCCAGTCGAGAATGAAGTTTTCATACTGTTTTTTGGTGACGATGTATCCCGAAAGGTCGCTGCCGTCGCCCGCGGCCTGGATGCAGCCGTCCACGACGTGCCACGGCTGCGTGAGCGAATCGCCGTTGAAGTCTTTCCATTGGTCGAGCGTCTTGCCGTCGAAGAGCAGTTGCCAGCCGTCGGCGATTTCGGCTTCGGTGAGGGTGTTGTGACGGGGCCCGCACGAGCAGAGGCAGGCCGCGATGATCCCTGATCCGGCCAGCGTGCGGAGCAGATTTCGGAATGAGTTTCGTTTCATGTTTTAAGTAGCTTTTAATGTTTCATCGACTTAATTCGTATTTACGTTCATGGCGCAGAAGATTTTCAACTACGTGTGCAATTGAGAATAATTATGATCTGCGAAGTGACTTACGGTTTTTCAGTTATCTGCGCACGGCTGTTCCCTGGCAAGAACTTCACGAGTACGACGCCGTGGGACGCCACTTCGGTCTCGAAGTGGTCGGAAGTTTTCATCAAGTCCTTCTGTTGCCAAAGGTCGCGTACCGTCTGTTCGCCGCGCAATCCCAACTGGCGGAGCGAAATGCCCATCTTCGCCGGTTGCGAATCCTGGTTGAAGAAGCCGATGGCCATCGAACCATCCTCAAGGTGTTTGGCATAGATTACTTGCTTGTTTTCCTGCCAGACGGGGTAAGCCTGTATGCCCAGCGGGTCTTGGTTGACGTCGTTGACTTCATCGTTGGTGAGCAGGCTCATCGTGAAATCATCCATCTGTGCGATGTCGCAACCGATGAGCATCGGCGAGGCGAGTAGAGACCAGAGGCTGATGTGCGTATACTGTTCGTCGGCTGTCAGTTTCGTGGGATGCAATTTGGGGCCCCAGCCCACCATCCCCACAACCAACATGTCGGAATCGGCCCAATGGCCCGGATGGTTGAAAGCCAGCCAGCGGTCCTGCGAGAACCCGATGCGGCTTATGCTTTCCCATGTATCGCGGATGTCGCCTGTCGTGCGCCAGCAGTTCGCATAACGTTGCCAGACCGGAGCGTCGCCGTAGGGTGCACTGTTCGAGAGGCTGAAGATGATGTCGCGATCGATTTTCCTGAGCATGTCAAACATCTCCCTGACGTGGTAGTAGTTCAACGGATGCCAGTCGTATTTCAGGTAGTCAATTCCCCATTCTGCCCACTGTTTTACATCGGCCTCCACAAAAGAGTAAGGGCCGTGGTGCCAAACTTCACACCGATCCTCCCAGTAGTTACCGCCCGGTTTTTGATAACGATAGTTCTCGTTGTGCAATCCTTTTTCGATCCATTCATTTTCGCCATCGGGACGGTCCGAGTAGCTGCCGATGTGAGCGGCATAGGTACCGATCCACGGAGTCGAGTAAATGCCCACCCGCAAGCCCATGTCGTGAATCTCGCGCGTGAGCGCCGCCATGTCGGGAAATTTTTTGTTGGGCTGAATGGCGTTGTATCGGCCTCCGCGCCGGCCTTGCCAACCGTCGTCAATGTTGATGTAGCTCCAGCCGTGGTCGGCAAGCCCCTTTTCAACCATTGCGCGTGCCGAAGAAAGTATCTGTTCCTGTGTGACGTCGCGTGCCCAGCAGTTCCAACTGTTCCAGCCCATCGGTGGGGTGAGAGCGATTTCGTCACCCACGACGATCCGCAGGTCGCGTTCATAGCGCCCCAGCGCATTTTCGGCGCTCAGGCGGACGGTGTATTCTCCCGTTTTCTTCACGCGGCCGGTGATTCGACCAGTAGCGGGGTTGAGTTTCAGTCCCCGAGGTAGTCCTTCGGCCGAGAAGATCATCGGGCGGATACCCGTCGCTGCGATCGTGAAGAGAAATTCCGAGCCTGGACGCACACCGAAGATACGGGCACCGTTGATGCGTGGTGTTGGAGCTGCTTTCGGGGTCAGGATGTATTTCGACAGGTCAGATGCTCCCTGCACCACATCCTGTTGGGCCGAGATCTCGCCACAGATCGCAGTAAGAATCAAAATCATTAGAAAAGAGATGCGTTTTTTCATGATTTATTTTAATTATAATACTTCGTTAAATTTGTAACTAATCCGTTGAAAACAAACAAGTCAATTGATAAAATTTAGCAAAACAAAATAGGTCAAGTGACTGATTTTCAGTATCTTTAATGGTAAACTACCACACATTAAAGTAATGAACAAAACAGCACTTGACCAATATGAGGAAATCGTAACCGATGCTTTGAAAAGTTGTTCGGCGAAGTTACGCAAAAGTTTTAAAACAGCATTCATCCAACTCATGACTTTGTATATGGTACTGCCAAGAAAGATCAATTTCACCCAAATGGGGCGTTACTCAGACAGCTCAGAACAACGCTTCCGCCAGTTGTTTGAACGTGAGTTTGACTGGATGCAGTTCAACCTCTTCCTCATGCGGCAGCAGTTTGGTGAAAGTGCTAGAAAAGCCATTGCCTTCGATGCAAGCTACATTTCAAAGTCGGGAAAGAAGACTCCTTATATCGGCAAGTTCTGGTCGGGATGCGCTTCTACAATGAAACGGGGACTGGAGATTCTCGGTATCGGCATTGTCGACATTGACAGTCGGGACTGTATGATGCTACGTGCGGAACAGACACCGGACAAGGCGTATCTGGGAAAGCAAGGCGAAGAGTACAACCTTGTTGACTGGTATCTTGACGTATTCCGCAAATACAAGGACAAGTTGCTTGACATAACACGTTATATCGTTGCAGATGCCTGGTTCTCAAAGGCAAAGTTTGTCAATGAAGCCTGCCTGCTGGGATTCCATGTCATCAGCCGTCTGCGTGATGATGCCGCCTTGTGGTATTCACATGACGGTGTCCGCACAGGCAAACGGGGACGACCACGCATCAAAGGTGAGAAGATCGATTTTAAGAAACTCGTCCTTCAGCGTTGCGAGCTTCTCGACATGGAAGGAGGAAGGGCCTACTCTGTCAAGGCCTATTCAAAGGCAATGAAACGGAACATCAAAGTCGTGGTTCATTACGCAGAATCAGGAGGACACAAAATCTATTTCTCCACCGATCTTGAAATGTCGGCCCAAGACATCATCGAATACTATCGTACACGATTCCAAATCGAGTTTTGCTTCCGGGATTCCAAGCAGTTTACCGGACTCAAGGATTGCCAGGCAAGAGACTTGAAGAAACTTGACTTCGCTTTCAATGCGTCACTGGCCTCGGTAAACATCGCAAAGGTCATGCGCCAACTATACTATCCGTCGCGCTCCATCGGACTGCTAAAAGCCTATCTGAGTAATACTTATATGCTCAAAAGAATTTTCTGCAAGTCTGGTATGAAGCCGAACAGTACATTTAATGCTAAACTTATCAAAGAACTCTTTGGCATAGTGGCAGAAGCCGCTTAGCCGATATGTTGAATTTTTAACGGACTATTATTAATTAAGAACCTTCACTTTTTGGTTCGTTTTGTGATTTTGGATTAGTCGCAATGCGGAAGATAGAATCTCCCAATCCCCTGTGTAATTAGCCTTTATTGAAATCTCGGCAGACGAACGTTGGCTTGTATTGGAAGATACAGCTGGCCATTTTAGATGGGTTAAACTTTCAAGAATGTGCTTTTTCGGTAGAGAAAATAGAGAAACAGCCAACATATGGCGACATAGCCTGCGTTGCTGATCACCCGTGCTATCGCTTCGGGACAATGGGAAGCCGCCCCGCCGAAAAAGAAATTCGCAATGCCGCCGAACCCGACGATTCGTTGCGCCAGATAGATCGTGATGGAATTCAACCCTATTACGCGGAAGAAAAAAGTCCACCGTTTCCAGCCCCGCACGTCGATCAGGTAGTAGAACAATGCAAACAATCCCAAGGAATAGCCCGTTACCACGCAGGTGAACGAACTGCTCCATAGTTTTTTGTTTATGGGTATCCAGCAATTCCAGATGATTCCAATTACCGTGATGGCCACCGCGGCCAGCGCCATGCAAAGTGCAATCTGTTCGCCGCTGAGCGACGACCGTTTCCGGAGCAGAAATTCGCCCGTGAACATGCCAAACAATGCCGAGACGATGGCCGGGAGCGTGCGAATGTCCCGGAAAGCCATTGGCGGTCTACCCATCCGGCGATATTCCCGGCTACCGAAAGCGGATCGGTGCCGTCGGGTGCGTCGGGTGCGACGACGAGGTACATCAGCAGCGAATAGCCGATCAGCACGACGGCCGCGAAAACAGCTCGTGTGCGCACTTTGCAATACATGTAAAGCAGGGAGGCGAACATCCACGCCAGTCCGATCCGGCCCAACACGCTCGCCACGCGCAGCGATGCGAAGTCGAAGCGGAATAGTCCATTGTAGATCATTCCCAAAACAATGAGCGTCATTCCCCGGTGGATGACCTTGAACAGAATCCGTCTTTCGCTGATTCCACTGGCGCGTTGTTTGGACAGCGAAAAAGGAAATGATACTCCGGCGATGAAGAGAAATAGCGGGAAGATCGTGTCGTGCTGGGTCAGCCCGTTCCACGATACATGACCCATCTGCCGGGCTATGGCGTCGGTCATGGGATTGGGCCAAAGGGCACATATTGCGGTAATAAGGCCTGCAAAACCCATGATGAAA
>ENA-ORRH01001201-ORRH01001201.1-human-gut-metagenome-genome-assembly--contig:-NODE-1201-length-12800-cov-22.2605_pt1 | contig 12800 bp, 8 predicted proteins | sample MGYA00242173_ERZ509130 | MGnify/ENA primary metagenome ERZ509130 (study PRJEB26280, sample SAMEA2338633) | human gut metagenome | biome: human gut; feature: human-associated habitat; material: faeces... | reverse complement strand
GCCGAAAGTACTTGGCCGGAAGCGGCCCGGGAGGATAGGAAGCTGCTGATAAAGGAAAAGACACTTACAAATGTAGGTGTCTTTTTTCATATGCCGGGGCTTCCTATCCGGACGGGTTACCGGGATAGCCGGAGAACATCTTTTGAAGGAGCGAAGGGACGCGCAAAAGATAGTGAAACGGCTACGCAGAGGCGAGATAGGAAGCTGCTGATAAAGGGAAAGGACTTGCAGAGATGTGAGTCCTTTTTACATGCATAAATTTGAAGGGAGTAGGATAAAGGTGTCCGGAAGAATCCGTGAGAGATGTCATCCGAGTCATAGATTCTTCACTCCGTGTCATATTTCCGCTTTCCTGCTTTCTTACAAAGCATTCTTGTCTCCATTCAGAATGACGATTGAAGGAGAGAGTGTCATGATGAGGGGAACGATAAGGCGTCATAATGAGGGAAATGTTAATCGTCATCCTGAACGAATGTGAAGGATCTGTACCCGTGGTGAGAAAAGCCGTAAGATGTTATTCAGAGCAGGAGCGAAGGAGGCTTTCTGATTACCTTTTGCTTCATAAGGTATTTATTGCGAACTGGTTTTATAAAAGGTATGACGGAGGATAGAGGAAAGTATTGAATACTAAATTTTAACTCAAATTTTTATGGACACTGGGGAATGCGATAAAACCTATATGTTTGCAAAAGAAGATAAATTTGGGATAAAATAAAGAAAAAAGGATACGGCCAGACAGTATCGCAATATCTTTTTATTTTTTACAGTTATCTGCCGTATAGGCAGTTTAGAAATAATCATCTTCCGCAACATAAAACCTGTTGATGTTATCTGCCGTATAGGCAGTTTAGAAATTTTTAGAAATGGGCTGATTATGCTATACTATGTTATCTGCCGTATAGGCAGTTTAGAAAGAAAGACAAAATAGAAAATAAACCGCTGCTAAGTTATCTGCCGTATAGGCAGTTTAGAAAGATGATTTCCCCCGGTAAATATCAAGCAGTTAGTTATCTGCCGTATAGGCAGTTTAGAAAGGTACACGCGTCGGAGAAATGCTGGGGCTAACGTTATCTGCCGTATAGGCAGTTTAGAAAAAAAGACGAAAAAGATATTCAAAAAAGACTGTGTTATCTGCCGTATAGGCAGTTTAGAAAAAAAAAGATCTTGATTGCCTCTGTGAGGAATGGTTATCTGCCGTATAGGCAGTTTAGAAATGTTATACCGGTTCTCGAGTTTTTATTTTTCCGTTATCTGCCGTATAGGCAGTTTAGAAAAAAACAGAGCCGTAAGAATTGGTGCAGGGGTAGTTATCTGCCGTATAGGCAGTTTAGAAACAGTGTGATTGCGATAGATCCCGTGTTTCGGTGGTTATCTGCCGTATAGGCAGTTTAGAAAAACCCGGGGCATTCGGTAAAAACACGCCGTTTGTTATCTGCCGTATAGGCAGTTTAGAAAGACAATGTATTCCTTAGTATCCAAGTCAACGAGTTATCTGCCGTATAGGCAGTTTAGAAAACAAGCACAGCCGGGAGTAAATTGGCCGAAAAGTTATCTGCCGTATAGGCAGTTTAGAAAATCGCCTCATGGCGCCCCATTTTGAGCGCCATGTTATCTGCCGTATAGGCAGTTTAGAAAAAGTTCAGAGCCTTTCGTGCCCTCTTTGATGAGTTATCTGCCGTATAGGCAGTTTAGAAACGATAGTGTCGAGTTTGGTATTCGATGGCTGCGTTATCTGCCGTATAGGCAGTTTAGAAAATGAAGTCATCCAGCATTACAAGTTCAGTGTTGTTATCTGCCGTATAGGCAGTTTAGAAATCTATCACTCTCGCCATATGGGAAATGCAGTAGTTATCTGCCGTATAGGCAGTTTAGAAAAAAAAAGCCAAAAAGACCAAAAAAGACAGAACGTTATCTGCCGTATAGGCAGTTTAGAAAATGAAGTCATCCAGCATTACAAGTTCAGTGTTGTTATCTGCCGTATAGGCAGTTTAGAAAGAGCTTCAGAATCAGCTGACAGAGTGCAGAAAGTTATCTGCCGTATAGGCAGTTTAGAAAATGCAATTACCAAATTACATGGAAAACTGGAATGTTATCTGCCGTATAGGCAGGTTATATATTTCATAGTTCTTTTTTTATGGCTGACGTCTGATGGGGGTCGGCTTTTTGTGTTGCGCGGTTGATGTTGCAGGGCGTATGTGGCGAAGTGGGGGGGCTTTTTTGTCAGGGGCCGTTTTTCCTGTGCTATAATTTAGGCATACTTATGTAAAAGAGGTTTATCATATGGATATATATGGACAGTACAAGGATTCTTTAGAGGCGGTCATGCGGATGATGGTGGCTTCCATAGAGCGGTATGCGAAGGCACATAAAGATAATTCGGGGGAGTTGATTTATGAGCATCTGCGTTACCGGCTGAAATCGGAGAAGAGCATGCAGGCGAAGCTGGAAACGCGGGGATTGCCTCTTACCCCTTATTCGGCGCTCTGCGAGGTACGGGATGCCATCGGGTTCCGTGTTGTTTGCCGCTTTATCGACGATATTTACAAAAATATTTCACGAATTAAAAACTTGCCGGGAATCACCGTGGTGAAAGAAAAGGATTATATACTGGATGTGAAATCAAATGGGTACCGCAGCTACCATATGATCCTGTCGGTTGAGGTGCCGTATGAGGACGTTCGCGGAAATAATCCGGGTCATTTTTTTGTAGAAATACAGCTCCGCACCATCGCTATGGATTCGTGGGCGAGTCTGGAGCATGAAATGAAATATAAGCACCATATCAGGAATGCGCCGCTCATTGAGCAGGAGCTGAAACGCTGTGCCGATGAATTGGCATCCTGCGATATTTCCATGCAGACGATTCGTAAACTTATCCGTGAAGAAGGTGGAACAGAATGAAAATATTGATAGCAGAAGACGAAAAGGCTATGTCAGATGCCCTTGCGGCGGTGCTGAAACATTTCGGCTACGAGGTGGACGCCGTCTATGACGGGCTCGCCGCTACGGAAAAGGCGAGGGAGAACTCCTACAGTTGTATGATTTTCGATATCATGATGCCGAAAATAGACGGTATTGAAGCGCTGAAACGCATCCGTGACAGCGGTGATATGACGCCGGTCATCATGCTGACCGCCAAATCGGAGGTAGAAGACCGCATCATGGGCCTTGACGCAGGCGCGGATGACTACCTCGCTAAACCGTTCGCCATGGGGGAACTGCTCGCCCGCATCCGTTCTATGACAAGGCGCATGGGCGAATTCACGCCGACTAAGCTGAAAAAAGGCGATGTCGAGCTGGATGTGGCGGAGCAAGAACTTTCCTGCACCAGTTCCGTCCGCCTGTCGAGCAAGGAAACGAAGCTCCTTTCTTACCTTATGATGAACGAAGGGAAAACTATTTCTACCGACGAGCTTTTCCGCTATGTCTGGAGTGATGAAGCGGACATGGATATCGGCATCGTCTGGATGTATATTTCCTACCTCAGAGAAAAAATCGAGGCCGTTCATGGAAATATACGGATAGCAGGAGAGAAAAACAGCGACTTCCGCCTCCAGATCGTCTCCCGCTGATTGACATACAGAATTGACATACAGAAACAGAAGGTACTCCTATGGATATGATACGCAGGCTCCACCGCAAATTTATATGGATGGCCACCGCCTCCGTCGTGGCTATCATCGTCCTTGCCGTCGGACTGATCAATGGCTCCCTTTACGTCAGGGTACACCATGAAATATCGTCCATCACCGACATCATTTCTCAGAACGGCGGCACTATCCCATCCGACCTCGCACCGCAGGAGAAAGGACTCTTCGAATTCGGGAACTGGGCGGAAGAAACACCTGAATTCTCCTATCAGGCGAGATATTTCTCCATTCTCTTTGACGCGAACAAAAAGGAAGCGAAGGTCATTAACGTCAACCACATCGCCGCATTCAACGCCAAAGAAGCCTTCAACCTCGCCGTACGGGTTCTCCAGACAGGGAAATCGGAAGATTTCTTCCTTAAAGACAGGGCCTATTACAACTATAAAATCACACAGACCGCCAGCGGTGACACCCTCGTCGTCTTTTTCGACTGTACCCGGGACATCCTCGCCCTCTCTTCCATATTCAGCTACTCCGTGGCGCTCGGTCTCTTCTGCATCATCCTCTTCTTCCTCATCATCACCTTCCTCTCCAGCAAGGCCATCAAGCCCTTCGTGAGAAATATGGAAAACCAGAAACGGTTCATCACAAACGCCAGCCACGAGCTGAAAACACCGGTGGCGATCATTTCGGCGAATACGGAAGCGCTCGAACTCGTCAGCGGAAAGAGCGAATGGACAGGGAATATTATCAAACAGACGAAACGCCTGACGAACCTTATCGACGACCTTGTTGCCCTCGCCCGGGTCGGGGAAATAGAAAAAGAAAACCTGAAACTGGAAGATGTGGATATTTCCCAAGTCACGGAAACCATCGCAGGCGACTTCCGACAGGTGGCGGCTGAACGGGGGAAGACGCTCGAAACCCGTATACCGCCCGGCGTCCACGTCCGGTCAGAAGAAAAACTCTTTGGACAGATCCTCGGCATCCTTCTGGATAACGCCGTGAAATACTGCGACGAAAAAGGAAGCGTGCAAGTGGAAGTCACGACAGAAAAAAAAGAAAAAGGTTTTGCGATAATAATCTCCAACGACTTTGCAGAAGGAGAAGATATAGACTACACGAAATTCTTCGAACGCTTCTACCGCCACGACATCTCCCACAGCAGCCAGATCAAAGGCTACGGCGTAGGCCTCTCCATGGCTGCCGACATCGTGCAGATCCTTGACGGAACCATAGACGTATCATGGAAAGAAGGGCGCATTTCCTTCCGCCTTGACTTCTGAAACAGAAAACGGCACTGAAAGAAAAACAGTGCCGTTTTTGAGTAAAGGATTGTGGAGTGTTTTTGGAAATGCAATGAAAATGAGGCGCAGCTTGATAATGACAGACTCAACGATCTTAATAGAAAATAGCAGCTCGGATAAGCTATGAGTGGATTTGCCCCGATAATGGGTATTCAGGGCTTTGGAATCTAAATAGAGAAATCCTAAAGATTAACTGTAAAATTTACACAGATGCTGTCAACGGATATCTTTGGTCTGATTTAACAAGTGAACAATTGTCTTGCAAATATGTAAGTGAAGCGGATGTGCTAAATGTTGTGTTGTTTAATAAACGTGCAAAATAGTGGCGTGAGGAAAATCCGGATCTGAAAGAAAAATGAGGGCTTGTGCAAATCTAAATGAGCTATTGGTCTTTGCGAATATGGAAAGCTGTAATGCAGTTTTAATTGGTAAAAAGATTGATTGGAAAGAGCGAATGGTCGTGCTTAGAAAATTGACAAGAACCTAATTATTTTCTTTGGAGAATTTGAATACTGAAGGAATGAAAAAATTGAAGGTTTTGGATAATGAAAAGTAAGGATGATCAAAATATTCATGAAGCTGAGTTATAAAAAAAGCAGTACGGCAAATGTATCCATGCTAAGAACATTTTGTGGTTGCTGTTTATTTTTATCATGGTGTACAATATAGACAGCTGCTGGATAAGCAGCTTAGAAGATCTAATAAATGGTTATAATTATCTGCCGCATAGGCAGTTCATTTTTTCAAAAGAAATTATTTTTATCCAATATAAATCCATCTAATAATTAGTTATATTGACAAGGTTTTATTTAAGGGGTAAAATGAGAAAGGTGATAAAAATTAGTGAATTGCTGATTATCCGAAATAAATGGAATCAAATCTTTTTGTTACTGCAAGGTACTGATGAAAACTAAAAATGCACTTATCCGTTGCACAGTAAAAATTATGCAGGAAAGGATGTGGTGAGGGCTATGAAAGACGATATTGTCAAGTCGGATTTGAAAACGATTCTTCATTCTAAACGGGCGAATCTGTATTATCTTGAAAAGTGCAGGATCATGCAGAAGGATGGACGTATTGTTTATTTGACGGAGACGAAAAAAGAGAACTTGTTTTGGAATATTCCGATTGCCAACACAACAGTGATTCTTTTGGGCAGCGGTACTTCTGTGACACAGGCGGCAATGCGGCTGCTCAGCGGTGCCGGTGTACTTGTCGGTTTCTGCGGTGGTGGGGCTACACCGTTATTTGCCGGTACGGAGGTGGAGTGGCTGAATCCGCAAAGTGAGTACAGGCCGACAGAATATGTGCAGGGGTGGCTGTCTTTTTGGTTTGATGAAAAGAAACGTCTTGCTGTGGCAAAGGAGTTTCAGAAAAAGCGTATCCGTTTTCTGCAGACAGTCTGGGATAAAGACAATGAATTGGCCGATGAAGGTTTTTTTACCGATGATGCTTTGACAGAAGAAGCGATTTCTGTTTTTAAGAGCCGCATGGAAATAGCGGGGGATGTGACCCATGTATTGGCGGCGGAGGCGGAATTCACAAAAAAGCTCTACAGGTACGCGGCACAGAATACGGAAACAGTCGATTTCACGAGGGAGCGTAATTCTGACCAGCCTGCGAACAGGCTGCTTGACCATGGGAATTATCTGGCGTACGGACTGGCGGCAACGACTCTCTGGGTACTTGGTATTCCTCACGGCTTCGCGGTGATGCATGGTAAGACAAGACGAGGCGCTCTTGTTTTTGATGTAGCGGATTTGATCAAGGATGCCATCGTCCTGCCATGGAGCTTTATCTGTGCCATGAGAGGGCAGAGAGACAGAGAGTTCAGGCAGATCTGCTTACAGAAGTTTACCGAACATAAGGCGCTGGATTTTATGTTTGATGAAGTGAAACGGTGCAGCAGACTATATGCGGGCGGTGAACGGTCATGATGGTCATATTTACGAGCAGGAGCGAGAAGAAGGCTATTTATACGGTGCGGAGGATTCTGGATAGTTTTGCAGACAGAATTGGGAATGATACGTGGAAAACGGTCATTACGCAAGAGGGATTGCTGACGGTGCAGGCGCTTTTGCGACGGACTGCTACCAAAAGTACAGCAGTGGCGTGTCATTGGATCCGGTCACGGAGCCATAGCGAGCTGGTCTGGATTGTAGGGAAGCGGGACATGTTTAATGAGGAAGGCATCGTGCCTGTCCACTCCACACAAAAGGAAATCCTTCACCATGAGTGGGAAAACGATTGGCAGTATCTGCCGTTGATAAAAGCGCTGGCAGCGGTGGCGGCACTCTTCCATGACTGGGGAAAGGCATCAGCGTTATTTCAGGAAAAACTGGATAAAGGGACATTGAAAATGGATCCCTTCCGTCATGAATGGGTATCTTGCAAGCTTCTTGAAGCGCTTGTTTTTGCCGCAGGTGCGGAGGAAGACGACAGAAAATGGCTGAAAGTACTGGCCGAAGGAACGATAAAGACAGAGGATATAGAAAAGAATCTGCAAATTGACGAAAAAGGAAACGGGCAGGCAGATATGAAAAAGCTGGATGCAGCACATTTGCCGCCGATTGCAAAATTTCTGATGTGGTTGATCTTGTCTCATCACAGGCTGCCGTCTATGGATAAGGATGGCTGGGTGAATGTAGAGAAAAAAAGTTTCCACAGTATGTTCTTCAGTCTGAATGCGTGCTGGGGATATGAGAGTGAAGCGGAGGAGGCTATTATGTGCCGCAGGAGCTGCTTTGTATTTCCGGAGGGACTCCTTGTGGAGAATGCGGCAGCCTGGCGGAAGGCCATAAAAAAATGGTGCGGCCGATTATTAAATGATTATGACAGACTGATGGATATTATGGGAGGGGAAACATATAAACCATCTTTCAGGGCTATCGCCCACTATACGAGATTGTCTCTTATGCTGGCGGATCATTATATTTCTTCCCTGCCTGAGGAAACAGATAAGGGCCGATGGGCAAAAAATGATTTATGGGCGAATACAGACGGTAAAACCGGAAAGAAAAAGCAGTTTCTGGAGGAACATTTGGTCAGGGTCTGTGAACAGGCAACCCATATTGCCCACAGACTTCCTTATTTCAGTGATCAGATGGAGAGCGTCTATGATGTAAAGGCGTTGGCAAAGAAAAGTCCGGCAGTTTTCAGATGGCAGGATACAGTTGTCGAGAAAATCAGAGCATTCCGGGAGAAGAATGGGGATGGTGCCAGGTATTTTATAGTCAATATGGCAAGCACCGGCTGCGGCAAAACGTTTGCCAATGCAAAGATCATGCAGGCTGTATCGACGGACGGAAAATCGCTCCGGTATATCCTTGCCCTCGGCCTCCGTACGTTGACGCTGCAGACCGGTGATGAATACAGGGAACGGATACATTTGGACAGGAATGATCTGGCCGTCCTTATCGGTTCCAGTGCCGTAACAAAATTGCATGAGGAAAATAAGGAAGCAGATAAAGAGAAAGAGGAAGAGAAAAAGGGAAATAGAAAGGGGTATTTATCGGAAGAGCCGCTGCTGCCGGAAGAATTGGAGTATGTGGATACGGAAAGCGAGGAGCAGTCCCGGTTTCTGGATATCTTCTTCAATAAGACAGATAAAAAAGGAGTGGCGGTAAATGAAAAGACGTCAAAAAAGAATAAAGCCTTTCTATACAAGCCTGTCCTTGCGGCAACTATCGATCATATGATGGGGGCTGTGGAGACGACACGGGGAGGAAGGTATATTTTGCCTTCATTGCGGCTGATGTCATCGGATCTGGTGATTGATGAAATTGATGATTTCAATTCCAAGGATCTCATCGCCATAGCAAGGCTTGTTCATCTGGCGGGATTGTGCGGAAGAAATGTGGCGATCTCTTCAGCGACGATACCGCCTGATCTGGCGGAAGGGCTGTACAGATCATATCAGGCAGGACTGAAAAGTTACAATTCCTTCTTTACGGGGAAAAAACAGTGTGCTCTTGTGCTTTGTGATGAGTTCAGGACAGATGTGGAACCGATGGACAGCGGGGATGATTCGGCTTATCGAAAGATTCACGATCGATTTATCCGTAAACGAGTGGAAAATCTGGGGAAAGAGCCGGTAAAGCGTAGGGGATATATACAGTTCTGCGGAGCGGAAGATAATGACACTGACGCTGCGAAAGAGACTTCCTATTTTGAAAATATAAGAGAAGCCATAGAAAAGCTGCATGAAAATCACCATGTTATTGATAAAAGAACAAAGAAGCGGATTTCTTTCGGTGTGGTTCGTGTGGCAAATATCACCCCCTGTGTGAAAGTCAGCCTGTACCTCATGAAATGCGGATGGAGTGAGGGGACAGCTGTCCGAGTGATGACTTACCACAGCAGGCAGATCCTTCTTCTCCGTCATGAGCAGGAGCGGTATCTGGACAAGGTGCTCACAAGAAAAACACAGTCTGCCACAGTGGATTTTCAGGATGAAACCGTGCGGAAGCATCTGGACAGCACACCGGAGGAGAATATCATATTTATCCTTGTAGCAACACCGGTGGAGGAAGTCGGCCGTGATCATGACTTCGATTGGGCAGTGGTGGAGCCGTCGTCGTACCGATCCATCATACAGCTTGCCGGCCGTGTCCTTCGTCATCGTCAGCCGGTTTCAGGGACGCTTGAAAAAAAGAATATGGCAATCATGGCATATAATCTGAAAGCATGGCAGGGAAAAGAGCCGGCTTACAGCAAACCCGGGTATGAAACCAAAAAACGGAAATTGAACAGTTATGACATGCATGATCTTGTGGATGAAGAAGAGCTGGGCAGAAGGATTGATGCGGTACCGAGGATTTTAAAACCGGAAATGTTGGATAAGGAGCAATTCTGTCCGGATGATAAAAAATATTTCGCAAAACTCTCTGATTTGGAACATGCAAGCATGATGGACTTCAACTGCAAGGAAGATTGCGGGCCGCAATGTATGCACGGATGGATGGAAGAATACTGGTGGATGACGGCACTTCCGCAAGGCTGCAGCCGCTTCCGTGAAAGCTATGGGGAAGAACTTAAAGCTTGCGCAGTTTATGAGGAGGGGGAACGAAAATTTCTTGTGTATGAGGGAACGGAGAAGACTTTGCTTTCAGATAGTGTGGAAATTACCGACTACAGTGGTATGACAGAGGAAATGGAGGGACGGTTATGGCTTATTCGTGATTATGAAGCTGCCTTGAGGCGGTACGTATCAGATACAAGTGATGTGCCGCAGGATGTGCAGATGAATGAGATTTCCTGCAGATATGGAGAAATTACTATACCCTACGGGAAGTCCAGTACAGTGGATGAATGGAAATATTCAGATCGATTAGGTATGTTCAAGTTAACGAAAGAAAACAGACAGGAGGGATGATTTTGAGCGGGTTGACAGCGTACATATCGGAAGCGGCGGCAGGGAAAAAGAAAACGCCACAGAAGTGGCTGGCGGATACGGTTTCTTTGCTTTCCAAATGCGATATGGCGACACATGTCGGGAAATTTACCCATCCCGATGTGAAAGTGTATTTGCAGAGAAAAAATAAAGCGGGAGAAAATGCCTATGTACTGACGGAAAATGTGGACTGTGAAACGGATATCGTATATTCTTCTGCCGCTTACATGGGCGCAGCGAAATTACTGCTTTATGCATTGGATGACGGAAGACCATTATGGAAGCATATCTATGAAAATGATGAAAACGTTAGGAGAGAAGTAGAATCTTTGGGCGTATCCTTCGATACAATGAGACAGGAAGTGGAACGCATGATGGCGACTGCCGATCCGGCAGCGACGGACGGAAGGCTGCGGCAGATTTACTTTCCTGCCGGAGAAGGGACGTATCATCTGTTGACCGTATTGCCGTCCTCAAGCCTCCTGCAAGTGCTGAACGGCAGAAGCAGGAATATGAGGCAGCACAGGTTTGACTGCCGTAATGAGAAAAGCGAGTTTTATGGGAATGCATGTGATGAAATCATGGAGCGGACAGTCATTGGCTTTGGGGGAACGAAAGCGCAGAATATCAGCGCTTTTAATGCACGGGTAGCGGGAAAAGCGGATCTGCTCATGTCTATGCCGGCTCTGTTGGAAGAGAAAAAAATACGTCGCCCCCACCGTAATTTCCTTGAGGAAACAGTGCCATACCGAGACTATTTCTTCCTGTTCCGAAATCTGCATGAGTTGTTTCTCATGGAACGGAATAATGTGGAAATTCGGAATAAGAGGGAAGCACTGTTCTGTAATCTGATTGATGTCATACTGCAGTCCTGTTACCGCTTACGGGAAGAGCCTGCCGGCTGGAGCAGCGGTGAGGAGTTCCTTAATCTGCCGCGGATTCAGAAAATATGGCTTGATGAACAATATAGAGAGGAGCGGACAGATGAATGGGCAAATGAGATAGGAAAGTATTTTGCAAAATGGTTTATTTACAAATATAGAAGGATCAAAAAAGAACAGCGTGTATCATTGGGCGAGGAGGAAATGAAATATATCCGGCACGCAATGACAGAGGTGCTTATGGAGGAGGTGAGAAGTTTGTCATGAAAGCATATCTGCTTATATCCCATCTGCGGATTCATAATGCCAATGCCATGAGCAGTACCTTAACCATCGGAGTACCTGCTATGACAGCATGGCTCGGTGCAGTCCATGCACTGGAACGAAAGTTGGGAGAAAGGAGGGAGCCGGCTCTGGAGGGGATACGACTTGTAAAAACAGCGGTATCATATCACAAGACAAATCTGCAGATTTATAAGGGACTCGGAGACTATGTGAATTCCCTTGTAGGAACGGCAAATCCACTTAATGAAAAAGGAGAAAGACCGTCATTTATTGAAGATGCGAGAATCCATCTTTCCGTATCCCTTCTGATAGAGGCCGAAAAGGTAGATGGGAATAACATGGAATTATTGGAACAGGCAGTAAAGGAAATATTGCCCCGGATGAAAATGGCGGGGGGAGACATACTGGATATTAGAAAAATCCAAGTCATGCGTATAAATGAAGACAATCCTATATCAGTTAGGAAAGTGATTTCCACCCTTATGCCCGGTTATATACCTATTGAACGCAGGGATCTCATGGAAGCGAAAGAGCTGGAAGGAAAAGACAGTCTGGACAGGCTGCTTCACTATCTGAAAGTACATCAGACGGCAGAAAAAGATGAATCCGGTAAGGTAACAGACTGGAAATATGAAAAGGCGGCGGCCGGATGGATTGCGCCGCTTGCTGTAGGATTTAAAGGATTGTCTCCGCTGGGGAAAGTGAAAAATCAGCGGGATTCGGATACGCCCCATCGATTCGCAGAAAGCATAGTCACCCTTGGTGAATTTAAGATAGCTCATCGGTTCCGTGACATAGATGAAATGATGTGGCACTATGCCTATGAAGAAACCAATCAATTATATCTTTGTAAAAATAAGGAATGATCAGGAGGAAATGAAAATGGCGAAAAAAGAATCAAATCTGGCATCTGTACTTTCTTTTGAAAAGAAACTTGTTTTATCGGATGGCTATATGTATGGAACAACCTGGGAAAAAAGAAATGAAACAGCCCGTCCCGTTATGCTGGTAGAAAAATCTGTAAGAGGAACCATTTCCAACCGATTGAAGGATAGTGTAAAAAATGATCCCATGAAATTGAATGCGGAAGTGGAAAAAGCAAATCTGCAGACCGTAGACAGTGCTTCTATTTCTTTAAACGATGACACATTGAAATTATCCTTTACAATCAAAGTCCTTTCCGGTGTAGAGCATCCTTCTGCATGCAATAACGAAACTCATCATAAAAAGATAGAAGAAATAGGAAAGAAATTTATTGAGCAGAACGGATTTAAAGAGCTGTCAGCCCGCTATGCGATGAATATAGCTAATGGCCGCTTCCTTTGGAGAAATCGTGTAGGGGCAG
>ENA-ORRH01001189-ORRH01001189.1-human-gut-metagenome-genome-assembly--contig:-NODE-1189-length-12897-cov-2.53286_pt1 | contig 12897 bp, 6 predicted proteins | sample MGYA00242173_ERZ509130 | MGnify/ENA primary metagenome ERZ509130 (study PRJEB26280, sample SAMEA2338633) | human gut metagenome | biome: human gut; feature: human-associated habitat; material: faeces... | reverse complement strand
CCGCGCGGCGGTGCATGTCCCACGTGCGGATCTGAATCTCCACCGGCTTGCCGCCGGGGCCGACCACCGTGGTGTGCAGGCTCTGGTACATGTTGAGCTTCGGCATGGCGATATAGTCTTTGAAACGGCCGGGAACAGGGTTCCACCGCGCATGCACGGCACCCAACGCCGCATAGCAGTCCTGAATCGTGTCGACGATGATACGCACGCCCACCAAATCATAAATGTTGGCGAAATCGTGCCCGCGCACGATCATCTTCTGGTAAATGGAGAAGTAGTCCTTCGGACGGCCCGTCACATAGGCTTTGATGTGCTGTTCGTCGAGATCCTCATTGATTTCGGCGAGAATCTGCTTCAGGTACACGTCGCGTTGTCCGGCGCGACGGGCCACCAATACCACAATCTCGTTGTAGATCTTCGGATACAGAACCTTGAAGCTGAGTTCTTCCAACTCGGTTTTGATGGCGTTCATGCCAAGACGGTTGGCGAGCGGCGCATACACATCCAGCGTTTCACGTGCCTTTTTCTGCGCGTTCGACTGCTTGACGTAACGCCATGTACGGGCGTTGTGCACACGGTCGGCGAGCTTGACCACCAGCACGCGCACGTCGCGGCTCATCGCCACCACCATTTTGCGGATGGTCTCGGCCTGGGCGGAATCGCCGTATTCCATTTTGGAAAGCTTCGTGACGCCGTCCACCAGGCCGGTCACCGTGTCGCCGAATTCGGCGCGGCATTCGTCGAGCGTGTAGTCGGTGTCCTCCACCGTGTCGTGCAGAAGGCCCGCTGCCACAACCAGCGGCCCCATGCCAAGATCGGCGAGGATCTGCGCCACTGCAAGCGGATGGATGATGTACGGCTCGCCGGATTTACGCCGTTGCGACGAATGCTGGTTGACGGCGCGCCGGTAGGCTCTCGCGAGAATGCTCATGTCCTCGTCGGGATGGTGGTATTCGCACATCTTGAGGATTGGTTCAAGCGGGTCAAGCGGATTCGTGCTGATCTCGCAGCCCAACATTCTGGCCGAACGAACCTCATGATCCATGTCGCTCATTTCGCTCCTCCTCGCTTGGAATGTACCCTATAGTACCCGCGCATCACCATATGACGGATGTATCCGGCCGCGTGTTGCACGGCCGGATACATCCTCGGTCTTTGTGTATTGCAGTCCCGTCAGGACGCAACGCCGGTTGATCCGAAGCCACGTTCCGCGCGGTCGGATCCGGGCAGGGTCTGCGCCTCGATGAATTTTGCCTCGACGTAGCGTTGGATGACCAGCTGTGCGATGCGGTCGCCCGGATGGAACGTCACGGCGCGTTCCGGATCGAGGTTGATCAACGGCACCTTGATTTCGCCACGGTACCCAGCGTCGATGGTTCCCGGCGCGTTAAGCACCGTGACGCCCTGCTTGACGGCGAGTCCCGAACGCGAATGCACCCGCGCCACATAGCCGGCAGGCAATGCGATTGCCACTCCCGTGGGCACCAGCGCCCGCTGGAACGGCTTCAACGTCACTTCTTCGGTGGTGCGCAGATCGGCACCGGCATCTCCGGCATGGGCGTAATGCAGCTGAGCCGGCTGCCCGGGATCCAGCGACTTTACCAGAACCTCGACGTTTTCCGGCTCGTTGTATGCCTCGTCGAACGCCATCAGGCCGCACACTCCTTGCATACCGGCTGTCCGTCGTCGGTAGTGTAGGCAAGCTGGCTGCGATGCTTCACCAGGAAGCATTCGGAGCAGATGAACTCGTCGCCCTGCATCGGAATGACGGTCACCGAAGCGTCCTCATTGCTCAAATCGGCGCCCGGCAGCTCGTAGTCTTCGGCAATGGCGTTCTCGTCATCGTCCATATCGTTGGAATTGTTCTGAGAACCCTTGCTCAAAGCCTGGAGCGACTCCTCGTCCTCGTCTTTGTTGCGCGGGGAATCATAATCCTGTGCCATCGAGATTCCTTTCGTCATCTATGGTGCTTATGCGCCATAGAATACATGACTTTTCCCCCGCTAGGATACACGAATTGAAATACTCGTAAAATCCGACACGTGGGGCACAATAGAATTAATAGAAAAATCTAAGGGAAAGTGGTGTGTTGTGCCTGAGAATGCGCTCGAAGATGCACGGTTCGATCATGTGAGTGAAACCGGTGAGCTCGTCTTTGTTTCAGGTGCCGGCAAATTCGCCGTCAAGGTCGATGAAGCGCTTGAAAGAGCCATTTTGGAGGCAAAACAGATTCGCACCGAAACCCAAGAGGAGCGTCAGCAGCAAGCGCCTTCCACGCTGCCGATCTCCCAAATCCAATCCTTGATTCGAGCCGGAGCCAATCCGACCCGCGTGGCGGAGCGATATTCGTTGAGCGAAGCGCTTGTTCGGCGTTTCTCGGCGGCGGTGGAAACCGAAAAGCAATATGCGATCGAACAGTTCCTGGCGGTTCCCGCGCCGAAGGAAAGCCGTGTGCGCACGCTTTCCGAACTGATCGAACGCACTTTCGCCGCAGCCCACGTACGGTTGGAGGATGTGCGGTGGAAGGCCACCAGACGCGGTTTGGAACCGTGGAAGATTACCGCGGAGTTCGATTCCGCAGGTCATGCCGCCCGTGCGGAATGGTCTTGGAACATGCATGACAACGCGGTCAACTGTCTGAACGCAACGGCACGCAAGCTCATCGGCGAGCAAGACACGCCGACGGAAGGACACGCCGAGAAGCAGGTCGACCAGAATTTTCTCGCATCATTGAATTTGCCGGGCGATTCCGCACGTTCCGCACGTATCGAACAGACGGTGTCCGCTTGGAATGCTCCGGAACCGGTTGCACCACAAGCCACGAATATCAAGACCACCGTTGAGACTCAGCCATCGGCGACCGTTCCGCTGCCGAACCGTCCGGAAATCGCGACGACGCAGTCCCCCGCCCCTTCAACGACGGAACCTGCCCAAAACTCGCAAAACACGCAATCCGCCGGCGAGCAGCAGTCCGATAAGTCCAAGACGGCATCATCCGATCCTCATAGTCAGAGCACCGCCAAATCGAAGCGCCGTGCAGGACGCTCCGCAGTGCCGAGTTGGGATGAAATTCTGTTCGGTGACTGATTAACGTTCCCTAACATCCCACGGCAACATCCGTTCAGACGTTCGGATCATTCGATCAAGCCACGTCAATCAGGCATGGAATATCAGATTCCATGTAGGTCAGCGACCCGTGCACGCTGGGCAGATGCATCGCCTTCTCCGCCTGTGTGCGGGAATCGACAATGGTGGTAGAGCCCGCAGCGGAGACGACCACATCGCCGATCATCGACTTGACGCGTTCATCGACTGGTCCGTAGACGCCTTCCTCAATTGCCTGCCGGCGGGTGCGCGCCTGGGCGCGCTCCCCCAGCACGTCACGCCAACGAGCGGCGATGTCCTCCGGATTCTCGCCATCCTCGCCATAAAGCATGACACAGCGTGGTTCGCCGCCGACATTCGCGACGCCCCACATCAGCTGGGGTTCGGACACTATGTCGATGCAGGCTTCCGGGTCGGCGGTTATCATGCCATGATCCGCCACGATGACGATCAGCGTGTTCTTCGGCACACTTCGACGCAGCAAAGACAACTGGGCGTCGATACGCTCATATGTGCCGATCCACTTGTCGGAGTCCCAGCCGTAATTGTGTCCGATCTTGTCCGCGTCGCGCAGGTACACGTATGTCAGTCCGGGCGTGTTCGCCGCTTTCGCCGCGGTCATGATACGTCGGCGTGGATCGTCATTGGAGATGTAGTCGCTGCCACGTAACGCCGCCTGAGTCAACGCGGAGAACGCGAATTTCGGCAGTCCCGAACTGGTGACGCGAACGTCCTGTTCCGCCAATCGTTCGAATATGGTCGGCTGCTGTTGCAGTTTCAGCGGTGCGGGCGCGTTTTTGAAAGAGATGAGCTGGCAGATTTCGCCATTGTCGGGATTGAGCTGCGTATATCCCGTCATGCCGGTTAATCCGGGGCATGTGCCGGTACCGAACGTGGACATTGCGGCCACGGTGGTGCTGGGCATGCATGTGGCGATTGGCCGCTGGTTAACGCTGTCCGCCATCAGCGACCGTAGATAGGGTGAATGTCCCAATCTCATATTGATGTTCCAATATCCGAGACCGTCCACCAGGACCACGACTGCCGAACGCGCGTCCGGCAGGCCAAGTGCCTCTTGGAGTCGTTTCGGATCGGCATGGATGGCCGTTGGAATCGGATGCCCGATGGCACTGGAAATGGCGGGAAGTACCGAGGATAGGTGGAGAGCACCGCCGCGGCCGCCCTCATCCGGCAGTTCGTCGCCATATCGTGCCGGACTGGTCATGGCTAGCAGCTGGTCGATTTCGGGCACTTCAACACTCATGGTTCCCATTCAAGCACCGCGGCAGTACCAGCTGGTAATATTGCTAGGTTGATTACCATAACCTTTCCGTGAGGAGAACCACCGCATGGTGTCGCACCGCAAACCGGCAAAACCAGCCTTTGACCCGCGTACGGTCAAGGAGAACATCGTCGAAACGCCGTTGAACGAGGAAATGAGCAAGTCGTTCCTCGAATACGCGTATTCGGTGATTTACGCCCGAGCGCTGCCTGATGCCAGGGACGGTCTCAAGCCGGTGCAACGACGCATCATCTATCAGATGGGTCAGATGAACCTCAATCCGGACCGGCCGTATATGAAGTCGGCGCGTGTGGTTGGCGAAGTGATGGGCAAGCTCCATCCGCATGGCGATTCCGCGATTTACGAGGCGATGGTACGTTTGGCGCAGCCGTTCGCGATGCGGCTGCCATTGGTGGACGGTCACGGCAATTTCGGTTCTCTCGATGACGGTCCTGCTGCTTCTCGTTATACCGAGGCTCGTATGGCGCCGGCCGCGTTGGGCATGAATGCCGATATCGCCGAAAATACCGTCGATTTCACGCCGAATTACGATAACAAGCTTCAGGAGCCGACTGTGCTGCCTGCCGCGATTCCGAACCTGCTGGTCAATGGTGGTTCCGGCATTGCCGTCGGCATGGCCACGAATATGGCCACGCACAATCTTGGCGAGGTGGTGGCTGCGGCCAAGCATCTTATGCGCCATCCCGACGCGACGTTAGAGGAGTTGATGCGCTACGTGCCGGGTCCGGATTGGCCGGGCGGCGGCGTGATTGTGGGCCGCAAGGGCATCCGCGAGGCGTACGAGACGGGTCGTGGCGCGTTGACCACGCGTTCCGTGACGCATATCGAAAACGTGACGGCTCGCAAAAAGGCCATCGTCGTGACGGAACTGCCGTTCATGGTGGGTCCGGAACGTGTGTTGGAACGTATTTCCGAAGGTGTGAAGAACCGTAAGCTGGACGGCATTTCCGGTGCCATCGATCTGACTGACCGGCATAACGGCACGCGCCTCGTCATCGAAATCAAAACCGGGTTCGATCCGAACGCGGTGCTGGCGCAGCTGTTCAAACACACGCCGTTGCAGGACAATTTCACCATAAACAATGTGGCGTTGGTCAATGGCCGTCCGCACACCATGGGATTGAAGGAAATGCTTCAGGTGTGGGTGGACCATCGTCGTGTGGTGATCCGCCGACGCAGTGAATTCCGCAGGAAGAAGGCGCTTGAGCGGCTGCACTTGGTGGAGGGCTTGCTGCTCGCCATGGTGGACATCGATGAAGTCATTCAGGTGATTCGCTCTTCTGATGATGCCGAGGCCGCGAAAACAAAGCTTATCGCCGTATTCGATCTGGATGAGATTCAGGCACAGTACATTCTTGACTTGCGGCTGCGCCGTCTGACCAAGATGAGTCGTATCGAGCTTGAGGCGGAACGCGACGACCTGAAGCGGCGTATCGAAGAGCTTGAACGCATTCTTGCTTCCGATGAGGCGCTTGACGGCGTGGTCATTGACGAAATGGATGACGCCGTGGCCAAATACGGCACTCCCCGGCGCACGGTGCTGCTGGATGAGGATGAGGAAGGCAATTTGACGCCTGTTGTGGCGCATGGCGATGATGGCGTCTCTGCAAACGCGATGGCTGCCGCGCGCGCCGCCGCGACCGTATCCTCCGCAGCAGCCGATGTCGCCGCAGCCGCAAAGGCCGCAAAGAAGGCCGGCGACGAGAATGCCACCGCATCGGCTCTGCAGATTGATGACGAGCCGTGCGCGGTGATGCTGTCCGCCACGGGCCTGATCGCACGCACTTCCGAGGATGCGGTGGAACGTTGGGAGAATCGTTCGGCTTCCGACGGACGCGCCAAGGATGATCAGATCGTTTCGATGTTCCGCACGTCCACACGTTCCTCATACGGCTTGGTTACTTCAGCGGGTCGTCTGGTGCTGGCCCATGTGGTCGAATTGCCGAAGGTTTCCGCGGATGGGCCGCTCAGTGTCACGGGTGGTGTGAAGGCCGAGGAACTGCTGGGCATGACGGAGAACACCGATCCGATCCGCGGCGAACGGGTGATTGCTGCGATTGATATGCCGTCCACGGATGACGACGGTCAGCTTGTTCCTTTGGCGTTGGGCACCCGCAACGGCGTGGTCAAGCGTTGGAACCGTGAATCTCCGACCACAATGGATTCGTGGAGCGTCATCGATTTGAAGGATGATGACGAAGTGCTTGCCGCTGCCGAAGCCCGTGATGAGGATCGTCTGGTGTTTGTGTCCACCGATTCCTCGTTGTTGACGTTCGAAGCGAAGAATGTGCGTCCGCAGGGCCGTACCGCTGGCGGCATGGCGGGCATTCGTCTGGCTGAGGGGTGTTCGGCGGCCGCGTTCGCGGTGGTGCCTGACGGCAAGGTGACATGGAATTACGAAGAAGGCGAGAATGGACTGTTCTCCGCTTCCGGAGCCGTGGTGTTGACGGTTGCCGGCGATTCCGAAGCGTTGCCTGGCACTGAAAACGGTGCCGCGAAGGTCACGCCGTTGGAGATGTATCCGACGAAGGGCCGTGGTACGGGTGGCGTGCGTTCGCAGCGATTCCTCAAGGGGCAGGATACGTTGATTCTCGCGTTCGTGGGCGCGTATCCGTTGCATGCTTCCACGCAAAGTGGCGCTCCTGTGGAATTGCCGAAGCCTGATATGCGACGCGATGGTTCCGGTACGGATCTGTCGGCGCCGATTGCGGTGGTCGGCTGATTCGACGAAATCGATTGGCGGGGCTCTGGACTGGTTCTTCTTCTTCCGGTTCAGGGCCTTCCCGTTTTGCGCACTTGGGCTGCCAGGTTGAATGAGCAGGCTGGGTGAAAGTGCCTCCGGCTTGGTTCAGCCATATAGCTTCATGCCTTGTGGGCTGTCCACGAACCCGGCAGCATGCAGCAAACGTCTGTATTCGTTGCGTTCCTTCAATGATTCACCGTTCATTTCGGCGAAGCTGACGCTGCCCTTGGACTGATGCTGCAATGCATAGGCAAGTTCCGTACATGCCGGCTGCAATATTCGCTCGTCATCGGTGAAGCTGACGATTCTGTGGCTTTTCGGCACGGCGAACAGCACCGGCATGCCGTGGTCGAGCACGATGACCGATTCCGCTCTGCGCGCCGGTTTCATATGGTGTTGTTCGGGCCATGTGATCGCGGAGCCTGTCAGATTGGCCGGGTCGGTCACGTCGAGCGCCACGCAGGATTGGCTGCGCGCTTCGTCGTCGCCGCGCAAGGCGTCCACTGTGTCACGTCCGGCGAATTGGGCCGCTCCGAATCCTTTGACGAACATGCCTCTGACCAGATTGCCGTGCTCCTCCATGCGTTTGAGTACCGGGTATAGTCCGGAGAATCCGCCTGCGACCTGCTCCTTGTCGATTAGCGGAGCGGCGATCACGCCATATCGGTCGAGCAGCGATTCGATCAATGCGATGTCGTATTCCTCGATGCCGGCTGTTGGTTTGCCGGCGGTATCGTCCGTTTGGTCCGGTATCGCCATTGGACTGGTCCGGGACGAGTCGACCGCGGACCATAATCCACCGAGCGTCACCGGTGTCGAGGCGTGGATCCGTACGCGTCTGCGTGCGGCAGTGCGTGGCGCGCGCACTGAAACCGTGCCTTGAGCCAAGGCCCGAACGGGAGCGAATGAACTGTTCGTCACTTTGCCTTGCCATACCAAGGACCACAAGGCTTCCTCGAACTGGCTTTCGCCCCATGCGGGAAGGATGATTTCCCCTGTTTCAGGATTCACGTTGACTTCCGCATGTTCCTGCCAGATGGTTTTGGCGGCTGTGGAAAGCTGCCGCGCATGGAAGGCTCCCCCATTCGATAATGCGGCAAGTATCGTCTCCGGCACGGTCATGGTTCCGGCACTATAGGCATTGTTCTGCGATTGTTCGCCGGGTTTCACCAGCAGCCGTGAATCAGCTGGATGGAATGCGATTCCGCCGGCTTCCTTGGCGTTGGAACCATTGATTTTGGAGCCGACCCATACCACGTCTCCGGATGCGAGCAATTCGTCCAACATACTCGGTTGGTAGTCGCGAACGCGTGCGGGGAAGACCGAGGATTCCCAAACGGAGGCGTTGAGGTATATACCTTCAAGCTGTTCGATCACACGCATCAGCCCGTCGACGCCTTCATATCGGGCGCCACCCACAGGTCCGACGCCTTGTCTGTCCAACAGGAACGCCTGATAGACGGCCGGTTCCACTGGCTTGATGGCTTTGCGTACCTTGGCAAGCGAAAGCGCGCGGATACGCCGAAACACGTCTTTGTGGAGCCATTGCTGGGGCGTTTGCCGAGGTGACCGTTCCGATGCTGAATCATCGGAACCATTGGCGTCCGCTCCGGCCGCATCATCGACGAAATGGCCTTTCAGCAGTTCGCCTTTGGCATGTAATTCATCCAACATGCGTACGCCTTGGACAGCGTCCAATCCCAGTTCGGCGATCATCTGATCCGCGGTGAATGGGCCATGCGTTTTGGCATATCGCGCCACACGGCCGGCAATGTCGGTCTCGTCCAAATCGTTCCAGAACGTCCGTCCGGCAAGCTCCTTCCCAACCTGCGCGATGACGTCGGCATCCAACAGCGAAGCCATGTCCGTGGCGCCCAGAAGACGTTCCAGCACTTCCGGGTCCATGGACAGCAGTTGCGTGCTGCGTTCGGCTTGCGGCACGTCGTATTGGTACATGACCGCGCCCACGTATCCGAACAGCATGTTTTCCGCGAACGGCGACGGCGTTTCCGTGACGGTCTCGCTCAAAGAGATGACGCCGGAGCGTAATCCGGACATCACATGTTTCAGCGCGGGCAGATCGTACACGTCCTGTAGGCATTCGCGTGCGGTTTCCAACAGCAACGGGAAGTTCTTCCGAGTTCGGGCGGCGTTGAGCAGTTGCGCCGCGCGCAGCCGCTGCTGCCATAAGGGGACGCGTCTGCCGGGGTTGGCGCGTGGCAGGAACAGCGATCGCGCCGCGCATTCTCGGAATCGTGCGGCATACAGCACGCTTTCGCCGACTTGCGTTTCGATGATGCGTTGCAGCTCGTCCATATCGAACAGCAGCAGCTCGCGGATCGGCAGGTTGCCGTCGCCGTCCGGGAGGCGGATGATGATGCCGTCGTCGGCCGCGTATACCTGCCCATCGAACCCGTATCGTTGTTTGATACATGTGGTGATGGCCATGGCCCATGGTTCGTGCACGCGTCTGCCGTATGGCGAGTGGACGATCACACGCCAATCGCCTTCTTCATCCTGGCAGCGTTCGACGACCAGCTCACGGTCGTTGGGAATCGTTCCCGTGGCGGCGCGCTGTTCGGCAAGCAGGTCGGCAAGATTGCCGATGGCGTTGTCGTCCAATCCGTCACGACGTAGACGTGCGATTGTTGTCGTGTCGAATCGGCTGGTCTTGTCTCCTGCGATGCCGTCCGAGACTTCCGCGCGTAGTCCTTGCGCCATATCGCGTATGAATCGGCCTTGGGACCGTCCGAATGCCGCGTCCCGCCCGTCGCCTTCGCCATGCCAGAACGGCAGTCGGGCGGTACGTCCTGGAGCAGGAACCACCACCACACGGTCCCGGGTGATTTCCTGGATCTGCCAGGTCGATGTGCCGAGGGTGATGACATCTCCAACCCGGGATTCGTACACCATTTCCTCATCCAGCTCCCCCACTTTGCGTGGGCCCGGTCCGGAGCCTTCTTCGGGAAGCACCACGGTGTAGGTTCCTCGGTCGGGTATGGTGCCTCCGCTGGTCACGGCCAGTCGTTGAGCGCCAGGGCGCGCGGAGATGAGACCCGCCTCTTCGTTGTATTGCAATGGAGGCCGGAAGGCGGAGAAATCCTCGCCGTTGTAGGCACCGGTCATCATGCCCATCACAGCATCGAACATGGTTCTGTCGAGATCTTCGAATGGCGCGGCCTTGCGCACGGTCACGTACCAGTCGTCTGGTTTCAGATCATCCATCGCCGCGGCGGCGACGGTTTGCTGGGCAAGCACGTCCAAGGGGGTGCATGGAATGGTCAGTGTTTCGATGTCTCCGGAGCGCATGCATTCGATGCTTGCGGCCGTGCCGATGATTTGTTCTCGGGTGATTGGGTAGAACAGCGCATGCGAGACTCCCCCGACCTTGTGGTCGGCGCGCCCCACCCGGCGGTGCGATCTGGATGACCAGATCCACTGAACCCATGTCGATGCCGAGTTCAAGGCTCGATGTGGCGACCACGCAACGCAATTGGCCGCGTTTGAGCTGTTCTTCGATCTGTTTGCGCCGGTCTTTGGAAACGGAACCATGATGCGCCATGGCGATTGCGTCGGCGTCCGCATGCGAGGAGACCAGCATGGTGGTGGAGCCGACCACGGAATCGTAGTGTTTGGCGAAGCCTTCACGGCCTTCCGGGGAGCCCAGATCCGGATACGGCTGGGTGGAATCACTGGCTGTGGACTCCGGCTGGGATGCGTTGTCCGACACACTCAAGTCCGTTCGGCCAAGCCTACGGTCGGACAGCGCATCCCGCCCTGCGTCCGCTTTGACGGCGGTTTCAGACCCAGTTTTCCGGGATGTGCGCAATTGCGCATACAGGTCGTTGAGCCGTGCGGTGAGTTTTTCCGCAAGGCCACGGGAGTTGACGAACACGAGGGTGGTGTGGTGTTTCAGCACTTCGTCAAGCACGCTGCGTTCGATGGCCGGCCATACCGAACCTCCGGTTGAAACCCGTGAGGTATGTTCGTCTCCCCCGACCGAAGTCAGTCCTTTACGTTCCGCCAATGCTTCCATGGCAGGACTCACCCCGGAAATATGCGTGGTATGGCGGTTCGGAAGTTTCACGGCGCCTGCCCTCCGCCCTGCGTCGTCGGAGACGGGATCGCGTATGGCCGAAAGCGGTTCCACCACTTTCAGATCCATGTCGGGGTGCGATTCGGGTCTGATGACGCGTACCGGCCGTATGCCGCCAAGGAAACGTGCGGCTTCGGCCGGCGGTTCCACAGTGGCGGAAAGCCCGATGCGTTGGACAGACCGGCCGGCAAGGCTTTCCAATCGTTCCAAGCTCAGCGCCAGGTGCGCGCCACGTTTGGAGCCCGCGATGGCGTGCACTTCATCCACGATAACGGTATCAACGGCGGAAAGTATCCGTCGCGCCTTGGAGGTGAGCAGCAGGAACAGCGATTCTGGCGTGGTTACGAGGATATCCGGCGGATGGCTGACGATTCTGCGCCGTTCCTGCGGCGTGGTGTCGCCGCTTCGTATGCCCACGCTGACTTTCGGCGATGGCAATCCCATCGCCTCGCACTGTCCGGCGATGCCGGCCAATGGCGCTTGGAGGTTCTTGGCCACATCCACGCCCAGAGCCTTCAATGGCGAAATATACAGGACCTTGACGCCGCGGACGGGTTTGCGTTTCTTGGCATTGCAATCGGATTCAGCCGTGCCGTCCCCACCGCCGGACGTCCGCAATAAGTCATCGCCCTCCTTCGTCATCAGACGGTCGATTGCGGAAAGGAAGGCGCACAATGTCTTGCCGGAGCCGGTGGGCGCCACCACCAATACGTTCTCGCCGGAACGGATGGCCGGCCATGCCAAACGTTGCGCCTCCGTCGGAGCATTGAACGCATGCTTGAACCAGGCCTTGGTAGGCTCCGAGAACAAGTCCATGCATTCGTACATACGTTCGATTATGGCATCGCCTTCAGACATCATCCACAACCGGCGGAAAGCTCGTCATCCACCGTCGTCGGCTCATTCGAGCACACCGCCCGGCTGACACATTCGAGCGTCTCACATATGGCGTCGTCAGGCGGCCGCACGGTCGCCGCACTTGCGGCGCAAAGTCTCATGCATGGCGACCATCAGCGCCAGGAACACCACCAGATAGAACGGGAACAGGTTGACCGAAACATGTTGCGCGATCAGCCCGAACAGCGGCGGCATGCACATCGATCCCACATAGGCGCAAGCCATCTGCATGCCGACGATGGCCTGCGATTTGTCCTCGCCGAAATAAGCAGGAGTGGAATGGATGACGCACGGATAGATCGGCGCGCAGCCCAAACCGATGACCATCAGTCCCGCGATGGTGCCGATATTGTGCGGCAACGGCAGGAGCATGATGACGATGCCGGTTAGCACCAACGCCTGGCCAAGACGAATCATGGCCGGATCGTTCAGTTTCATGGTCAGGAAACCGCTGGCGAGACGTCCGACGGTGATGCCGATGCAAAACAGGCTTCCCCACATGGCCGCCGTGGTCTTGTCGATGCCCTTGCCAAGCGCCATATAGCTGCTGGCCCACAACATGGCGGTCGATTCGAGCGCGCAATAGCAGAAGAACATCACGAGGATCTCGCGGGCGCCACGGATGGCGAGCACACCGCGAATACCAAGCGGCTTGCGCCGTTCAGCTGTTTCCCCTGCCGATTGCTCGGACTGCGCGGATTGCACGGAAGAGGTTTCACTCGTCCGCTGCGGTTCGACGGTCTTACGCGCCTT